>OHHQ01001061.1_pt1 | contig 12203 bp, 5 predicted proteins | sample 1568051 | NCBI WGS metagenome assembly OHHQ01 (sample SAMEA3879567, study PRJEB24766) | human gut metagenome | biome: human-associated habitat; feature: feces | place: USA | collected 1985/1987
CCGGGAGTTCCAAAATCACGCTCCAGCCACGGGTACACCCGTACCATAGAGTACACCGTCAGGTAACCATGTAACAAGCCCGACAATCGTGCCGGGGGATACGACCGGAGATCAAGGTTGTCCAATTGCTTGTACAAATCGTGAAATAAACCTTTTTCCATTTGTATTTTTTGATTTGCTCATTCACATAGGAATTAAGTTTTTCTGCAGTTCTTATTTTTTCAAATTGCAAATCTTCAAAATTAATGGTAATAATATGCGCTCTATCAAACCCATTTTCAATAAATTCTTCTTTAATCTGCTCTAACAATATAGATTTTCCACATCTTCTAACACCTGTCAGAACCTTAATTAAATCCACATCATAAAATGGTCTTATTTTGCTTAGATATCTTTCACGCTTTATATACATAACATCATCTCCAAATCAAAATATATATTTATTATGCCACAAATCAAGATTTTTTCAAGATTTGTGGCACATATTTAGAAAATTTCCATTTCAATTTCTACCACTTTTTCATCCGTAACTCGTTCGTCTGTTTTTTTCTGCCATAGGCATTCTCTCCTTTTCCCTGAACTCACTCGCGTTACACGCTCGTTGTCGCGGCATTCGGTGCTCGTAAGCACCTATAAATAAAAAAAAGCAACAATGAATTGTGGTCATCATTGTTGCAAAATTTGACTGTTCCCAGGGGGAATCGAACCCTCAACTAGTGCTTAGGAGCTCGAGTCCACACTGGGAACAGCGATTATTTTAAGTAAATATGAGTCAAGGAAAGCCTTGATTTTCCTGACTATTTTGTAAATCTCTGTCAAAATAAGAAAACGGAAAATCACCTGAGAAAAATAGTTTTCGCTGTCAAATCGCTGACATTGTCACCCTGAGGGTTCAGCCATTCCGTTCCAATGATTTTTTCATAAATATGGCTACCATTCCATCTGTAGCAGTAATGATAACACTGTTTTCTTATTAGATTATCTATATTATAGCGTGTAGAGCAAGGGATGTCGATGTTTTTTGACCAAATTATTTTGGCAACCTATTAAATGTAGGGACAGCAAAAACCACGGCTGCTCTGTACGGGGCAGCCGCCGTTTTCCCTATATCATACGCTGCTTTTCAGTACCGCAAGGATGGGTGTCCTGTTATCGTCGTATTCTGATTTCTTTTAGGGCATTTCAGGACTATCCACAAGGGATACGCTGAACTCCTGTGCGGTTGCGCCCTCCGGCAGCAGCTTTGCCATGACCACCAGCCGCTGATTACCGCTGTTGGCCTTGTCATACTTCCGGCAGCAGGTGGAGAGGGTCAGAACAGTATCTTCCTCGGAGAAAGTCACGCCATCAAAGTCAAGCCAGTTTTTCCGCGCAATCGTCTCAAAGAAGCTGGTCAGATCATCTCCCGCGGGATCAGGCTCAATATAGTCAAAGCCAATATCCGTGACGAACAGCGCGGTGATCTGGAAAATCATGTCCTCACCATCCACAGAGAGATAGATATACGGATGCTCCTTTACAAAGTCTACGTCCATATAACGGTAGAGCTTGGTGAACCGCACACCGTCCGGGTCGCAGTTGCTGGCGGAGTGGCCGAAAATGGTGGTGTTTTTGTCCAGCTTATCCCTGCCGCCGATTTTGTTTTCACAATGGGCATAATAGCAGCCCCACATGGCGTACTCACCGTTTTCATCCAGCTTTAGGTAATAGCCGTTGTCCTCCGCCTGCATCACAGGGTCGTCCACCTCCGCACCGGGGATATACAGCCATGCCACGGTGTCGGGATTCTTCGCTCTGGCTTCCGCCAACTCTGTCTGCCTGTCCACCGAGGGGATAACTTCGCCCGCGAGAGGCGCTGATGGCTGAGGCGCAGATGTGCCGGGAATGTCGATAGGCTCTGTCTCTCTCTGATAGCAGCCCCTGACTGCCGTGGTCATAGCAACGAGAAGGACAACTATGCAGATGATCGGACGAATGATTCTTGTGATTCTTTTCATAATGCTATCTCCTTGCCGCGCTTGGATAGCGGCGCAGCTCAAAATGTCATTGATTTGTTTCTTGTAGCGAAAAGAGAACAGCCCAATCCACAGCGTCCTCATAATAGCTGCCGGTGGCTACATCCACAAACACGCCGGTCTGAGGGTTGCCGTTGGCTTTCATAAAGATAACCTCGATGGTATGGGTTCTGCTGACATTCTCAAAGGTGTAGGACTTCGCCGCGCCAATGCTCTTGCCGTCAATCTTGACGTTGGCGACAGCATAGCCCTTATCCGGAGTGATGGTGAAGGTCTGATCTCTGCCCTCACGGACGCTAACATTGCCGGAGGGAGAAATGGAGCCGCCAGCCCCGGCAGTTGCCTTGATGGTGTAGTAGCTGTAGCCGCTTCCGCCGCCACTGCCGCTTCCGCCTTCATTGCCGCCTGTGCCGCTATTGCGCAGAATCGTCAGCGTGTAGGTTTTAGCACCGATTCTCACGACAATGTCGGTTGTGCCGCTGTTGGGGATGGCAACGGTTGCGCTGCCGCCGGTGGACAGAGCCTGTCCGTTGATGTTCACGGGCTCGCCGTTTCCAGACACCGCTGTGACTAGCGTAGATGTTGCTCCGCTATCATTTTGCAGCGTATAGGTATAGTTTGTTCCGTTGGCGGTAAAATCGCCGAGCCCCACTGCCAGACCTTCAAAGGTCAGAAGGTCTTTACCGGGCACTGCGGCTCGCACCACTACGCGGGTGCCAAGCCGGGAGAAGGTGACGGTTTCTGTCTGGAAGGTTTCCCCGGAGATGGCACCGCCAATACTGGTCTTTTTCGTTTCCAGAACGGTCCCGGCAGCATCCAGCAGCGTGGCCACCAGCTCTGCGCCAGTCTGAGACTGCAGGCAGTTGTTGCGCAGGGTAATGGCGGCGGTGCTGTGACCGTTGCCGTCGTTCCCCTGTGTCACATCCATCGTCAGCTGCTCTCCGGTGCGGGCCAGTGCGCCGGTCATATGGACGCTGGCCTCGCTGTCACTGCCGTTATACTCCGGCAGGCTCTGATTGCTTCCCGTTCCACCGACCTTGCCTTCCGCCCACGCCTCGGCGTACAGATAGGTACCCACATTGGGGATCTCGGTTTTGCCAATGAATGTCATATACTCGCCCAGATCATAGGTCAGATCCAGTGTAAAGGTTCCCTGATCAATGCGGGCGAGGGCGCTGTCTTCGGAAATGGTGATTTCATTACCGTTAACCAATACGCCGTTTGTGGTGCAGGCTACCTCTGCAGGTTCGGTATGCAGATCATCCGCATAGAACGCAAGCTTCACCTCGCGGCTCTTTCCGCCGGCCAGCGTGGCGGCAGCGGAATTATAGAGGGTCATGCGCACCGTGCGCTTGCCGGCGCTCTCCGCAATCACTTCCATTTGTGAGATTCCAATGTCGGGATAATCCAGATACACTGTGCCGTTTTCGTGGATGCCGCCGGCGGCGGTGATGGTATAGCCCGGGTCGGTCACGCGGTCCTTCACATGGTGCCAGACGGTAAGGGTGGTGCTTTCATTGGGCAGCAGTTTTTCCGTAAGGGTAGCGGTTTCCCCGCTGCCAAGGCTGACCGTTAGGTTTGTCACATCGTTCAGCCCGGTGTTGCGGATGGTAAAGTGAATGGGTGTCAGGCTGTTCAACGCCAGCGTTGCATAATCCACACCGATCTGTTCCACTGCCACCGCATCGGTGACAAAATCAGAGGTAGCGGTATAGAGGATCGTTTCCTCACCCGGAACGGTCACGCCGCCGATTACCTGCGGGTTTTCATCGTCATACCGGGTGGCCTGAATGGCGGCCTGCACCTGATTGGTGCCGCTGACATAGGCATCAAAGTGGTCAGCCAGCGTGCGATCCGGCAGCTCTGCCAGTTCCAATGGTGCGGACAGAGTGTAGGTATTTGTGGCATAGCGCAGCTTGGCCGCCTTCAAAATGCCGTGATCTACCGCACCGTTGGCATCATTGACAGTCTCATTCCAGACGATGGTAAGATCATTGCGGCTGCGATGATCCCCGCTGAGGGAAGCGAAGCGGAAGTCTCCGCCCACGACGGCGTTGCCGCTGCTGGTCAGGGCAGACAGAGAGCCGGGGAAACTGTTGGACATGGTGCCGCTGCCGTCCACAGCCAACAGCTGAATATCGCTGCTGCCGTCTCGGACACTGTGCCAACCGATGACAAATCGGTCATCCCCGCTGCCGAAATTGGCTGCAACGACCTGGGAGTTTTCGTCAAGATTGCTGTCACAGGTCGCCAACATGGCTGTACCGGGAGTTCCGTCAGCAGCCACGGTACAATAGGCGATCTCGTAGGCGGAGGTATCTCCGGTTCCGCTGCGGTCCAGCGAGTAAACCGCCATAGCGGTTCCGTCGGGCAGCATGGCCGCCTGCAACGCCTTCACGCTGCCAGTAGCACCGTTATAAAGCATTTTGGACTCGCTCCAGGTGCCGTTACTGCTGTCATAGCAACGGTACATGATACAATCTCTGGTCGTGAAGTTCAGCAGGTTGTTGCTGCCCTGCGTACCGGGATCGGGGGTGTAGACGTTGCGCCAGAACACGATGGCTTTGCCGTCGCCGCCCACTGCCGTGGCTGGGGCCAGATCCGGCATGCCGTCGTTGGTTAGGCGGGTGGATGTCCAGGTTGAGCCGTTATAGACGGACACTACGATCTCCGTGCTGTTCATCAGCAGGTTTTGCTCTTCCAATGTCACGGCATCACCGGCATTTTTACCCGGCAGGTCGGTGCCCATGCGAACCCAAGCCGCCGCCGCGAAGCTGCCAGTGCCGGACAAAGAAACGCTCGTGTCGCCGTAGCCGGGGAACCCTGTGGGAGCGTCAATTTCACTGGAGGGAGTATAGACGCCGCCATTGAGGGTGGAGAAATGCGCCCGGCTGTCGTAAATACTGCTGCTGTTGCCGTCGTTGATGTAGGCCAATACCTTCCCGTCATCGCTAAGCTGTGGATAGGATGTGGGGTTGGCATTGGTCTGGATGTTTTCCAGCCCACTGGTGGAGTTCAGAGAAAACAGCATCATCCGCTGCTGGGGCTGGCCCCAAGTACGGGCATATTGCTCCAGATAGTCCCGGCTTTGGAGCGTTGCACTGCCAGAAGCCACCTGCATTCCGCTCTGGGCCGCCGCCATCCGCAGCGAAGCAAGGCTCAGCCCACTGGTGGCGCTATTCCAGTAGTCGTCGATTGTGTTCCAGTCATTAAAAGTCCTGGTGGCTCCAAGGGTTCCGGAGGCGATCACCGCCTCGTAGGAGATAAACAGGAAGGTTGCCACAAATTTGATTCCCACTTCGCTTTGGATTCCCAGGGCCTGACCGTTGATCTGGCGCTTTGTCTCGTCGGCAAGATAGGTGCGGGAAAGGAACTTATTCTGACTGTCCACATCCAAATTGCCGAATAGACCGATCTTCAGCGCCACGACCGAATAGTCAAAGCCAATACCGCCAAACGCGTGGACATAGGCGTTGATACGCAGCGTGGTCAAAAAGTCATTCACTGCCGTGGCCGTTGGATCGCTCCAGGCAAGCTCTGTACCCTCGCCCTGCCGGCCGTAGCGCACTGCGGTACGGAAATCCAGCTGAATGGCACCACCCAGCTCAAAGGTTGCTGTCAACGGCACAGGACCAGCCATGGCGTTCACGCTGAAGGAGAAGCCCACACCAACACCGGTGGTAAATCCGCCGCCTACGGTGAAAACCTCCCACTCCTTTTTTTCGGTGTTATAGCGGATTTCCGCTTCGTAAAAGCCCTCCAACTGCAAGTTGAGATCCGTGCTGGTGACATTGTCGGCTATGGAGTTGGTTTTGTAGTCCCCCTTGGGATCATAGGTGCCCTGGGCCATCTGGCTCAGATCCCCGGTCCCGGGCACACCCACTTCCAGGTTCTGCGTCAGCACATTCGCACCCAAGGCCACGCCGTCCTCGGAATAGTCCATGTCCTCCATCTCCAGCGTATTGTACCCGGCCCAAATCATGGCACGGAACACGGAGGGATCTTCGCTGGGGGTGATAATCATTTTGAACACGGAAGTGTCCACCGGACCGCTCAGATCATCCAGCCGTCCGGTCAGCACCTTGAGAATGTTACTATCGCCCACTCCGCCAAAGTCGACTTGATTCACTCCACTGGAGGATCCCATCGTCGCCAGAATACCGGTGACGCGGTCATCCTCTGTCACCTTGGGCACTCGGGTCAGATCAACGACCCGGAAGGGCATTATTTTCTCCTGTAGCAGGCTGCCGTTCAGGCTCAGCTGCGTTTTCATACCCACATCCTTGCCGTCGGCGATCCATCCAGAGGTGGTCATGGTGGCCTCGGTGAGGGTCAGATCGTTTTCCGCTACAGGGATGGATGAGAAGGGATACTGCGTGGTACTGCTGCTCTGGGCGGCAGGAAGAATGCCGTATTCGTCCGCCAGCTTGAGACTGTAATTCCGCGCGTTGGCAATCTTCTCGCCCCAGAGGAACATGGTGGTGTGCAGGGTTGCTGTTTTAAAGCTGCTGTTAGGGCCAATCTTCCCAGTCGAGCTGCGGACATCCACCTTCTGACCGTTGGCTAGACCGTAATCAACACTTTGCGCCACAATGAAGGGTTTGTTTTCCTCCCCTTCCGGCACGCACTCCAGAGAGACAACGCCCTCTGCGGTGCGCATTACATCGTCCACGCCCAGCTTGCCGTTGACGGTCAGCAGCAGCGGATAGTACTTGTCGCCGTCAATTGCGCTGATCTCCAGAATGTACTCCAGCTGATCCAGAGCGGAAAGCACCGTGGTGTTGCACTCGCCCTTTTCGGCCGACCAGAACTGGGTGGAATCCAGATAGACGGTTATATTTCCCGCCGCATCCGTGGTATAGGTGTCGCCGGTGATGCCGCTGACAAGTGCTCCTGCCCTGGAGCCCAGCAGAGCTGTCTGGCAGTAGCCTCCGTTTTTATAAACGCCGCCACGAACGGTCACCGTCTTGTTCGCCAGCGGATCGCCGCCCGGCGTGATGAGCGTCACAGATGCCCGGGCAACTCGCCGAAGGCTGAAGGTATTCAAGGGATAAAGCTGCAGTTTTGTGGCATCCCGCTCGCCGGAACGCAAATTTTCTTTATAGATGGTGCCCAGATAAATATCCGCGCCGGAGCCGGACCGCAGAGACACCTCACTGGCGATTCCGTTGGGTTCGTAAAGCGCCAGCACGCCTTCACTGTTGGTCGTGACCGTTTTGGGCACACCTTTGCCGTCGGTGTATTGCAGCGTAGTTTCCGCTGCAGGCGTCAGCTGGAAGAGATAGAACTTATTTTGCAGCGTTTTCGCTGTCACCTGTACGGCGGCATTCATGCCCGTGGCGGCATGGGTAGCCGTGACGGTTGCGGTGCCGTTGGCCAAGCCGGACAGCGCCATTTTGGTTTCGGGAAGGTAGGAATCAAAGGAGAAGTTTCTGATGTCCTCATACAGTCCGCCCTGCTTGTAGTTGACGGAAATGGCATTGTTGTTGCTGGAGAGCCACCGGATGCCGTCTTTAAAGGAGTTCCATCCGTACTCGTCATAGTTGATGCCTATGTACTCGATCAGCCCCAACTCCTGGCGCAGCTGCAAAATTTCAGCTGTAACGGTGGGCAGGCTGCCGCTGACCTTGGAGGTATTGTCCATGGTCAGCTTAGAAATCGTTTCTCCTTTGTCGTTCTGCACCTTCAGTGCGTCGGCATCGTAGACATACAGGGGGAAGGAGTCGGTGCTGGGAGATTCCTCACCAGGGTTCTCCACGCTCAAAACCACTTGATAGGTGTCCTTTAGATTGCCGTCCTTCACACTCTGCAATGACAGGGAGAAGCTTCCGGAGGTACCGGATAGGCTCTCTCTGGCCACCTCTTGGGTGGTGTTGTCCTCTGTGACCCGGGTGATGGTCAGCGTGGGCTGCAAAGGGGCGCCCTCAGTGGTGTTTTCCACCGACCAGTCGATATTGACGGCACCGTCGGTATCCTTGAGGTAAATGCTCTGGGGCGGTGTCAGCTTGGCTGTGGCAGGTGGTGCCTGCACGATGATCCAGGCAAGTGCCGACAGGCGGACGTTCTCACCCTCGGCGTTGGGGTGCGGCATGGAGACCAATACCGTGTAGGCAGGGGTATCGCCGTTGGAGAGCCTGGAGAGCACATTCTCCTCGATCCGCACGCTGTTTTTATCCTTGCCGGCGGTATAAGTCGCAACGGGCTTGCGGCCGCTCAGCGCCGCCTCATTCGCGTAGTTGCCCTCATACAGGTCAATCCTGTAATTGAACTCTTTGTTCGGCGCCATCAGCGCGGCGTTGGAGCTCCACAGCACGGTGGCGGGCTGATTTACCCGCGTCACGATGGACGCGCCGCCGGGAATCACCAGTGCCAGGGAATCGCCTGCCGTCACGGTATAGGGCTTTGACTTGCCCGTCACATCATCGGCAGTGTCCTCAGTCCCGTTGTCCGCCGTAAAGGTAAAGGTGACGGCTCCCACCTTGGTTCCTGTGGTGGCAACAACGCCGGTATCCTCGTTGATGGTGGCAATGAGCGTGTCACTGCTGCTCCATTTGCCGGTGGTGTAGCTGGCCGTCTCACCGCCTGCCCCCAAAACCTCTGCCTTAAGCGTGGGGCGGGTGGTTTTGCCGAGGGAAATCGTATAGTCGGCGTCATTCGCTTCCGGGAAGACCTTCACCGTGTGCGCGGAAACTTTCTTTGCCACCGTGAACTGCCGGGTCATGGGAAGAACATTCACCCAGTCAGGATCGGCTTTCGTGCCCTCGTTGGCCTGCAGCGTCACCGTGTAGGTGCGATCGAAAGCAGAGGGTGCGATTGCATAGTCGCTAATGGTGAAGGCTTCCTTCTCTGTGTCCAGATAGACCTGCAGATGGATTGGTTCACCCGCAGAGTCGTACCTCAGCTCGAGGCGGAACGGGGCTTCCTTCGGGTCTGTGCCTGCCGGGGTGTGATAATTGCTGTATACGGTCTTGTAGACCTGCTGCATGTTGGCGTTCATCGTGAACGATGCCTTGCCGTTGTCGTAGTCGGCGGTCAGTGCGGTGGGAGCGTTACGCATCAAGACGCTCTTCAGCGTAACGTCGGCAATCGAGTTGCTTGGATAGAGTGAGGTATCCAGCGTATGACCGAAAACATCTTCCACACCGGTCATACCATTGACGGTGACCGTGGTGTCATCCGCATCCTGCACTGGGTACCAGAGCATTGCCGTGACGCCGTAGTTGTTCATGGAAAGCTCAGCGGCGCTATACACTTTGCCATTGATGGTCACGGTGGCGTTGCTAAGATTCACGAACTCGTTAAAGGTAACTGTGATGGGCACGTGCTGTCCGCTGGCATAGGTTCCCTCCGGGGCCGTGACGCTTTGAATGGTGGGATTGTCCGTGTCCACCAGCATGGCTGTAACATTGCTGTTCTTGGTGGTGGCCCAGGAATTTTGGATTTCGCCCTGTACACTTTTCATATACAGTCGGAAGGGCAGCCAGTACCGTTGATTCCCTCTGTTTTGCGTGGTAGACTGCAGGGAGATGTTGACCGTTTCGCCCTTGTTAATCGTACAGTTCAGCGCTCTCGTTTTGTCGCTGCTGAGCTCCAGAGATGTTCCATTGAACATGTACTCCGTCAGATAGAATGGGGCATGGGGTTGTGTGTCACTATTATAGCCATACGGCGCAAAGCCATTATAGGTCTCTACATCGGTACTCCAGTTAAACTCGATGCTGGCATCGATTTTGTATGGCTGATAAAATGGGTCGGAGTCGACGGGAAGCACCGAGTTGCGGGCACCCTCCAAAATTCTGATGGTATCGCTTAGCGCAACGAAGTCCTGATTGTTGGCACCTTCGCCGATATTGTATTCATTTGCCAGCAAAGGAATATACATATCCCCCTGTATTGTTTCTGTACTTTCGTATCTTTCCTCATAGTTCGGCGCGCTCACTGATGTTTGTATTGTGGGGGCGTCAACCGTCTTTTTTAGCTTGAGCTGACAGTGGTCGGCATAAGCGGCACCGTCATAGAACACCAGATTTTCCGCATCGTAAAATTCAATCATCCCCAGCAGGTCGCCATAGGAATAAGAATCCTTGAGCCAGTCTGGGTTCCCTCCATTGGTTTGAACCTTGACAGTGATTTTACAACCATCTAAACTGAAAGTCGAGCCTACGTCATAGGTCAGCTTGTAGGACCCGTCGCCTTGGGCGACCCCACTCGTCTCGCCTATCGAGACCTCCACACCGGTGATATACTCGCTGAGCTGGCCTTTTTGAATGCGGTAGGAAAAGCCGACCGGTTTTCCGCCATATACAGTAAAAGTCCCGGAGCTCCAGCTGTTGGTTGCGAGTTCCCCCAGCGTTTGGCTCATCATGCCGCTCATATCCACCGTCTCAACGCCCTCAGGCTTTGTGGCAGAGGCGGAATACTGCAAACTGATACCCTGCAGCTCCAGCTGCTCCATCAGGCTGTTGAGATTCTCCAGTGCTTCCCCAGTAAACTCCCTGCCGGAGAAATAGGTGTCCTTGATCCGCTGCAACTCCTGTTCGATTTGGATCATGGTCTTCAAATCGCCCAGCGCCACCGGAGTCCCATCCACGTCGGCTATACGGGTGAGATCCGTGGCGGGATTTTCCAGCAGCTCCATGACAGCCGCCAGTGTCAACACCTGACCGTCCAGCGTGATGGTTTGATCCACCTTGAAATTGCCGTCTTCATCCAGCAGCCCCAAAGCGTTCAGCATGGAAAGCACCTGGTCGCTGCTATCGCCGGTCAGGGCAGAGACCTGCTCCAAAATCGCCTGATTTTCCTCGGGTGTGTTGCCTAGCGAATCGCTCACCGCTGCAAACGCCGTAGTTGGCAGCAGCGTGAGCGTCATGCACAGGCTCAGCAGCGCCGCTAAAAATCTTTTCTTCATGTTTCCTCATCCTCCTTGGTTTGTTCCTGCTGTTTATTGTTTTTTCTCAATCGTGTGCAAAACACGGTAACGACCACCGCCGCTGCAAAGGAGACGACGGCCACCAGCACATAGCCGCCCACGTCCTCCCGCAGCAGCATCGCGCCGAACACGCCCCATGCGGCTGTCTGCTCCTGCACTGCAAACACATCCGCCGCCTGCATCATCACCGCGAACAGCAGCATACACGCTGCGCTCAGCCCATATATGCCGCGCCACTGCCTCCGGCGGGTGTTTTCCCGCACCCGCTGCTTGACGAGTGCGACTCGTTTTGCGGTATCGTACATTTCGTTTGAACCTTCTCTCTGGATTTATTGAAATGCGGCTTAAAAACCCCTTCACTTATATAGGTACAAAAAATCGAAAAAACTCTCACCCAAAACGCAAAATTTTTCAAAAAAGTTTTTTCACAAGAAACGAAAAAAACGATACTGCATAGATTTCTTACTCCACACAATATCGTTCTTCTATATTTATACTTTCATTGTCTTCGCCAGAGAAGTAAGCAAAGCCGCCATCTCCGGATTGCCAAGTACTTTCATCAGCAGTTCGGGATCTACTCCCTCCGGTATGGTAATCTTATTTTCTTCCTCTTTCTGCTCATTCAGTTTGTATGTGACACTTGTATGGCGCAGACTATGAAAAACCACATCCGGAAGACCTTCTCTATCAATTACTTTCTGCAGCTGATCCCGAATATAGCTGCTATTGATCGGCATTCCAAAAGTAGTCGCCATTATCAGGTTGTAATCGGTATACTCACTGCCAAGTGCCTCCTTTACCTCATCCTGTTCCTTCTTTATATCAATAAGGCACTGTGCCACAAATCCCGGTATATAAACTTTGCGCTCGCTGGTATCGGTCTTTGGTGTTTTCAGCACCCTGACCGTCTTATTATTCTTCCTTTGTGAGGGGAAGATCAGAATGACTTCTTTTGAATCCAGCTCCTCAACAGCTTCCTTTGATACACGCTCCACCTGTTTGTTAATAAAGACATATGCCCTGTTCTCTGAAATAGCCTCTTCTGATATATCCACACAGTCCCATGTCAGCCCAAGCAGCTCTCCTATTCGGACCGTTGCTGCGAATGCCAGATGAAATGCTACTTTTTGAAAGAACTCTGGCCGGCTGCTTTTCAGTTCCTTATCATCCGCCGGTAGTCTGTAGTTGTCTTTGTATAGCATGTATCAGCAACCGGCATCAGCCTGAAAACTATTGCCAATATCGAGTCAAAACAGCAT
>OHHQ01001064.1_pt1 | contig 12189 bp, 6 predicted proteins | sample 1568051 | NCBI WGS metagenome assembly OHHQ01 (sample SAMEA3879567, study PRJEB24766) | human gut metagenome | biome: human-associated habitat; feature: feces | place: USA | collected 1985/1987
ACCGCCGGCATTGGCTGCCTTACCCGGAGCGTAAAGAATCTTCGCATCCTGGAATACGCGGATTGCTTCTGGAGTAGAAGGCATGTTGGCTCCTTCTGATACAGCAAATACGCCGTTTGCTACCAGTGCTTTAGCATCGTCACCGTTGATTTCATTCTGAGTGGCAGAAGGAAGAGCGATGTCTGCTTTTTCATTCCATGGACGAGCACCTGCTACATACTTGCAACCGTATTTTTCTGCATATTCACGGATACGTCCGCGATAGAGGTTCTTCAATTCCATGATGTAATCCAGTTTTTCGCGGTCGATACCGTCCGGATCATAGATGTAACCGTCAGAGTCGGACATGGTAACTACTTTAGCACCCAACTGAATCAGTTTTTCTACAGTATACTGTGCTACGTTTCCTGAACCAGATACCAGACAAGTCTTACCCTTGATGTCGATGTTACGAGTTTTCAGCATTTCCAGCAAGAAATAGATGTTACCGTAACCTGTAGCTTCCGGACGGATAAGTGAACCACCAAATTCACGGCCTTTACCAGTCAACACACCGCTGAATTCGCGAGTCAGTTTTTTGTACATACCGAACATGTAACCTACTTCACGGCCGCCTACACCTATATCACCGGCAGGAACGTCAGTTTCAGGACCGATGTGGCGCCACAATTCCAGCATGAATGCCTGGCAGAAACGCATTACTTCTGCATTTGACTTACCGCGTGGAGAGAAGTCAGATCCACCTTTACCACCACCCATCGGAAGAGTAGTCAGTGAGTTCTTGAAGGTCTGTTCGAATGCCAGGAACTTCAAAATTCCCAGGTTTACAGAGCTGTGGAAACGGATACCGCCTTTGTACGGGCCGATAGCGTTGTTGTGTTGTACACGGTAACCCATGTTGGTCTGGATGTTACCTTTGTCGTCCATCCAAGTGACGCGGAACTGGTATACGCGATCTGGAATACACAGACGTTCAATCAAGTTTACTTTGTCGAATTCAGGGTGTTTGTTGTATTCCTCTTCGATAGTTCCTAACACTTCTTCTACTGCCTGATGATACTCAGGTTCATTGGGGAATCTTCTTTTCAGATCTTCCAGAACTTTAGCTGCATTCATAATTAAAAAAGATTATCTGTCTTATTTATTGGTTTTGAAAAATCACAGTAATATGTTTCTTCTTGTTTGATGTGCCAAAAATATAGATAAAAATTTATTTATGCAACAATAAATCAAGAAAAGTGAGAAAAAAGCGTCAAAAATCCCTTTTTATCTATTTATTCGTGTTTATTTGTTTTTGCTTTTAAGAGATTTAATTACAGGGATAAACACCAAAGCTCCTGATATGAGAATCATAATGACAAGCGGACCGTCAATTTTTGGGGTAGAGGTGAGTACTAAAAAGCAAAGTGCAGCCCAGCATAAAGTAAGTACGACACATTGTGTATGATTGAGTGGTTTTCTCATGGCTTTTAGAAAAATAATACACGGAGGAACGGTGGCAAGGGTGAATGTTTTGGCTTGCGGCTGCTCCTCCGTGTAGGGTGAAATAAATCAGTAATGTTTATTGTGCTTTCTTCTTCTTGTCGACAATGGCATCAATGCAGGCGATAGCTGTGATATTGACAATATCGCGTACAGAGCTTTCAATGTCGGTGAAGTGAATTGGTTTGTTCAATCCCATCTGAATCGGGCCGATCACTTCGGTCTCACTCATGTTTTGAATGAGTTGATAGGTAGCATTGGCTGAACTCAGGTTAGGGAATACTAAAGTGTTTACTTCTTTTCCTTTTAAGCGTGTGAAAGGATATTTCTCATCGCGAAGGGCATTGTTCAAGGCGAATTTCACTTGCATTTCACCGTCAATAGCCAAATCCGGGTATTCCTGATGCAGCTGGTTGATGGCTTCGTGTACCTTTGCCGGACTTCCTTCTGCATCGGAACCGAAGTTGGAGTAAGACAGCATGGCCATTACCGGTTCCTGGTTGAAGAAACGTACAGCCTTGGCCGACAGTTTGGCAATGTCTATCAAGGTATCGGTGTCCGGATGACGGTTAATCAATGTATCGGCAATGAAATAAGTTCCTTTCTTGGAGTTCAGAATATGCATGGTACCGAAATGTTTGTATCCCGGTTGGATACCGATAACTTCCTTGGCAACCTTGATCGTGTTGGAGTACTTGGTGTACAATCCGGTTACAAAGGCATCTGCTTCGCCGGTTTCCACCATCATCATACCAAAGTAGTTGCGTTCGAACATCTTGTCGTTTGCTTCCTGGAAGTTGGCTCCTTCGCGGGCACGTTTTTCGCAGAGGATGCGTGCATAGCGTTCACGGCGTTCTGATTCGCGGTCGTGGCGCAGGTTGACAATTTCAATGCCCTCCAGACTCAGGTCAAGTTCTTTAGCCAATTTTTCAATGCGTTCTTCGTTACCTAAAAGAATCGGATGGCAGATGCCTTCAGCCTTGGCTTCTACTGCTGCTTTCAGCATGTTCGGATGAATACCTTCGGCAAATACCACATGTTGCGGGTTGCGGCGAGCTGTTTCATACAACTGGCGGGTCAGCTTGTTTTCCTGTCCCATCAGTTCTCTCAAGTGATTCTTGTATTCATCCCAGTCGGTAATCTGTTTGCGGGCTACACCTGATTCCATGGCAGCCTTAGCTACGGCCATGGACACTTCGGTAATCAGACGCGGGTCGACCGGTTTCGGGATGAAGTATTCAGGTCCGAAAGTCAGGTTGTTCACATGATAAGCTTCGTTGACAACGTCGGGTACAGGTTTCTTAGCCAGGTCGGCAATGGCATGTACGGCAGCCAGCTTCATCTCTTCGTTGATGGCAGTGGCACGCGTATCAAGTGCACCACGGAAGATATAAGGGAATCCGATGACATTGTTTATCTGGTTCGGATAGTCAGAACGTCCGGTTGACATCAATACGTCCGGGCGAGAAGCCATGGCATCTTCGTATGAAATTTCCGGAGTCGGGTTGGCCAAAGCAAATACGATAGGATGAGAAGCCATGCTGCGTACCATATCCTGACTCAGCACGTTACCTCTGGAAAGGCCGAGGAATACATCGGCTCCCTTGATGGCTTCTGCCAGTGTGTGGATGTCAGTACGGTCGGTCGCAAAGTATCTTTTCTGTTCGTTCAGGTCTGTACGGTCTTTAGAAATCACCCCTTTACTGTCGAGCATGACAATGTTTTCCAGGCGTGCACCGAGAGCTACATATAATTTAGTGCAAGATACGGCAGATGCACCGGCACCGTTGACTACTATTTTTACCTCTTCAATTTTCTTTCCGGCTACTTCCAGCGCATTCAGCAATCCGGCACTGGAGATGATGGCTGTACCGTGCTGGTCGTCGTGCATTACCGGAATGTCCAGTTCTTCCTTCAGTCTCTGTTCTATTTTGAAGCATTCAGGAGCTTTGATGTCTTCCAGGTTGATACCTCCGAAAGTAGGAGCAATGGCTTTTACCGCTTCGATAAATTTATCCGGGTCTTTTTCATTTACTTCAATATCGAATACGTCGATTCCGGCATAAATTTTAAACAGCAGTCCCTTTCCTTCCATTACGGGTTTCCCGCTCATGGCACCGATATCTCCCAAGCCCAATACGGCTGTTCCGTTGGAGATAACGGCTACCAGATTACCTTTGTCGGTATAGTCGTATGCAGTATCCGGATTCTTTTGGATTTCCAGACACGGTTCTGCTACTCCCGGTGAATAAGCCAATGATAAATCTCGTTGAGTTTGATAAGGTTTGGTGGGGACTACTTCTATTTTCCCCGGTTTGCCTTGTGAGTGATAGAGCAAGGCTGCTTCTTTCGTTATTTTTGTCATATTTCTTCGTTTTTTAGTTGTTTCAAAGAATAATGTATCGCGCAAATGTAGGAATAAAATAACAAATGGACTGTTTTTTTCTGAAAAAAACTATAAAATGAACTGAGGTCATTTGGGAGTATTGAAGATTTTTTGTCGATAGTTTTTGTCGATTGGTCTGATAATATTGGCTATATGTAATGATATTAGGGCATTATGGTTATTCTTAGTTAAAGCCACTTTCCGGGCCTTGATTTTTTTTCTATATTTGCACGATAAAAAACTAAAGAAGGGTGTAAAGTTTTCAGAGGAAAGCTTTATAAAATAGGATTAGAGAGAGTAAAAACCAAATTTTATATATGAATATAAGTATGAGCACAAAAAGAAACAGAAGTTTTTCTTCTAGCCGAGTGGCATTCTATGCATTGACTCTTTCGGTGCTGACTGCATGTGGAGGCGGTCAGGGGGGTATGAAAATGGGTGATGATGAATTTGCGGTTGAGACACTTGTAGCTGCATCCAGCAATCAGGCGACCCAGTATCCCGCCACAATCAAAGGTTTACAGGATATTGAAATTCGTCCGCAAGTATCAGGCTTTATTGTAAAATTGTGTGTGGATGAAGGTGCTACGGTCCGTAAGGGACAGGCTTTGTTCCAGATTGATCCGACACAGTATAAGGCTGCATACGATCAGGCTAAAGCAAGCGTAGCTTCAGCAAAAGCTAACCTGGAAACTGTTACATCAACTGAAGCAAACAAAAAGATGCTGCATGAGCAGAAAATCATCAGTGATTTTGAATACCAGACAGCTGTAAATAACCTGCTTTCTGCTAAGGCAAGCCTGGCTCAGGCTGAAGCTTCTTATGCGGCTGCAAAACAGAATTTGGGCTTCTGTACTGTAACCAGTCCTTCAGACGGAGTTATTGGTACTTTCCCGTATCGTGTAGGTGCATTGGTTAGTCCTTCTGTTGTTGAACCGTTGACTACCGTTTCTCAGATTGGAGATATGTACGTATATTTCTCAATGACTGAAAAACAGTTGCTTGCTTTGACTAAAGCCGGTGGTACATTGAAGGAACAGTTGGAAAAGATGCCTGCTGTCAAATTGCAGTTGTCTGATGGAACAATGTATTCAGAAGAAGGTAAGATTGATGCCGTAAGTGGTGTAATCGACCAGACTACAGGTTCTGTAAGTATGCGTGCGATTTTCCCGAACAAGCAGAATATCCTTCGTAGTGGAGGTATGGCCAACGTGGTATTCCCATACACTATGAGCGACATTATCTTGATTCCTCAGACTGCTACTCAGGAAATCCAGGACAAGAAGTTTGTATATGTATTGCAGTCTGACAATACCATCAAACATACAGAAGTACAAATCTCTAACTTGAATGATGGTAAACATTACATCGTGACAGGTGGACTGAAACCGGGTGACAAGATTGTAGTGGAAGGAGTACAGACTCTGAAAGACGGACAGAAGATTACTCCGATTACATTAGCTGAAAAAGATGCTAAATTCCAGAAAGCGTTACAAGACCAGCGGGATGGTAACATTCAGACAGCTTTTAAATAATAAAAAATGATTCTTATGGTGCTGGGGGAATGTGCTTGATGAAAACCCTCGGGACTGTAATTATAAATGGTATTTAAGGAATGAAACTAGATAAATTTATTAACCGTCCGGTACTGTCAACCGTAATTTCTATTTTGATAGTAATTCTGGGTGTGATTGGTTTGGCCACCCTGCCGGTTACACAATATCCGGACATTGCACCTCCTACCGTATCGGTAGGAGCAACTTATACAGGTGCGAATGCACAGACTGTGTTGAACTCAGTGATTGCTCCGCTGGAAGACCAGATTAACGGTGTAGAAAACATGATGTACATTCAGTCTAGTGCCTCAAACAATGGTTCAGCTGATATCAGCATTTATTTTAACCAGGGTACTGACCCGGATATGGCTGCGGTCAACGTACAGAACCGTGTGTCTATGGCACAAGGTCTGTTGCCGGCAGAAGTTACCAAGGTGGGTGTGACCACACAGAAACGTCAGAACTCTATGTTGTTGATTTTCTCTTTGTATGATGCAGAAGATAAGTATAACATTGAGTTTATTGAAAACTATGCCAAGATTAACTTGATTCCGGAAGTTCAGCGTGTAAAAGGTGTGGGTGATGCCAACGTGATGGGGCAGGACTACTCTATGCGTATTTGGTTGAAGCCGGATGTGATGGCGCAGTACAATTTGGTTCCGTCTGATATCTCAGGTGTATTGGCAGAACAGAATATTGAAGCTGCACCTGGACAGTTTGGTGAACGTGGTAATCAGACTTTCCAGTACACCATTCGTTACAAAGGTCGTTTACAGCAGACTGAAGAATTTGAAGATATTGTAGTGAAGGCTCTGCCTAACGGTGAAGTGCTCCGTTTGGGAGATGTAGCCCGTATCGAATTGGGACGTCTGGCTTATACCTTTAATAATACAGTAAACGGTCATAAGGCTGTAACTTGTATCGTATTCCAGATGGCAGGAACCAATGCGACAGAAACAATCAACAACTTGCTGGATGTAATCAGCAAGGCTGAAGAAAGCTTGCCTGCCGGATTGAAGATTAACGTGGCTCAGAATGCCAATGACTTCTTGTATGCGTCTATCCACGAAGTTATCAAGACTTTGATTGAAGCGTTTGTGCTGGTGTTCATCGTAGTATATGTGTTCTTGCAGGATATGCGTTCTACATTGATTCCGGCTATTGCCATTCCGGTAGCCTTGATTGCTACTTTCTTCGTATTGAAACTGATTGGATTTAGTGTGAACTTGCTGACACTTTCGGCGATGGTGCTTGCCATTGCGATTGTGGTCGACGATGCCATTGTGGTGGTGGAAGGTGTACATGCCAAGTTGGACCAGGGATACAAATCATCTCGTGAGGCTTCTATCGATGCCATGAGCGAACTCGGTGGTGCACTGGTTTCTATTACATTGGTCATGATGTCCGTGTTTATCCCGGTAAGTTTCATGGGAGGTACGGCCGGTACATTCTATCGTCAGTTCGGTATTACGATGGCGATTTCTATCGCATTCTCTGCGTTGAACGCGTTGACACTTTCTCCGGCATTGTGTGCTATTTTCCTGAAACCGCATGATTCAGAACACAAGCAGAAGAAGATGAGTATGGTCGATCGTTTCCATACCTCTTTCAATGCTGCATACGATTCATTGCTGAAGAGCTATAAGAAGCGTGTCGTATTCTTTATTCATAAGAAATGGCTTTCATTCGGACTGGTGGCTGCATCTATCGTATTGTTGATGTTCTTTATGAAAACCACTCCGACTGGTATGGTGCCGAATGAAGATACCGGTACTATCATGGGTGCTGTGACATTGCCTCCTGGTACTTCTCAGGAACGCGCTATGGAAGTGTTGGCCAAGGTAGATAGCCTGGTAGCTGCAGAACCTGCCGTTCAGTCTCGTACTATCATTTCTGGATATAGCTTTATTGGTGGTCAAGGACCTTCTTACGGTTCTGTCATCATCAAGCTGAAAGACTGGGAAGAACGTTCCATGATGCAGAATTCAGATATTATCTATTCTACTTTGTTCTTGCGTGCACAGAAAGTCATTAAGGATGCACAGGTATTGTTCTTTGCTCCTCCGATGATTCCGGGTTATTCAGTATCAAGTGATATTGAGTTGAACATGCAGGATAAGACCGGTGGTACGCTGGATCACTTCTTTGAAGTGGTAAAAAGCTATACAGCTGCACTGGAAGCACGTCCGGAAATCAACTCTGCGAAGACTACCTTCAACCCGAGCTTCCCGCAGTATCAGCTTGACATTGATGCGGCAGCTTGTAAAAAGGCAGGTATCAGCCCGAGCGATATTCTTTCTACTATGCAGGGATATTTTGGAGGTTTGTATGCTTCTAACTTCAACCGTTTCGGTAAGATGTATCGTGTAATGATTCAGGCTGAACCGGATGCTACTAAAAACATGGAATCGTTGAACGGAGTGAAAGTACGTGGTAGCAATGGAGAAATGGCTCCTATCACACAGTTCGTAAGCATGAAGAAAGTATACGGCCCGGATATTATCAACCGTTTCAACCTGTATACTTCAATGAAGGTGATGGTGGCTCCTGCTTCTGGTTATACTTCAGGTCAGGCATTGCAGGCTATTGCTGAAGTGGCTAAGGAAAATCTTCCGATGGGATTCGGTTACGAATTGGGAGGTATGGCACGTGAGGAAGCACAGACAAGTGGCAGTACAACAGGTATTATCTTCGTACTTTGCTTCGTCTTCGTTTACTTGCTGCTGAGTGCCCAGTATGAAAGTTACATCCTGCCGTTGGCCGTATTGCTTTCTGTTCCGTTCGGTTTGATGGGTAGCTTCATCTTCGTCAACGGATTTAGTGCATTGGGAAGCATTCCTGCATTGAAGATGATTTTGGGAACCATGTCAAATGATATTTACATGCAGATTGCCTTGATTATGTTGATGGGTCTGTTGGCTAAGAATGCCATCTTGATTGTAGAGTTTGCTCTTGACCGTCGTAAACAAGGTATGAGTATTTCCTGGGCAGCCGTATTGGGTGCTGCAGCCCGTCTTCGTCCGATTTTGATGACTTCATTGGCCATGATTGTAGGTTTGATTCCGTTGATGTTGGCTATGGGTGTAGGAGCTCACGGTAACCGTACATTGGGTGCTTCGGCTATTGGTGGTATGTTAATCGGTATGATTTTCCAGATTTTCATCGTTCCGGTATTGTTCGTGGTATTCCAGTGGTTGCAAGAAAAAGTGAAACCAATGGAATGGGATAGCCTCGATGAAAGTGAAGTGGAAGCTGAAATTGAACAGTATTCTCCTAATACGCATAAATAAGATTGATAATGAAAAAACAGATAATAGGAATGATGTGTCTGGCTGCTATGATGAGCAGTTGCCACATTTACAAAGCTTATGACCGTCCGGAAACGATAGATGCCTCAGGTGTCTATCGTGACCCGGCTTCGGCAACCGATACACTGGCTGCCGATACGGCCAATATGGGAAACTTGCCTTGGAAAGAGATTTTCCGTGATGCCAAACTGCAGGCCTTGATTGAAGAAGGACTGGCTAACAATGTAGATATGCAGGCGGCTGCTCTCCGTGTACAGGAAGCGAAAGTGATGCTGACTGCCGCTAAATTGTCTTATTTGCCTTCTATTAATCTGGCTCCGCAAGGTTCTACAACCAGCATGGGAGGTGGAAACTATGTAAAGGCATACCAGCTTCCAGTGTCTGCCAGTTGGGAAATTGACTTGTTCGGAAAGATTTTGAATACCAAACGTGGGCAGAAAGTAGCCTACGAACAGAGCCAGTATGCAGAACAGGCTGTACGTTCACAGATTATTTGTGGTATAGCTAATGTGTACTATTCTTTGCTGATGCTCGACCGTCAGGTAGAAATTACGACTGAAACGGCTGCTATCTATAAAGAAAACGTACGAGTAATGGAAGCCATGAAAATTGCCGGTATGACAACCGAAGCTGCTGTAGCACAGATGCGTGCTGCCAGCCATCAGGTAGAGGCTTCGTTGATGGATTTGAAACGTCAGGTGCGTGAAACAGAAAATTCACTTGCTGTACTGTTGGCTAAGGCTCCTCAGACCATCGAACGCAGTACATTGGACGAACAGGTTATGCCGGAAGAACTGGCAGCGGGTGTACCGATGCAGTTATTGGAAAACCGTCCGGACGTGAAGATGGCTGAAATGACGCTTGCGGCTGCTTATTATACCACCAACTCTGCACGTGCAGCTTTCTATCCGGGCTTGAACATTACTGGTCTGGCAGGATGGACAAACGGTTCAGGTATTACAGTGGCTAATCCGGGTGAATTTATGCTGCAGGCTTTGGCTTCATTGGCTCAGCCTATTTTCAATAACGGTAAGCTGATTGCCAACCTGAAGGTTTCAAAGGCAGAAGAAAAGATTGCTCAGATGAATTATCAGCAGACTATTCTGGAAGCTGGAAAGGAAGTGAGCGATGCTCTGTATCTGTTCGATACACAGAATAAGAAACTGGTGGAAGACCGTGGACAGGTAGAGCAGTTGGATAAGGCAGTGACTTATACCAAGGCCTTGTTCCAGAGCGGAGATGCCACTTATCTGGAAATCCTGACCGCACAGCAGAATCTGCTGAGTGCACAGTTGTCAGAGGTAGCTGATAATTTCCAGCGTATGCAAGCTGTGATCAACTTGTACAGTGCGTTGGGAGGAGGAAGAAATTGATTAACCTTAAAATGAGAAAACTATGATAAGTCCTTTAGCTTATGTAGATCCGTCAGCCAAATTGGGTAAGAACGTGACGGTTCATCCATTTGCCTATATCGACAAGAATGTAGAGATAGGTGATGACAACGTGATTATGCCTTATGCCAGTCTGATGAGCGGCACACGTATGGGAAATGGAAATACAGTTTATCAGGGAGCTGTTGTGGCAGCAGTTCCCCAGGATTTTGCCTTTACAGGTGAAGAAACACTGGCTATTATCGGCAATAACAATGTGATTCGTGAAAATGCCGTGATTATTCGCGGTACACATGCTTCACATGCTACAAAAGTGGGTGATGGCAACTTCATCATGAGTGGAGCCCGTCTTTCTCATGACGTGGAAGTGGGTAACCGTTGCATTATCGGTAACGGTTCACAGGTTTCGGGCAACTGTATCATCTATGACAATGCCATCCTTACTTCCAATGTGCTGATGCAGGGAAATACACGTCTGGGAAGCTTCTCAGTAGTGCAAGGCGGATGCCGTTTCATCAAGGACATTCCTCCATATATTGTAGCAGCCCATGAACCGATTGCATTCTATAGCATCAATACAAAAGTGCTGGAGCATACTGGTTTTTCTGAAACCATTATCAAACACATTGCACAGGCATACCGTATCCTTTATAAGGCAAATACTTCATTGCATGATGCATTGGGACGTATTCGTGAACAGATTCCTAACGGACCGGAAATTGAAAACATTATCCAGTTTGTGGAAACTTCAAAATTAGGAATTATTCATTGATGTAGATAATGGCAGGGCGAAGAAAGGAAAACGACCGTGAAGAGTTAAAGTTGCGTGTGGTGGAAACAGCCTCCAAATCTTTTATGACTTTGGGGATTAAGGCTGTCCACATGGACGATATAGCAAGTTCGCTTTCTATATCCAAGCGTACGCTTTATGAACTGTTTGGAGATAAAGAAGAACTTCTGCTGGAAGTTTTCCGTTTTTATCGTCATTGTATGAATGAGTATATGCAAGAGATTGCTTCCAGCGCGAATAATGTGCTGGAAGTAATCCTTACATTTTATGAGCGTAAGTTCAATGAGTTGTGTTCGGTAAACCCTCTGTTCTTTCGTGACTTGCGCAAATATTCCAAGGTGTTGGACTATATACATGATGACCGTCGCAGGGGAGATGCTGATGCACTGGCCTATTTTCAAAAGGGAGTAGAGCAAGGTATTTTTCGCAGCGACATTAATTTCCAGATTATTAATCAGGCCATGGCCATGCAGATGGACTTATTGATTTATTCAGACATTACAGACCATTATCCGCTGGCCGAGATTTACAGTGAAATCACTATTTTGCACATGCGGGGAATCACCACGGAGAAAGGTTACCGCATGGTAGATGATTTCTTGAAGAATATTCGAGAAAAACACCTCAGATAACTTTTCATACTTAAAATTCCTTTATCTTTGATGCCTCGAAGATAGGATGCGGTTCGGCAGTACCTGCACTCAAAAGCAAGCTTTTGGTTTGGTATTGCACTCACCTTTCGCTATCTTTGCACCCGGTTTTAGAGGAAAGTTCATGAAAAATAAATTATTATACACTTTTCTGTTCACCCTTCTGGTGGTGGCAGGCTTGTTTGCCATGCATTTTTTGCCGTCCGTTTCTTTTTGCGGGAAACCGTTGAGAAAGGTAGACCTGCTTTCGGACATCCGTATAAAAAAGGAAATCGTGGCACCGGTGGATTCTGATACGCTGGTGTTGCCTCCTCCGGTAAAGCCGGCTTTTGTAGATACCTGCAAGAGCGGAATGGTCTGCATCGAAGAATATGCCGATTCTGCGGGGCGCGGGATGAACTGTTTTTATGAGGCTTTGGGAAAGGTGGCTTCTTTAGACCGTCCGGTACGCATTGCCTATTTCGGCGATTCGTTCATTGAGGCCGACATCCTGACCGGCGATTTGCGCGAAATGTTGCAGAAGCGTTTTGGCGGATGCGGGGTGGGGTATGTGCCCATCACAACGAAAATAGCTGGTTTCCGCCCTACGGTACACCATTCGTTTGGTGGATGGGGCAGTCACTCCA
>OHHQ01001083.1_pt1 | contig 12006 bp, 13 predicted proteins | sample 1568051 | NCBI WGS metagenome assembly OHHQ01 (sample SAMEA3879567, study PRJEB24766) | human gut metagenome | biome: human-associated habitat; feature: feces | place: USA | collected 1985/1987
GGTCGGTGGTTCACACCGACCCCGTTTTAATTAGGCACCCTGATACATTTTTACGAAACTTCCAATCTCAGAAGCGGCACCTGCAACGCAGCGAACTCCGGCTTTTTCGGTGTTGGTATCAAAATCTGTCCACAGATTGATTTCAGGCTGTCCCGCATAGTTGAGATGGATCCGGCGACCGTCCCCAAAATACACAACGTTGGCGGGAATTTGGCTGTCAATCCGAATACGATACCCAAGCGGGGCTTGTTCAGAAATTGGTTTGCTTGGGTCTAGAATCGGTCTTTTTTGATCGTCCTTTAAACTAAGCAGCCAGTTGAAATAAGTAGAACTAGAAACATACCACTGAGCATTGTCAATGAAATCCGGGCCTAACATTCCGGCTAACTTCACCATATCGGTGAACGTAGGGGCGGTGCTTGCCGCAAGTTTAACGGCGTTGGTGTCATCGGTATAGGATAGACCAGCAACCGCATCCAGACAAATACCGTCCATTTTCTTAAGCATAGAAGCCATTAGAGTATTGGTCACGATTGTTTCAAGATTTCCAGCGGCGATCCTGACACCCATAGCACTGTATCCAGTGTTATAAGCATACTCGGAATGACTAATTGTTAATTTTCCCGGAACATATCCGTTTGTGGTGATTGCGGCGTTTTCCGTGTGCTCCTCTACGGTTTGTAGGGTAGCGATAGGAAGAACTAAGTTTCCCGCATGGTCAATAGCGGTCTTGGTTGCGTCTTCTAAAAATGCGCCTGGGGTCTTTTCAATGATAAACTGGTCAAGGATAGTTGTTGGAATTACATTAGTCATAGTGCTGGTGCTTCCGGCAGCTCTCTGCTCAACTAATTCATTGAAAAACTTTCTTTTTTCTGCATTTGCCATTTCATTCATAATATTTTTACTCCTCTCATAGTTAAAAGAATTTTGTTTTTTGGTAAAGTTTTTAAAATCGGGATGCGGCTCGTAAGATCTCTTACTATAGCCGTACTCTGGATTAATGGAATCATAAAGCTCTAGAAGCTCTTTGGGTATCGATGCAAGTACTATAGTTCTTAGCGGGATCTTACGTTTTGCAAATGCTCGCATTTGTTCTTCTGTATTCGGAGCCATTTGTAAACCGTCCCAGCCATAAAAACTAGACCTATGGCGATCCACTCTTTCAATTTTTTCAGCAATATCCCGATTCAATTCTTCAATCTCGGAAATAATGCTTGCGAGCATATCGCTTTTTTCATTAACAGTGTTAACATCATCTGGAACGCCCTCCGGTTTCCAGCTTCTAATGTCACATGCTTTTTGCTCTAATGATTTCAAGCGATCCAGATCATACTCCAAGCCCGCAAAACGATCTTCTTTCCTCATTTCAGGGATCGGAGGGAGAACTTTTTTCCCCATGTCTGCTAGTTTTCTATGGACATACGAGCGTTGTTCTTCCGCAATGTGTCCAGCAGCGCCCGATCTGGCAAAAACACAAGTCTGCTCATAGGCAGGGAATGTCACCACGGCAACATCCCACAGCTTCCCGATTTTAGTTATTGTGTTTGTCCGTTCTGCCTTATTGTAGCTTTGCTCTTCAATATTGAAAGCAAAAGACATTTTAGACAGGTTTCCGGCCTGGATTTCTTCCCATACCTCGCGCCCTCTGGTCGTGGTAAGAGTTGCGGACACTTTCAATCCGTGGTCATCAACTTGTAAAACCAAATTTCCGGCCTTAGTTCTTGCGATGGGTGCGCCCTCGTGATCGACATTTAAAACAACGTCGCTCATGTCGCAACCGTCAAAGGCGTTTTTGCTAATCACTTCAAAAAATTCAGTCCCAGTGAAAGGATCACGGTCCAATAAAGTTTTTTGCTCAAAGACAACCGCATAACCTTCAATTTTATTTCCCTCTGGTTGTAAATCAAAGGCGCGGTATTGTCTTCCGTCTTTAGAACTTAAAATATTAACACTTCATTTCAATTTGATGGTTTTGCCCTCTGGCGTGGCAAATGTCCTCTGACAAATGCCTTATATTTATCAAATAAAGCCGATTGGCCTTATTCTCATTAACCCCTTTAATGTGTGTTCATTCCAGAGTTGGAAAAAGTTGCCCCCACCGGTCCCTAAGATTGTAAGTTTAGCAAGCTTACCCGGGGGGGATTGCTGCTATATGCGATTTCTTTTGTTGGTTTTTCCATGCAAAAAACTCAATGAGTTCGATTACATCGTCGCGATCCGATGGAGAAAGTGCGGTTATTTCTTCTATTAATTCCCAATCATCACGCATTTTTTCGGAATATTGATACGGCTCATTATTTGATTCCATAAATTTAATTAAGTTTTGATTTGGCTGTTTCCCTACATGGGCGCAATATTCCAGATATTCAGAGACTTCAAAGGGTTGCTTTTTTGTGGGATTTGTGGTATCTTGTAATTGGTTTTTATTGTTTGCACCGTTGACAGTTGCCGCTGTCTCGGTGCTTTTTTCTTTTGTCTGAACACAATCACACTTTTCCCCTGGGTCTAAGCTGGCCCCGCATTTAGGGCACGTGGTATAGTAACTCATTGTGTTAGCTCCTTTCAAATATGTGCTTATTTGACCCCTTACCGTCAGAGACACAGAACATGGTCAAGTAAACAAAAAAGCTAGTATTTATGCGGCCTGGCTTACTTGACCACCTGGGCGAGTAAGCAACGCTTATTTGACCATTTTAACCTCTTACTTGACCACCTGGTCAAATAAAGAAAAATATAGTAATAATCAGGTTTTTTACTCTTATTTGTCCATCTGGGTGTTCCTGACGGGGCTAGTTATCAAATGGGCCTGTAAAATCTTCCGTTGTTTCTGTAAATCTAACCTTTTCTATGTGCCACGTTTTTTCTTTGGAAAATCCGGTGGAAAAATACTTTATATCGCCGTTTTTCTTTAGATCGTCTTTTGCTCTGCGGGTTGTTCTGTAGCTATACCCGGCTTCCTTGGCTTGTTCTTCCAGGTCTTTGGTTTTCATAGAGCCGCCTGCCTCGTCCAGTGCGTGAAGTATGTATTCCTTGCAATCGTCACGTTTGGGCGCTGATGTTGCCGCTGCGGCATCTGCCATATAGTCCTTGTCACGCTTCCAAGAAGTTCCCTCGCGTTGGATTAATCCGTCCTGATCGATAGAAAATAAAATAGTTTCCTGCAATTCGGTATAATTATTTTTTTCATTCGATAGGTAGCGGATTCCCTGATCTTCGGTAAATCCAGCCATAATGACCGATCTGGCAATATCCCATAGATCGGCGCTGTCTGCGATCCGATCCCGTCCATAAGCACCCTTGCGCTTGTTGGTGTGGCACACTACCAGAAAGGTTGTCCCATATTCTTCACCAAGGCTAATTAGCGGGGCCATACAGTCCCGCATGGCGTTCCTGCTGCCCATATTGATATCAGGAGCGACGAACCCTTGCACCGGGTCAAAGACGCATAAAACGAGCCGGAAGCTGCTTATAAACTGCTTCATTTTATCACTTCCGAATTTCATGTCACGTAGTTGTCCGTCTTCGTCTTTCAGAAAATCGGGGCTTATAATGTTTTTTAGGTTTGCTCCTGCAAGGCGCAGCTTCTTTTTTAGTTTCTTCCTTACGCTGTCCTCCGTGGTCAAGAAACCAACTTTTTCCGGCTTGCGTGTATATCCGGGCGGGTCTAGGATACATGAGGCCCCATTACTTACCGCCGAAATAAGATTACACCAAACTGTAGTTTTACCAACGCCGCCATCCGCTGCCATTAGTGTTATTTGTCCCTCTGGAATCCACCCCGGAATAATCCAGGTCGCTTCCTCTTCCTCAAATTCGTCCAATGTTTTGAAGCAGGATAGAAAAGAATTGTCCTCTATATCTATCATGGCTTCTCCAGCTGCTGGCTGCCATTCTTTCGTGACCGTGACAAGCGCCTCCAGCTTAATTAAAACGTCCTCGGGCTTGTCCATCTGGAACACGTCGGAAATATCGCCCTTTTCCGGTAGCTCAGGCCATTCATCGGTGAGGCTAATAATCTTTACACTGTTGGCCTTGCCTGTCAGTTCGTTGGCTTCTGTTCTGGCTAATTCCTTCCCGGGGCTGTCATTGTCAGGAATGATGATGATATCCTTACCCGTCAAGATTTCGGTATAATGTGGATACCACTTGCTTTTGGCTCCATCTGGCGGTGAGGCGGCGGTCAGGCCGTGGGACATTAACGTTTCCACGTCTTTTTCTCCCTCAACCAAATACACCGGATTAGCAGCCTTTAGATTCTCCATGTTATAAAGCATGGGCTTAATCCCCTTGCGGCTGTATACCCACCCTTTCAGGCTGTCCCACTGTTCCCAGCGGAAAGACTTATCTGAAAACCGTACCTTATAAACCGGATTCATGCCGATTTCATCGGTATACCGGTATTGAGTGATTTTAGTTTTGGCCTGTGACTTTTCCGGGAAAATGTCTTTCATGGTTAATCCAAGCTCGCTGACGATTTCCTGAGGCGTACAGCCTACATGACAATTCAAAAGTATTCTGCCGTCATTGCCCTCGGAAACTGATAGGCTGGCGTGTTGGTCTTCATGCGCTGGACATTTGGCATAGTATTGATTTCCGCTTCCTTTGGTTACGCCTTTTAATCGTGGAAGAAATTCATTCAAGGTCAAATGTTATCACCTTCTATCTTTGCGCCGCTCCTCTATGTATCCTGCGGCAAGTAGTGCGTTTAGTGCTAATGAGATAATAAAGATCGCTGTAGTTAGTTCATTCATTGGAATCACCGTCAATCCCACCGTAATAATGCTCGTTGAAATACTTGCGCGGGCATTTGCCAGCGACTACAATAAACCCTTGCGCCTTTAACTGCTTATTCAATTCCTTAATAATCCGGTAGGCTGTAGTGGGGTGAACGTCAAGGGCCTTTGCGATTTCTTCAGCATCAATATAATACTTGTTTCCCATTTTTATCCCTCCATTTCGATGATTTCTGTTACATCGACACATAAAGCTTTAGCAATTCTGCCGATTGTAGAAGGCCTCACTCCTTTTCCAACTATGGCATTATTAAGCGTTGGTCTCGGTATATTTGCCTTTTTTGACAGGTCTCTAGAATCCATACAGGCTCTTGCCATTGCTAGTTCAAGCTTTTTCCGGTTTGCTTTCACGATTTTTCACCCTCTTTAAACACATTCAAATTGACTGTGTTTTTATTATATACAATCATTATGAGTATGTCAATAGAAGAAATGCAATCTTTTTGATTGTTTTTTAGACAAGTACATGATAATATTACAGTGAGGTGATAAAATGACACTGGGAAAACGTATACAGCTTGCTAGAAAAGCTAAAGGATTTACGCAAAAACAATTGGCTGAAGCTATTAATGCGGCAACGGGTACAATCCAACAATATGAACTTGATAAACGTCAGCCACGCATGGAGCAGTTTCAAAAAATTGCTAATGCTCTAGAAATATCAACAGCCGAATTAATGGGATATGAAAAAGGCAGTATTCCGCATTATTTGGAAACCGGTGATAAATCTGCAGCTTGGCGCAGACAAATGAATCTTGCTTTTAACAGACTTAACGAAACAGGCCAAGAGGAGGCCGCTAAGCGTGTTCAGGAACTTACTAATATACCGACATACCAAAGTGACAAAGACACCTGAATCGGTCTTGTAGCGAAAAATAGGGCGTGTTCCGAATTGGCCTTGAAGATGAAGAATGTAATCCAGGCGAAGGCGAAAGAGAATCAAAGACAATCCGGAGGCGATCAAAAATCGGTTAGTCAGAAATCTGACGAACCGAAAATTGAAAATATGCGAACCGACGAAGAACTTTCCAAGCTGGCCGGATTTAATCTAGGTGGCCTATATTTGGCGGCGGAAAATTCCGCCGTGAGGTTTTAGCCATACAGGGCGAAAAGGGCAACAAAAAAGCCGGGGGTATAAACCCTCGGCTAATAATTTATGTAAGTTATTCAGCTTTTTTGTATAAGGGAATCTTGACTTCAAGCTGTGCTTGCTCCGCCCAATCAAGAAGTGTGTTGACGGCGCTTCGTGTGACCTTGCTGTCTTCCTTGATGATTTCCACATCTTCCTTTAGTGTGGCTACATCGGCACGCAGTTCATTTTGGCCTTGCTCTAATTTGCCTAATCGTTCATTGATGGGTTGCAGCTTCATATCCATTAACTGAGCAATCGCCTGTAAATCATTTCGATCTAGCATATCGTTACCCCCTTTGTGGTTATGATTATACCACGAGAGGGGGCGGGGGACAAGATATAAAAAATGGTGGTGATTTTATGCCTGCAAATAAAGATGAAAAAAGGGGCACGTGGATAGCGCAGTTTTATTATACGGATTGGACGGGTGCCAGAAAGAAAAAGAAAAAACGTGGATTTGCAACAAAGCGGGAAGCGTTGGAATGGGAGAGGGATTTTCTCCAAATGCAAACGGCTAGCGTTAATATGAACTTGTCGGCTTTTTCTGATTTGTACCTGGAGGATATGGCCCATAGGCTCAGAAAGTCCACGATGGTAAATAAGCGGACACTGTTTGACCTGAAGATTAAGCCGTATCTAGGCCATAAGCCATTAAACGAGATCACCGCATCCGATATCAGGAAATGGCAAAATGAATTAATAGGCGAGGGGTACGCTCCAACCTATCTTAAAATTGTCAATAATCAGCTTACAGCCCTTTTTAACTATGCAGTGAAATATTACAGTCTAGCAGAAAACCCTTGTAAAAAGGCTGGGAGCATGGGGAAAAACAAGGCAGAGGAAATGCAATTCTGGACAAAAGACGAATATTGCCATTTTGCGGAGGCAATCAAGGAGGAACCACGCTTCTATGCCGCCTTTGAAACTCTGTACTATACCGGTATGCGAGTGGGGGAATTGACCGCCTTATATAAAGCTGATATAGACACTAAAGGCGGTGTTATCGTGGTCAATAAGTCCTACCAAATGATAGAGGGGGAGGACATAATCACAGAACCTAAGACTACAAAGAGCAAGCGGACAATCACAATACCGCAATTTCTTTGCGCGGAACTGGATAGCTATATAAGCCGCATGTACGGGCTAGAAGATGGTGACAGGGTATTCCCGTTCACAAGAAACGCCTTGGAGTACGCTATGCAGCAAGCTTGTGAAAAGTCCGGCGTGAAAAAGATTAGAATCCACGATCTAAGACATAGCCACGCAAGCCTATTGATAGAGATGGGATTCAGCCCGGTTTTAATTGCCGAAAGATTAGGCCATGAGAGCGTGGAAACCACCTTAAACACCTATGCTCATTTGTATCCAAGTAAGCAGGAGGAAGTGGCTCAGATGCTGGAAAAAATGCGGTGAACCGTGGTTCTAAAATGGCTCTAATTATTTTGGAAAATGGTAATATAGGCTAAAATTAGAAAATATGTTCGATTTAAAATGTCGATACGCCTAGAAAAATAAGGGTTGAATTTCAAGCCGAATTGCAATAGAATAAAATGTATAGAGTAGAATTTGGGGAGGACTGTGCGATGGGGTTCATGATGATGTTTTTGGTTGAGATTCATGGCGAAATCGCGAGAAGACCCGGATTAGAAGGCTAATGGGCAGGCTGCGGCTTTTTTGTGCTGCAGCCTGTATTTTTGTGAATGAAGCAAAGGAGAGAAAGAAAATGGCGGATTGTAAAAAAGTAGCGGTTATCATGGGGAGTGACAGCGATTTTCCAACTGTGTCCGGCGCGGTAAAGACCTTGAAGTCTTATGGAGTACCGGTGGAAGTGCATGTCATGTCTGCCCATAGAACGCCGGAGGAGGCCGCCCGGTTTTCCTCTCAGGCCAAAGCGGAAGGCTTTGGGGTTATTATTGCGGCGGCGGGGAAAGCGGCCCATCTTGCCGGAGTGCTGGCGGCCCATACTACTTTGCCCGTGATTGGAATTCCGATCAAATCTTCTACCTTAGATGGATTGGACGCCTTGCTGGCCACAGTTCAAATGCCGAAGGGCATCCCGGTGGCTACAGTGGCCATCGACGGCGCGGACAATGCGGCGCTGCTGGCGGTCCAAATTTTAGCCCTATCCTGCGAGGAGCTTTCTGAAAAGCTGGAAACGATGAAGGAACAGATGGCCCAGGGTGTGGCCGCGAAGGATCAGGCTATTCAGGAGAAGGTCAAAGAGCTGTAATTTTCAGGAGGGAAAGCTATGTTGGGAAAGCCTCATGAAGAATGCGGGCTGTTTGGTATTTACAATCAGGATGACCTGGATGTGGCGGAAAAGACCTATTTGGCCCTTTACGCCCTTCAGCATAGAGGGCAGGCAAGCGCCGGAATCGCTGTGAATCAGAATGGAAAGATCAGCTTTCACAAGGATGTCGGCATGGTTCCGGAGGTATTTCATGAAAGCGATCTGGAGGAGCTGGGCCAGGGACAAATGGCGGTAGGCCATGTCAGAGACGCCTCCAATGATAAGAGGGATCGGGTCAGTGCCCAGCCTCTGTCTATGCGGTATGTGAAAGGCCCGCTGGTGATTGCCCACAACGGCGCTCTCAGTAATTTTTCCAAGGTTCGTGAGGAGCTGGAGGAAGGCGGCGCGATTTTTCAGACGACTACCGACGCGGAAATGATCGCCTATACCATTGCCCGTCAGCGCTTGAATACCGGTACCATCGAACAGGCTGTGGAGCTTGCCATGGACAAGCTGGAGGGCGCCTATTCCTTGATTATAATGACCCCCGGAAAGCTGGTGGGAGCCAGAGATCCCCAGGGCTTTCGGCCCTTGGCGCTGGGAAAGTGCGGCAACAGCTATATGCTGGCCTCGGAAAGCTGCGCCTTTGACAGCATCGGCGGGGAATTTATCCGGGATGTAGAGCCCGGAGAGATTATCGTCATCAATAAAGAAGGGCTAAAAAGCGTTAAGGCGAAATGCGGGAGGAAAAGCTCTCTCTGCATATTTGAATATGTTTATTTTTCCCGCCCCGATTCCATTGTGGATGGAGTCAGCGTGAATATCGCCCGCCAGGAAGCGGGAAAAATTCTGGCCAGAGAGCATCCGGTGGAAGCGGATATGGTCTGCGGCGTGCCGGATTCTGGCTTGGATGCCGCCTTGGGCTTCTCCCAGGTTTCCGGGATCCCCTTTGGTTACGGCCTGCTAAAGAATAAATATACGGGCCGGGCCTTTGTCTACGGAAAAAGGGAGCTGGTGGAAAATTCCGTCCGGGTGAAAATGACCGCGCTGAAGGAATCAGTGCGGGGCAAAAGGCTGGTTCTCATCGACGATTCCATCGTCAGCGGCGGCACCAGCGCCTATATCGTCAAGATCCTGCGGGAAGCCGGAGCCAGGGAAGTGCATATGCGGGTCTCTTCTCCGCCTTTCCTATATCCTTGCTATTTCGGTACGGATATCAGTTCCAAGAATAACTTGATTGCCCGGGAAATGGATTTGGAGCAGATCCGCCGCCATTTAGATGTGGATTCCTTAGGCTATCTCAGCATCGAGGGCGTGCGCTCTATCGCCGGAAACAGCCGCTTGGGAATTTGCGACGCCTGCTTCAGCGGTAACTATCCGATTCCGGTTTCCGAGGAGCACAGAGAAGATAAATTCAGCAAAAAGCTGGAAAAATAATATGACAGAATAACGGAGGGACTCTCATATGAAGAGCTTCAGCGACAGCTATAAGGCCGCGGGTGTAGACGTAACCGCGGGCTATCGAGCGGTGGATTTAATGAAAAAACATGTGGCCAGAACGAAAACTGACGGTGCGATTTCCAGTATCGGCGGCTTCGGCGGCCTGTTCCAGCCTAATCTTACCGGCATGGAGCAGCCTATTTTGGTTTCCGGCACCGACGGCGTGGGGACAAAGCTGAAAATTGCCTTTTTGCTGGATAAGCATGATACCATCGGTATCGACTGCGTGGCCATGTGCGTCAACGACGTAATCTGCGTCGGGGCTAAGCCGCTGTTTTTCCTGGACTATATCGCCGTGGGAAAAAACTATCCGGAAAAAGTAGCCGAGATCGTCTCCGGCATTGCGGAGGGCTGCGTCCAGTCCGGATGCGCCCTGATCGGCGGGGAGACTGCGGAAATGCCCGGCTTTTATCCGGTGGATGAATACGATGTGGCCGGCTTTAGCGTTGGAATTGTGGACCGGAAGAAAATGATCGACGGCACCCAAATGAAGGCGGGAGACGCGATTGTGGGGATTCGCAGCTCCGGCGTTCACTCCAACGGCTTTTCCCTGGTCCGCAAAATTTTTAATATTGACGAAAGCTCCGCCAGGCGGTATGTGCCGGAATTTGGGAAGACCTTAGGCGAGGAGCTTTTAACCCCCACTAAGATCTATGTAAAGGCTGTAGAAAGCCTGCTTTCCGCCTGCCCGGTTAAGGCGATTTCCCATATTACCGGCGGCGGCTTTTATGAGAATATTCCCCGCATGATGACCGACGGGCTGACCGCGAAAATTGAAAAAGCGGCGGTGCCGGTGCTGCCGGTGTTTGAGGTCATGGCTAAAACCGGAAATATTCCGGAGCGGGACATGTTCAATACCTTTAATATGGGCGTTGGCATGTGCGTGGCTGTGGATAAAAATGACGTTCACAAGGCAGTGGCGGCGATCGAGGCCGCCGGAGAGAAAGCCGTGGTATTGGGCGAGATCGTTTCCGGAGATGAGGGTGTGATCCTATGCTGAATATCGCTGTTTTGGTCAGCGGCGGAGGCACGAACCTGCAGGCTATGCTGGATGCCAAGGCCAGGGGGGAAATCCCTAACGGCCGCTTTGCCTGCGTGGTCGCCAGCAATCCAAAGGCCTACGCCTTGGAGCGGGCAAAAAATGCCGGGGTGGAGACGGAGGTGCTGGTGCGGAAGGAGTTTTCCACCCAGGACGCTTATGACGACGCCTTGCTGGGTCTTCTGGAAAGGCACAATATAGATCTGGTGGTGCTGGCCGGCTTTATGACCATCTTAAGCGAACGGGTGGCCAAGGCCTACGCTTACCGAATGATCAACGTCCATCCGGCATTAATCCCTTCCTTCTGCGGACAAGGCTATTATGGCCTGCGGGTCCATGAAGCGGCGCTGGAATACGGCGTTAAGGTTACTGGGGCAACGGTTCATTTCGTCAACGAGGTGGCCGACGGAGGTGCGATCATTTTGCAGAAAGCCGTGGAGGTGCAAAACGGCGACACGCCTGAGATCCTGCAAAAGCGGGTGATGGAGCAGGCGGAATGGGAAATCCTGCCCAAGGCGGTGTCTTTGTTCTGCGATGGAAAAATTAAAATTCAGGCTGGTAAGGCCGTTGTCATAGAGTAGGTTCTGCGAAAAAACGCGGCAAGGGCCGTTTAGAATATTACAAGACGAATCGGCAAATCAAAGCAAATTGCCCCTTCATCCGTTTGATTTAGCGTTATCTGCTCCTATGAATTTTTATCAGCAGGCTTGCGGCACGAATCCTGGAAGCGGCCAGCTGTGGAGAGCGGATGGTGAGAAAGCTTTCAGAACGGCCGCTTGCCTGATAAAGGCCAGCATAACAGCAGGGCCTAAGCGGCTCTTGATTTTGCCGGTGTGATTGAGAAGAGGGGAGAATGTGACTATGAATCCAGTAAAACTCAGCGGGGAGCTTAGCTCCAATACCTATCCAGGCAGAGGCATCGTGCTTGGAAAAAGCCAGGACGGCAGGCACGCCGCCATCGCTTATTTTATTATGGGCAGAAGTGAAAACAGCCGAAACCGGATTTTTTCGGAAAACGACAGAGGCGGTATCAAAACCGAGGCCTTTGACCCGGCTAAGCTGGTAGATCCGTCATTGATTATTTATAATCCGGTGCTGGTTCTGGGAGACGCAACCATTGTCACCAACGGCGACCAGACCGACACGGTTTACGATTTCATGAAAGAGGGAAAGACCTTTGAGGAGGCTCTGCGCACCCGCACCTTTGAGCCGGACGCCCCCAATTATACGCCAAGGATCAGCGGCGTGGTGCGGTTAAAGGATGGCTTTTCCTATCAGCTTTCCATTTTGAAAAGCGCCAACGGCAATCCGG
>OHHQ01001088.1_pt1 | contig 11964 bp, 5 predicted proteins | sample 1568051 | NCBI WGS metagenome assembly OHHQ01 (sample SAMEA3879567, study PRJEB24766) | human gut metagenome | biome: human-associated habitat; feature: feces | place: USA | collected 1985/1987
CGGCAGATTGGTCTGTCTTATGAGAAATTATAAAAACTTATACGCAGATCTGTCTGCAAACAGTGGTGGATGTGCTATTATGAGAGATGAAAAGTTTGGTTTACAATTTTTGGAGGAATTTCAGGATCGTCTGATGTTCGGTACAGATATGGTAAATACGGATATGGTATTTCCATTGGGAGAATGGCTGGACAGACAGTATCAGGAAGGAAAATTATCTGCACAGGCCTACCGGAAAATTTGTTTTGAGAATGCCAAAAAGATATTTCAGTTATAAGAGGAAAGGTGAAAAATGAGAACAAGAATTATACCAAAGATGTTGAATGATGAAGTGGAAGAATATCTTACACGAAATGATATTGTGATCGTTCCGGTCGGAACTGTGGAAATGCACGGGGGATTTCCTCTGGATTCGGAAACCGTAGTCAGTGAAGCGTTTGCACTTAAAATGGCGGAGGCATGTGACGGACTTGTATTAACTGGCCTTCCATATTTTTATGCAGGAGCGACTGCAAGTGGAAGAGGAACGGTTCAGGTCAGCATTCAGGAAGGAATTCGTTATCTGACAGGAATTGCGGAAAGTCTTTTACGCCAGGGATTTAAAAGACAGATTTATATCAGTGCACATGGTCCGGCACATATGACAGTGAGTCCGATGGTAAGAGATTTTATGGATAAAACAGGAACTCCGATCCTGTATATGGATATGATCATGCAGCTGATGAGAAATGGACAGGATGTTTTTAAATCTGCAGATACATTCCATGCAATTACGGTGGGCGCTTATGATATGCTGGGCAGATTGGAAGATGTACCGCTGACTACAAAATATGAGCATCAGGAGAAGCAGAGCTGTGCGGAGTTTGATGATGTATTCGCATTGGCATATCAAAGTGGTTCCATCGGATATTATTTTGGAAATCCGAAAGACCACATGAGTACACCGTCAATTCCTACAGAAGAAAGACGCAAAGAACTGGCGGAAGAAGGAAAAGAAACAATTCAGGTTCTTGTGGAACGGATGAATGTGCCTCATATTGCAGAACAGATGAAAAATCTGGAAGCATATAATCAGGAAATTGCAAAACGCTGTCCGTGGGTTCCTTTTGCGCAGTAGAGTGGATCGAACAAGATAAATTTTCTTCGTCTTTCGCTTGCCCTCATTCTGAAAGTATAGTAAGATACCTTCAGAGGAGTTGATAGGAATTATGTTGTATTGGGTAATTATCGGAATATTGATCGCAGCGATCATAGCAGTAATCTTCTTTACGATTTCAAAATTATTAAAAGAGAAAAAAGATTATAATCAGTTTGAACGGAGATATCATTCTGAAGATGATTATGATGATGACTATGATGATGACTATGATGACGAAGAAGATGATGATGAGGAAGAGGATGATTATGAACCAGAACCGAGATGTCGTCCGGTGAGAGAACAGGCAGAACGCCGTACATCTTCTGCCCCGGCGAAGAGACGCTGGAAGATCATTCTGGAAGATGTGGATCAGCAGGATCAGTATAGTTTTATTTTTTATGATTCGCTGGGAATCGGAAGGGTCAGTGCATCGTCAGAGTATGACAAGTTTTTGTCCCTGCCGGAAGATTTAAGAGTATCAAAGGTACACTGCGCGATCATCCGAAGTGGGGATAAGCTGTACTTGAGAGATGAAGGTTCAAAAAACCATACATATTTGAATGGAAAACAGATTCATAAGCCAATTGTGATCCAGAAAGAAGATGTGATCACGGTCGGGGAGACCAGACTGGAAGTTGTAAAAATTCTGCGGGAGACAAGATAATCCCGCAGAATTTTTTTGCAATTCCCTCTTTAACATGCTAAAATGATAAACAGTTAGTGAAATTATTGGAAAGACAAAGGAGGTTACCATGATTAAATTATATGATAACGGTGTGTACTTGTTAAACGGCACAGAAATCCTGGAAGATACGGGAAATGTGTCACTTCCTGTCTCGAAAGAAGAGGCTGCAAAGAATACGATTGCCTATGGAATCCTGGACAGTCATAATACTTCAGGCAATATGGAACGCCTGCAGATTAAATTTGATAAATTGACATCCCACGATATTACGTTTGTGGGAATTATTCAGACGGCAAGAGCTTCCGGACTGGAAAAATTTCCGGTACCGTATGTTTTGACAAACTGTCATAACAGTCTCTGTGCAGTTGGTGGAACGATCAATGAGGATGACCATATGTTTGGGCTTACCTGTGCGAAAAAGTACGGTGGTGTGTATGTTCCGCCTCATCAGGCAGTCATCCATCAGTTTGCAAGAGAGGTTCTTGCAGAGTGCGGCAAGATGATCCTTGGTTCTGACAGCCATACCCGCTACGGAGCATTGGGAACCATGGCAATGGGAGAAGGCGGACCGGAGCTTGTAAAACAGCTTTTGAATAAGACATATGACATCAAGAAACCAGAAGTGATCGGAATCTATCTGGATGGAGAGCCGGCAAAAGGAGTCGGACCTCAGGATGTTGCTCTGGCGATTATCGGAGCTACATTTGCAAATGGATATGTGAACAATAAAGTCATGGAGTTTGTCGGACCTGGAGTCTCAAAACTGAGCGCAGATTACCGAATCGGAATCGATGTTATGACAACAGAGACAACTTGTCTGTCTTCTATCTGGAAAACAGATGAGAAGATTCAGGAATTCTATGAGATCCACGGAAGAAGCGAAGGATACAAAGAACTGAATCCAGGAGCAGTGACTTACTATGATGGAATGGTTTATGTCAATATGAGTGAGATCAAACCAATGATCGCGATGCCGTTCCATCCGAGCAATGTCTATACGATCGATGAAGTAAATGCAAACCTGGCAGACATTCTTCACGAAGTTGAGAAGAAAGCGCTGATCAGTCTGGATGGAGCAGTAGATTACTCTCTCCAGAGCAAGATCGTGAATGGAAAACTGTATGTAGATCAGGGAATTATTGCCGGTTGTGCAGGCGGTGGATTTGAAAACATCTGTGCGGCAGCGGACATCATCAAAGGAAGAAATATCGGTGCGGATGAATTTACATTCAGCGTGTATCCGGCAAGTACACCGATTTATATGGAACTTGTGAAAAATGGAGCGATCGCAGATCTGATGGAGGCAGGAACCGTTGTGAAGACTGCATTCTGCGGACCATGCTTTGGTGCCGGAGATACGCCTGCAAACAATGCGTTCTCGATCCGTCATTCTACAAGAAACTTCCCGAACAGAGAAGGTTCTAAGTTACAGAATGGACAGATTGCTTCTGTAGCTTTAATGGATGCCCGTTCAATTGCGGCAACAGCAGCAAATAAGGGATATCTTACACCTGCAACAGATCTTGATGTAGAATATAGTGGAAGAAAGTATCACTTTGACAGCAGTATTTATGCAAATCGTGTCTTTGACAGTAAGGGGGTTGCAGATCCTTCTGTAGAGATTAAGTTTGGACCAAATATTAAAGACTGGCCAAAGATGAGCGCCCTTCCGGAGAATATGATCCTTAAAGTTGTTTCTGAGATTCATGATCCGGTAACAACAACAGATGAATTGATTCCTTCTGGAGAAACTTCTTCTTACCGTTCTAATCCACTTGGACTTGCAGAATTTACTCTTTCAAGAAAAGATCCTGCGTATGTAGGACGTGCAAAAGAAGTAAGAGCAGCGCAGGAAGCAGTAGAAGCAGATAAGAATCCTGCAGAGGCACTGACAGAATTGGCACCGGTTATCGATGCGATCCATACAAAGTATGCAGAGATTACTAATGAAAATATTGGAATCGGAAGTACAATCTTTGCGGTAAAACCAGGAGATGGTTCTGCCAGAGAACAGGCGGCATCCTGCCAGAAAGTATTAGGAGGATGGGCTAACATTGCAAACGAATATGCAACAAAGCGTTATCGTTCCAATCTTATCAACTGGGGTATGCTCCCATTCCTCATTGAAAAAGGTGACTTACCATTTACGAATGGAGATTACATTTTCCTTCCAGATGTAAGAAAAGCAGTAGAGGCAAAAGCATCTGAATTTGAAGCGTATGTTGTAAAAGATGGAAGTCTTGTTCCATTTGTATTGAAAATGGGAGAATTAACAGACGATGAGAGAGAAATCATTCTCAAAGGCTGCCTGATCAACTATAACAGACAGTAAGTATTGTTTTGCGCCCGGTTCACCAGACAGAATTGTATACATAGACATACTATTGACAAAAGGAAAGTATTTGGTATATCATAAAAAAGATTATTAACTTTTGAATGTAAATTTTCTAAAAGTTATAACCAAAGACAATTAATAATAATGAAAATGAATGAGAAAAGAAGGAGTGAAGTAAGAATGAAGGTTTCGGGAAATGACCTGTTTGTAACCGCAATGAAAAAAGAAGGCGTGGATACGATTTTCGCATATCCAGGTGGCATGGTCGTCAATCTTCTAGACGCACTCCATGATTGTCACGGTATTGATCTTGTATTGCCAAGACATGAGCAGGGGCTGATTCATGCGGCAGATGGTTATGCCAGAGCGACCGGTAAGGTTGGTGTATGTCTGGTAACCAGTGGTCCGGGTGCAACGAATCTGGTAACCGGAATTGCTACAGCTAATTATGATAGTATTCCATTAGTATGTTTTACAGGACAGGTTCCAGAACATTTAATAGGTAATGATGCATTTCAGGAAGTAGATATTATTGGTGTGACAAGAAATATCGCGAAGTTTGTTATTATGGTTCGTGACAGAGAGATGCTGGCACAGCGCATTAAAGAAGCTTTTTACATTGCAAGATCTGGAAAGCCGGGACCGGTTCTCGTAGACCTGCCAACAGACGTTATGGCAGAACTTGGTTCGACCTCTTATCCGACCGAAGTGAATATCCGCGGATATAAGCCGAATAAAGGGGTACATGTAGGACAGCTTAAAAAGGCAATAACGCTGTTAGAAGAGGCGAAAAAGCCAATGTTTTTAATTGGTGGAGGTGTGAATCTTGCACATGCACAGCAGGAGATGACAAAGCTTGCGGAAAAGATAGATGCACCGGTAATTACAACGGTCATGGGAAGAGGTGCGATATCTACAGAACATCCATTGTATATCGGTAATATCGGAATGCATGGCTCTTATGCGGCGAATAAGACAGCAGATGAGTGTGATCTGATGTTCTCGATCGGATGTCGTTTTAATGATCGAGTAACAGGTGAGATTAAGAAGTTTGCACCGAATGCGAAGATTGTACATATTGATATTGAATCAGCAGCAATTTCAAGAAATGTAACCGTAGATATTCCTATTGTTGCTGATGCGAAGGCAGCTATTTTAAAGATATTAGAACATACAGAGCCTATGGAGCATAAAGAGTGGCTTGATGAGATACAGGGCTGGGACAAAGAATATCCACTTCAGATGGAAGTGAAAGATGGAGTGAATCCACAGCGCATTATTGAGACATTGAATGAAGTATATGCAGATAGAGATACGGTATTTACCAGTGACGTAGGACAGCATCAGATGTGGGCATCTCAGTATCTGAAGTTAGATGCTACACATAGGCTGGTACAAAGCGGAGGACTCGGCACGATGGGATTTGGCCTTCCTTCCGCCGTAGGTGCACAGATCGGATGTCCTGAAAAGTCAATCGTATCAATCAGCGGAGACGGCGGATTCCAGATGAATATGCAGGAGCTTGCAACAGCAGTATGTCAGGAACTTCCGTTAGTCAATATAGTATTTAATAATAATCGACTTGGAATGGTTCGTCAGATGCAGGAATTGTTCTTTAAAAAGCGTTATACGATCACCTGTCTGCGTTATCATAAGTCATGTAAGGGTAAGTGTGGTACACCAGGCTGGGTATGCCCGGAATATGTCCCTGATTTTGTGAAGATGGCAGAGGCTTACGGTACAAAAGGATATTTTGTCACAGAGGATGAGCAGTTAAGAGATACGATTCTTGAAGCGAGAGATTATGCGGAAAAGAATAAGAAGCCGGTTATTGTAGAATGTATGGTAGCTCCGGATGAATTGGTTATGCCGATGATCAAAGGTGGAGCAAGTTTTGAAGACATTATGTTATAGGAGGATACAGAGATGAGAGAGATAAATACAGAAAAGAAAAAAAGATGGGTATCTCTGTATGTGGAGAATAGAATTGGTGTTTTGGCACGTATCTCAGGAATGATGTCAGGAAAGTCCTATAACATTTCCAGTATTACTGTAGGCGTTACAGAAGACCCTACTGTATCAAGAATGACAATCGGTCTGTCTTCGGATGATGCAACTTTTGAACAGATTAAGAAGCAGTTAAACCGTTGTGTAGAAGTAATTAAGTTAAATGATATTACTGATGCACCGACTCATATGAAGGAGATTCTTTTTGTAAAGATACATGAATGTTCTGAATTTGAAAAAGGTGAGATTTTCCGTATATCACAGGTATTTGGAGCAAAAGCAATTGATTATGGCATTAATAGTGTATTACTTGAGAGTGTCAATACAGAAGGAAGAAATAATGACCTTATCGCACTTTTAACAAGGAAGTTTGACCATGTGGAAGTAGTTCGTGGAGGTATTGTAGCTATTGAATCAATCAGTATGATCGATCGATAAAAGCATAGCATTGCAGATATAGTAATAATGGAGCAGGTAAAAATGCAGTTTGACATTTTACCTGCTCCTTTTTTATTTATAAGATATTTATAGGAAACTAGAAAAGATAGAAAACAGTATTATTTTTTGAAATGCATTATTTAAGTTTTAGCTCTCATCTATCCCCTCCCTCATCTCTGAATAAGTTAAAATAAAACATTAAAGTAAAATATTGACATAAAATAAAAAGGATGATAAAATAAAATGGAAAAAATTCCTAGATAAGAAAGGGGGATAGATGATATAAAGATATTTTCATAGATAGGAATATATGATTTTCAGGAGGTTAGAACGTGCGAAGAGTGTTAAAGCAGATACTCTTATTTATACTGGTGACAGCTATTTTATTTACGAATATACAGATCAGTCAGGCTGCCGGTACAGGTACAGTAAGAGTTAACGATTTCTACCAGATGAAAAGCCAGGAAGAAAGTACGATAATAAAGGAAGAGAAGAGTCAGGAAGAAGGAGATCAGGAAAAAGATTCATCGGACTATAAGGATAAAGAAGATAAGAAAGAAGATAAAAAAGAAGATAAGAAAGAAGATAAGAAAGAAGAGAAAGATAAGGAGGATGTTATAAATAATACCGTAGGAACACAGGAAGAAAAGAATGAGGTGATACCAGAAGAACAGGAGATGACAGAGAACAAAGTAGAAAGCCGGACAGAGAAGAAAGAAGGCGCTGAAGATAGTTCAATAAAAGGTGCGAAGGAACCCGAACAAGTACAGGAGACGACAGAAAGTCAGCAATCGAAGGAGGAAGAAGAGAGGGAGCAATTAGAAAGAGCAGGTGGATATACACTTAGAACTGTGCGCCCAGATACGAATCATTCGGTGACTATGCCGGATATTACAAGTCATTATTTTCTGTTACAAAAAAACAGTAAGAAGGTAAATGCAGCTTCTGGAGGTAATCTTGCAGTAGTTGCGGATGCTAATGCTGCTTCTAAATATATTTATGAAAGTTATTCTAATGGGAAGCAATACAATTTTACCCCTCGTTTTACAAGTAAAACTACGGTTACTGTAGGTGGAGGCAATGGTGGGGGAGTTTCTTTTGCAACGGTAAAGAAAGGACCTGAGAAGCAATTTGGTGATGTATATGATGCGGTAAAAGATGGGCGTATTGTGTCTAAGGTATTTAATCTTGATAAATGCAGTGAGAATCCATATGCAATCTATACCAATGTAGGAACCTGGTATGATTATGGTTCTAAGAGAACATATGCCATAGATATGAAGATGACTGTTACAGGATATAAATTTCCAGGAGCAGCTGTCAGAAAGCAGTTAGCGAATAAAGATTTAAAAGCACCTTATGTAGGATTTGGAAAGTCTAAAATCGGAATCACAGTTATGGGAACTGATCATCTACAGACTCGTCTGGAATTCTATTATAGTGGAACAACAACAGCAGTAGCCGGCATAAAGGGCATGATTCAGTTTTGTGATATTGATGCACAGCAAGGAGTAGACTTTGGGAATGGTTTTGAAAAGATAGTCATGTTTAATACATCACAATCAAAACTACAATATAATAAAAATGGTTTGATTGCAGGCTCTAAGGGATATGTATCTTCCCGAATAAGTACAGATTTAAATAGTAATAATGAACATACAACAGCAATGGGAATTTTTTCAGGCAGTAGTGTGAACTGTCGCTGGACAGTAGCAAAATGTGATCAGAAAGATACTGGTGGTGATGCAGCCTATGGTGTAAAAGGAGGATATGGAATTCCGGCAGAAAGTACACTCGAAAACTCTAATTCATACTATTGGTCTAACAGTACAGGCTTTTTAGGAGTCAGAGCGGATGTTGGAATTGCTCCATTACCAGAGGAAGTAATTAAGTCTGTTTATGTGGGAAATGTGAATGGTCAGAATTCAGAGAAAGGAAGCAGGTTTGCAGGTCTGTCTGAGAGAAATCAGGTGTTTACCTATGTACTTTCCGCCGTTGCGCCAACACCTTCTAATGTGAAGAATGCACAGTATACGATGTTCCAGATTGAAGACAGAGTGGATGCACTTCTAAATGTAAAATCGGTGAAAGTCTATGCAGATGAGGCAGTAAGTAATAATTTCCAAACAATGGGAATTAATTATAGTGATATGAGTTCATATTTTCATATTATAAAGAGAGAGGAGGCAGATCACAGCACAACGGTTCAGGTAAAAGCAGTAGATGAAAGGCTTGGAAAGGCAGCTTTTTATGGGAGAACTTATTATATACATATAGAAGTGGAAGTAAAGTCAGACCAGGAGCTTCATGCGATTCATCGTTCAATCGCAGAGTGGTATCAGGAGAATGAGACACTTAAGCAAAAGGTACCAGAGGCAGGAAGCTACAAAGGTAGTGTTGCAGTAAGTAATAACGGTACTTTATATGTTAAAAATGATAAAGGGAGTACTGTAGAGAGAAAATCTAATGATGTAGCTTCTAAAATTGCAATGAAGTTATGTGTTAAAAAATTAGATGAGGAGTCAGGTAAACCAGTAAAAGGCGTTGTATTTGGATTATTTGGAGGCTCGGATAAGAATTCTACCAAGGAACCGTTGTATACAGCAACAACGGATGATAACGGCGTTGCATTGTTTACATCCATGCCATCCTACACTTTTTACAAAGAACCGTTTGGTAATGGACCATACTATATAAAAGAGATTTCTATTCCAGAAAAATATAAAAATATCTGGAATCCTTCAGTGAATACGAACTGGTATTATGAGATAAATACATTAAAAACAGAGGAGCTATTTGATAATACAGCAAGCATTACAGAGAATAAACAGTTAATCAATAAGAATTATGAGGCAGGAAAAAATATTGTAAAGGTTTATAAAAAAAGTACGGATACCGGAGCATATTTATCCGGAGCAGAATTTGTATTATCCCAGTGGTCAGCTGCAACAGGTACCTATCGTGAATTATTTGTGCTAACAGAAGGGAAAGATGAAGAAGGACATTCGGTTTATCAGAATAAAGAGACATTTAAAAATACGCTGGATAATCTGGGAAAATATAAGATTACAGAAAAGAAAGCGCCAAAAGGATGTATCTTAACAGGACAGGAGTGGACTTTTGAACTGTCTGAGAACAGTAAAGAAGATGGAAGTAATATTATTTTTGAAAATACAGTTACGGGAAAGAGACAGACGGGAGCTTTGATTTATCGTAATCCATTACAGAAAGCAAAGTTAACGATTACGAAAAAAGATGACGAGAATCAGAGCGTAGAAGGTGCTGTATTTATAGTAAAAGCAGCAGAAGATATTTATGCGCCTTGGGATTTACAGGAGGATAAAAAACCGTTGAAAGAGGCGGAACCACTTATTTCTAAAGGAAGTGTTGCAGACAGAATTGTTACAGGAAAAGATGGAAAGGGAGCAAGCACTGAAGGAAGTGAGCTGTACATTGGAAAGTATGTCGTAGAAGAAACAACAGGAGCCTTAGATCATATTAAGGGAGATGGCATTTATGAAGTAGAACTTACTTATGGAATCGAGCAGAATAATCCATTTGTAATCTATATGCTTGATGCATCAAATGTTTTGATGCGCCCTGCTTTTTCCGTTGCAAAGATTGCAGATAAGACAACAAATGAAGAAGGAAAAACAGTGTTGTTTGATGAAAAGACCGGCCGTTATATAGAGAAAAAACAAGCAGGAATATATAAAGCAGGGGAAATGGTAGATTACACTATTCGAGTAACGAATACAGGAAATGTTCCTCTTTATCAGATTCGGCTTACAGATGATATGGATAGAAAAGGAGAATTTTCAGAACAGACACTTTCTAAATATGCCGATATGGAAACAGCAGCATTTGTTGTACCGAATTCAGGAATTTTGAAAACAAGAGAAGGGGATAAAGTAGCAGCATATTTATCCTTAGAATCGGATCTGGTGCTAGTACTGCAGCATTTAAATGTGAATGACAGTGTGGACATTCATGTAAAGGTCCGATTAAAGGAAGATGCAAAAGATGCATGGAAACTTCGTAATGATGTGTATGCAGAAGCAAAGTATGCAGATAATGGAACAGAAGAAAAAGGAGATATTCATTTAAGAGATGTTTCAACAGATAAGCTGGTAGACGGAGAAGGGAATAGCCTTGTCACAGATTGGGATTTTATCAATGTTCCAGGAAGTCCGGGAGAAGATGTCATAAAGACAGCAGATAAAACGACAGGAATCACAATTGAAAATGGAGAAATTACATCAGGAATAAAGGTACCAGGAATTTATAGTGCAAGGGACAAAGTCAGATTTTCTATTATAGTAAAAAACAATGGAGAAGCGGCATTAAAGAATATTATGGTGAAAGATGCTATGAGTGATGAATTAAAAGCAATCGTAAATTTAGAAAGTGCAAAATTTATTTTTGATGAAACGCAGACAACAGAGGAAGGCTTGTATATTCTTACTACAGCTCATAAGAAGAAAATCACAGCTAAGGTAGTAGATAAAGATACGCTCCTTTTATGCAGTACAGGAGAAGATGGAGATGGAACAGACCGACTGTGGGCAGATGATTATATTGTCTTATATTATGAAGCTGATTTGCTGCCGGGCATAGCCAACATTTATAATGTTTCTAATAAAGTATGTATTAATGGATGGTATTTTGATGGAAACAAAGATGTGGAAGTACCAGAAAAAGAAGATGAAGATAAAATAGAGATACCGGGTGTACCGGAAGGAAGAGCGGCTAAACTTGCTGACAGAACAAAAGGAGCAGTATTAGAAGCAGGAAGATATAATGCAGAAGCAAAAATTTCAGGAGTATATGAAAACGGAACGACTGTTACCTATAAGATTACAGTAACAAATAATGGAACATCTAATTTATATGATTTGTATTTGCAGGATACACTTAACGAGGAGCTGGAAAAAGCTTTAGAAAAAGAAAGTGTATCTTTTGAAGAAAGTATATATACATCACAGAATGGAAGAAAAGTTCGAACTAGTCTAGAAGAACCACAAAGATTATGGATGGATTTCCTGGCAGCAGGAGATGCCGTTGATGTATTCTTAAAAGGAAAAGTCCGTCTAGATGTTGGGAATCTATTTGAACTGAAAAATATAGTAGAACTTACAGCTCGTTATAAAAAGGGCAACGAAGAAGCATACAAAGAGTACGAAGAAAAGATGGAAAAAGAGAAAAGAAGATGGAAATTACAGTATGATGCGAACAATGGTTCCGGCGAAATAGAAACTGACAGTGAAACTCCATGCAGGGAAGGAAACAAGATCACTGTAAACGGCAATGCCTTTTTATATGAAGGACATTATTTTACAGAATGGAATACCAATCCGGATG
>OHHQ01001091.1_pt1 | contig 11935 bp, 6 predicted proteins | sample 1568051 | NCBI WGS metagenome assembly OHHQ01 (sample SAMEA3879567, study PRJEB24766) | human gut metagenome | biome: human-associated habitat; feature: feces | place: USA | collected 1985/1987
TCGGAGATAGAAATGAGTATGGCGGCAGCAACTTTACAGACGACCTGTTCCGCAGTCTGGTAAATGTTGCCGATATTGATATGCACGGTGCTTTGACAGGCGTTACAGGTATCGACGGTGTAACCGTCAGCGGCACGGATGCCAGCACGGGGCTGACCGTAGGCGGCAATGCCGTGATTGGCAAAACTGATACGCCGTTCAGCAGTACGGGCTTTGCAGTTGCTAAAGACGGCGCTGTGACTGCCAAAACTGTCAACGGCGCGGCTATCACCAGTAACAGCTTTAATGGTGTGAAGCTGGAAAAAGGTGCCGACAGTCACTATAAAGTGGGCGGCGTCGACGTAACGAAAATGCAGACTGACGTTGCAGGCAAAGCAGATGCGGCGACAGTAACGGCTCTGGATACAAGGGTCGGCAAGTCGGAAACGGATATCGGCACCTTAAAGACAACAGTCGGCGACAGCAGTAAAGGCTTGGTCAAAGATACTGCCGACTTGAAAGCGGCGGTCGGTGACAGCAGTAAGGGTTTGGTGAAACAGGTAAGTGATGTCGATACTGCTTATAAAGCGGCAGATACTGTTCTGCAGGGCAGGGCAAAGACACTGGAGGACAAAACGGCAGGCATCAGCCGCAGCGGCAGTACTACTACACTGGAAACAAACACCAGTGTCAGCAGCAGCGGTATAACAACGAATAAAGCAACGGTCAGTGGTGCGACAGCTACAACGCTGGAAAACGGCAAGCTGACGGTGGGCGCAGCTACAGTGCAGAATACAGGTTTTGCAGTGGGCAGCAGCAGTTTGAATAATGGCAGTCTGACGGTAGACGGTAATAATAAACTGACGACGGCAGGACTGATGGCCAGCAAAGTAACTGTAGGAACTGTAACAGTGATCGGCGGCAAAGTGAGCGGACTGACGGACGCGGCTTTGAGTGCTGTCAGTACGGAAGCTGTAACAGGCAAGCAGCTGAACGCGACCAATACGACGGTCAGTGCTTTGGATACTGCTTACAAAGCAGCGGATACGCAGATACGGACTGATTTTGCGGCAGCAGATACGGCTTTAAAAACAGAGCTGAATACTGCCATTGATGAAAAAGCTAAGAAAGCGACCGATTTAGCAGGTTATGGCATTACTGATGCTTATACAAAGACTGCTGCTGATGAAAAAATAACTGCGGCAACTGCCGATATGGCAACTAAAACGCAGGTAACGGCAGATATCGGCACAGCTAAAACAGCGCTTGAAAGCGCTTATCAGGCAGCAGATACGGCGTTGAGCAATAGAGCGGCAGCCTTGGAAACAGCCGCTACAGGTATGAGTTATGACGCTGGCAAGAATACTACCACCTTTACTGGCGGCGTGACGGCGACTTTACTGACGGCAGGTGAGTTTAAAGTCGGTGCAACAGGCTTCGGCTTTGGCAATGACGGCGCTTTAACGGCTAAAACTGTCAACGGTATAGAGATCAAAAAAGACGAATCGAAAGTAATGGTAGGCGGCATCGACCTGACGGCGCTGAGCAATGGTGATGTAGTTACCGATAATACCAAAGGCATCGTCCGGAATCAGGATACGGCAACGACTACGATCGAAACCAATACGGCGATCAGCAGCAGCGGCATCACTACTAATGCCGTAACTGCCAGCGGTACGGTAAAAGCAAGTGAATTTGTAGAAGGAAGCCAAAAACTTTCTGATAAATATGCTGCTAAAACAGCGCTGGCTGATTATACGACTACTACAGATATGAATACGAAGTTCGCTGATTACGCAACTACTACATCAGTAGACACCAAACTTGCTGATTACGCTAAGAGCGACAGCGTTTACAGCAAAGCAGCGGCGGATACGGCCTTTGCTAAAGCAGGTGACGTCGATACTTTAAAAACAACAGTTGGTGACGCTGATGGCGGTCTGGTAAAAGATGTTACGGAGCTGCAAAGCGGCAAGGCAGATAAAGCGACTACGCTGGCCGGTTACGGCATTGCTGACGCGTATACGCAAACCGAAATCAATGAGAAGATCGTTGAAGCAACGAAGGATCTGGCGACCAGCGCGACCGTAACAGATATTCAAAGCGGTCTGGATGAAGTGACTGGCAAAACGGCAGGGCTGAGTTATGATACTGCTTCCGGAAGCAGTAAGTTCAGCGGCAGCGTGGTTATTGGCAATGAGGGTGCTAAAACCCATACTCAAATCACAGATGACGCGATTATTTTCGGTGAGGGCACTGATAAGCAGGTCGCAGTAGATGCCAGCGGTATCCACGTAGGTAAAAAAGCGGCCGGCGGCATTGCTTTATATGCCGATGCTGACGGTACGCATATCGATCACACCAGTCTGGTAACAGGCTCGGTAACGGCGGACAATCTGAACGGAGTCGCTATCAGCGGCAACGCAACTGACGGTTTGAGTGTAGGCGGCGTCAGTATCAAAGCATTGTCGGAACGTCTGGACAGCCTGGAACAGGATGGCGTGGCTACCGCCGACATGGGCGGCATCAAACGCACTGACGTTGTAGAAAACAGTGGCAAAACAATAATCGAAGACACAACCAGCTTTACTAAAGACGGCTTGAAAACAGCGAACCTGGAAGCGGCGACGGCTGCTCTCGGCGGCGTGAATTTTGCCGCAGGCGCAGTGACAGGCGTCAGCAGTATCAACGGCGTTGTTTTTGGCAGTGATGGTAAAATCGGCGGCGTGAGCCTGAGCGGCGGTAAAGTGGACGGAGTGGACGTTGGCTGGCTGGATCAGCGGGTAAAATCGCTGGAAGACAACGGCACAGGAGGCGGCGGTACGGGCGGCGGTGGCAGCAGTGCCAATACCAGCGGCATCCACAAGCCTGACAGGGATACTACTAACATCGAAGGCAATACCAGTATCACTACTGACGGTATTGACACTAATAAAGTCAATGCCAGCGATTCGATCGTTGTCGCTGATGGTGAAAAGAATAAAACAGTTATCAGTAAAGACGGTATTCTGGTGGCCGAGGGCGAAAAGAATCAGGTCAAGATCAATGAAGATGGTATCCACGTTGGTAAAAACAGCTCGGTCGTCAACGACACCGATGGCTTTATTACGGATAAAGGACTGTATATCGGCGTCAGCAGCAGCAGCGATACCAGCACAGCCAAATTCAGCGTTGCCCCTAACGGCAACCTGAGCAGCAAAGCTGGCGACTACGGTTTCAGCAATACCTCGGCAGACGGCGCCAAATTTACCCACAGCGGTGATACGGCTTACGGCACAGGCAGTCAGCTGGATACTACGATCCAGGGCAATAAGGTGACTACCGGCAGGATAGATACGGACGAGTTATACGTAGACGGTAATAAGGTAACTGTAGCCGGAGGTACTATTGACAAGACTGACGCCGTAAACAACCATTTGAGCGGTGCTGATGCCGACGGGAATACAGTGACTAATGACTTTAAGACCAGTGCTTTGAACGGAACGACACAGGCGGCTGAGAAAACCTCGGCTGACGGTAAGGAAAGCACCAAGACCGTCAATAATACCTCGGCAGGCGGTACCGGCGTGACGACCAGCAAGACCACGACCGACAGCAAAGACAATGTGACGGTGAAGGAAAGCAGCTTCGGCACGAATGAAAAAGGCATGACGCTGAGTACAAGCAATAAGGTAACTGACAAAGACGGAAAGGTTACTAAAGACACCAGCGGCACGACCACGATGACAGGCGACAGTATCAGCGTCAGCAAAACAACGACGACTACGGAAAAAGACGCTGACGGCAACGAGAAAGAAGTCACCAAGACCAGCGGCACCACGATCGGCAGCGGCGAAGTGACCTTGAAACGCGAGGACGGCAGCACGATAGAAGTAGGCAGCGCCATTGAAGGTATGCAGAGTGATATGCGAGAGCTGGACGGCAGGGTCAACCGTATGGGAGTCGAGATCAAGGAAGTGGGCGCACTGAGCGCCGCTTTGGCAGGTCTGCATCCGCAGCCTGAAAACGCCAACAGCCGTGCGGATTTCGCAATGGCGATGGGCAGTTATGAGGGCAAGCAGGCACTGGCAGTAGGCGGGTTCTATCGCCCTGACAAACGGACGATGCTGAGTATCGGGGCATCGACGACCAGCAGCAAGCATATGATGAATATGGGTATCAGCATTGCGCTGGACAGGCTGCCGGAAGCAGAGCGCAGGGCGAAGGAAGCGGCCAAAGCTGCTGGCGTTGAGCAGGAAACACTGAACAGGGTGCTGGAGCGTCTGGCGGCTTTGGAGCAGGATAACAGGCGTTTGCAGGCTGATAATGAAAAGCGTGATGTTGCTTATGAGAAACTGGCTGCTGATTATACGCAGCTGAAAGAAAAATATATAGAAGAAACTGCTGACAGGCAGCAGCCTGAACAAGCTGAGGCTGAAGAATAAATGTTGGGGGTTGGATGGTAATGAAAAAGACAGTAATCTTATTGATATTAACTTTGATGATGGTGGTGAGTGGTATGTGTTATGCGGCAGGAGATGGCAGTGACTTGAACAGGCAGCAGAAGGTGGCCGATAAGTTTATGGCAGTACTCAGCGGCGATGCTGCGGCTGTAACGCAGCTGCAGGTAGATATGGTGCCGGAGCTGGCAGAGAAGATGACGGCGGCTAATTTTGCCGCTTTGCAAAAGCAGCTGAAGGAACAGTTCGGTATTCAGAAATCGGTGCGTTTTGCGGTTTATGAGCGGTTCGACCAGGGCGACCGTCTGACGTATCTTGTAGGCTACAGCAGGCAGCAGGCTGTGCGCGCGGTATATGGTTTCGATAAAAACGGTAAGCTGAGCGAATTCGTTTTTGTACCGCTGGAAGTAAAGGCGGCCCAGAAATAAAAATCAATAAAACCCAATAAAAAAGGCCGGACTGTTAAGTCCGGCCTTTTTATATAGATAAGGTCTGTTACCAGGTGAACCAGGTATAGATGCTGAAGACTGTCAGCAGCATGACTTCTAAAATAAACATCGGTTTGAGGGTCTTGAAGAAGTCGGCTTTAAAATAATCCAGGGTGACGATAAAACACATATGTGTCGGCGTCAGCATTTGTCCGGCTACGCCGAAGGCCATGGCCACGCCTGCCAGGTTCAGGTCGCCGGGCGACAGGGCTGCTACTATAGGCATAACGATCGCTACATGACCCTGTGACAGACCTGTCAGGATGCCGATAATAAAGGAGATAGCTGCGATAATGACAGGTACGGGCAGCGGTGAGGCTTTAAAATCTTCCACGATGGTATGCAGAACGTTGGTATCGGTCAGGATCTGGATAAAATAGAGGATGCACAAAACGTTCATCAGCATTTTCCAGTCGCAGGCGCCGGTAAAAACTTCTTTGATGTTCAGGACGCGGCTTGTCATACGCAGGACCGGGATCATGGCGAAGGTGACCAGAGCCATAGCGGTGGAGGCGTTAAGGTCGCAGAAAACTACCAGCAGGAAGTTGATTACGACCGGGGAAAGCGACAGTACCAGGTTCATAATGTCCTGACGGCGTTCGGCCGGATCGACATCTACATTGCTGTTAGCGGGCATATCCAGCGGCCGGATGAGCACCAGCCAGCCCAGGGCAAATGCCAGCAGGGTCAGCCAGCACAGGTGGGCGATAAAGTCGCTGAAGGCAACGCCGGCGATGCTGCAGGCCATGATCATGCCGGGGATGATGGGACTGGAAAATTCAAAGATATGCCGGAACCAGAAATTGATGGCGGCTTTATGTTCTTTGGTCAGGTCTGTATTGCGGCTGGCCGCTTCGACGATGGGCGCAGAAAAACGTGCGCCGCCCAGCGAAGGCAGCAGGCCGAGAAAAGCTGGCATAATGGCCAGTGTAAATTTTTCGCTGGCAAATAAGCGCTGCAGGGCGCGGATCATTCCGTCTAAAGCGCCGCTGGTACGCAGCTCGATTTCCAGGCACATGACAAAATAGAGCGCCAGGATCAGGTCGTAGGTGCGCTGCATGGTAAGCGTGGTGGTGAAGGCGCTGACCAGATAATGGAACTGAGGGGCTACTAAAGCCCAGATCAGCAGGCCGCCTGCCAGGATCGCCGGACCGATGGGGATGTGGCGGCGCAGCAGGATGATGATCAGCAGCATTGCTAAAGCGATCACGAGAAAAATATTCATTTTAAAACCTTCTCACTCTCAAATAATATATCTATTATACAAAGAATGCAGAGAAATTTCCATATTCGGCTGAAAAAAGGTATAATAAAAGAAAATATACTTCTGGAGGTGTACTATGTATATCAGTCGCTTATGTTTGCAGAATTACCGCTGTTATGATAATTTTGAGATAGATTTCAACAAAGAACTGACTGTTATCGTAGCTGAAAACGGTAAGGGCAAAACAGCTATTTTAGATGCGGTCGCTGTAGCTTTAGGGCCTTATCTGGCGTGCTTTGACGGTGTTAAGGCCAACCAGATCAGTGATACGGACGTACGCCAGACCAAAGATACTGCAGGCAGGACTTTGGAGCATGTGCTGCGGATGAAAAGCCAGTATCCCGTTGTGATCGGGGCAGAAGGCGTTGTTGACGGCGAAAAGATCACCTGGAAAAGAGAATTGAAGGCGGCCGGGGGGCGGACGACGATCCTGAATGCGAAGGCTTTGAGCGAGTATGGGCGGCATATGGTCAAGGCGCTGCGGGAGGTCAACGACAGTAAAATAATTTTGCCGGTCATGGCTTATTATGGTACCAGCAGGATGTGGAAGGATAATAAGCTGTTCGAGCTGCGCAAGGATATCAGTCTGGAGCGCGGTAGCGGCTACGTCGATTGTATGGAGCCTTCGTCATCATATAATACTTTTGGGCAGTGGTTCAAATATGCGACGATGAGCGCGATGGAATTTGACCGTTATCTGGCCGAGAGCGGTAAAAAGGATGAAAAGAATCCGTATACGGAAGTGCTGAAGGCTGTGCGTCAGGCGATCATTACCTGTATCGGCAGTATGGGCTGGACGGATATAGATTACAGCTTTGCTTTTCAAAATCTGATCATTATGCATGAAACGATGGGCGTATTGCCGCTGGAGGCTTTGAGTGACGGTACCCGCAGCGTGATCAGTATGGCGGCAGATCTTGCGTACCGGATGGTGCGGCTGAATCCTGACCTTGGAGCCATGGCGGCTCTTGAAACGCCGGGCATCGTACTGATCGACGAAGTCGATATGCATTTGCATCCTTCCTGGCAGCAGGCGGTAGTGTATGATGTGCGGAAGGCGTTTCCCAACGTACAGTTTATTGTGACGACTCACAGTCCGCAGGTTCTGAGCACGGTCCCTGCTGAGGCTATCCGTATCCTGCGCTGGGACAATAATCTGATCAATATCGATAAACCTGCCTTTTCTTTAGGCGCTGAAAGCTTTCAGCTGCTCAAGGATATTCAGAATGTCGACACGCGCCCGCAGGCATTGCCGATCGTGAAGGACCTGTACAGGTATCTGATGCTTGTGAGCGAGGATAAATGGGATACGGACGAGGCCATGGAGCTGCGCAAACGTCTGGACGAATGGTCTAAAGGGTGTGAACCGGCTTTGGTCCGTGCTGATACGGAAATCAGGATGAAGTCTTTCAGGAGGAAGAAAAAATGAAACGGGTGTACAAATCTCCGGCTACACCCGAGCGCCTGCGCAGTTATGTGAAGGCGTTTCCGGACGAAACCTGGGAGCATTTCCGCCGGCGCAACCGCAGGGGCTACCGCGAAGTAAAGCAGCAGCTTCTGCAGGATCAGCACGGTTTATGCGCGTATTGTGAGATCAGTATCAAGCTGGCTGAGTTTGAGGACAATGTTGATGATTTCAGGGTGGAGCATTTCTTCCCCAAAGTAGCTACACAGCTTGAAAAACACAATTATCACCTGGACTGGCATAATCTGCTTGGTGTTTGCCATGGCGGAAGCCAGCCCTATGTGTCGGACCCTGAATGGCGTTATTCCAGCAGGAAGAATGACCGGAGCTGTGATGTACCAAAGGGCGGGAAACCGATTTCCGAGCGGATACTGAACCCGCTGAAGATACCGGCGTCAGTCAGGCTGTTTCGTTATCAGGAGCATACCGGTAAGATGATCGTTGACGAAAGTTCCTGTCCGAAAAAACTGCAGGCCAAGGCGCGCAATACGATCCGCGAGCTGAATCTGAACGCGCCGCGGCTGCAGCGGATGAGACTGGCGCTGATCAGGATACTGGAGGACGAGATAAACAGTGCTTTGGCTGGCGGAGCGGTGCTGGAGGAGTTTTTGCCGCTGCTGGCGGAAAGTATCCTGCTGCCGGATGAAGATGGCAATTATCAGCCGTTTTTTTCAGTGGCGCGCTGGTATCTGGGTGAATTTGCCGAGGATATTTTAAGGGAAAATAATTATGCGATGTAACGCACTCCTGCTTAAAAATAACTTTTTAAGCAGGAGTTTTTTTGTGGAGGTAGAAAGTAATAATTATCATGTTTTCAGATAATTGCAGAAAGATATAGGGGAGCGGAGAAATATGGAATTAACTAAGAAAGCGTTTAAAGCATATGATGTGCGCGGCGTTGTGCCGACAGAGGTCAATGCGGAGATGGCTTATCGGGTAGGGCGCGTTTTTGCGGCGATGTTTGCAGCTGAAAAAGTTGTAGTCGGGCATGATATACGCTTGAGCGGGCGCGAGCTGGTCGATGCTTTGACGGAAGGGCTGCGGCACGGCGGCAGTGATGTGATCGATATCGGGCAGTGTGGTACGGAGATGATTTATTTCGCGACGGCACATCTGGACGCTGACGGGGGGATCATGGTAACGGCCAGTCACAATCCGGCAGAGTATAACGGGATGAAGCTCGTGCGCCGAGGAGCCAGACCGATCTCGGCCGATACGGGACTGATGGAGATCGCTGATATGGTGGTCGACAGTAAGGATTTTCCTCATGTCAAGGTGCCGGGCAAGACGGAGGGTGCTGTAAGACGTTATGATATCATGCCGGAATATATCGAGCATTTGCTGGGATATATCGACATCAAGGCGCTGAAACCGCTGAAGATAGTGGCTAACCCTGGGAACGGCGGCGCCGGTCCGGTCTTGAACGAACTGGCCAAATATCTGCCTTTTGAATTTATCAAGATCAATGAAATACCTGACGGGACTTTCCCGAACGGGGTGCCTAATCCGCTTTTGGTACCAAATCGCGAGGCTACGGCAAAACTGGTGCGCGAATATCAGGCTGATCTGGGCGTGGCCTGGGACGGCGATTTTGACCGCTGCTTTTTGTTTGATGAAAAAGCCGAATTTATTGAAGGATATTATATAGTCGGTTTGCTGGCAGAGGTATTTCTGCGCAAGCAGCCGGGCGCCAAGATCATGTATGACCCGCGTCTGACCTGGAACACGCAGGAGGTTGTGGATGCGGCCGGCGGTGTTGCTGTGCGCTGCAAGAGCGGGCATGCCTTTATGAAGGAATGTATGCGTGCCAATGAGGTGCTGTACGGCGGCGAAATGTCGGCACATCATTATTTTAAAGATTTTTCCTACTGTGACAGCGGCATGATACCCTGGCTGTTGGTGGCGGAGCTGTTATGCACCAGCGGCAAAACTTTGTCGGAGCTGGTCGAAGCACGAATGGAAAAATTTCCCTGCAGCGGCGAGATCAACCGCAAGGTTGAAGATTCAGCGGCCGTACTGGCGGCGATCGAGGCTGAATATGCGCCCGGCGGTCAGGTCGATAAGCTGGACGGGCTGAGCATTGATTATGCCGAATGGCGTTTCAATGTGCGTGTTTCCAATACAGAGCCGGTGATGCGTCTGAATGTTGAGACCAGAGGCGATAAAAAGCTGCTGGCTGAAAAAACAGCGGAACTGCTGGAACTGATCGGCGGCGAAGAAGCCTGACAGAGCCCGCGTCTGATCGGTGCCGGCGGCAATCAAGGTAAGTGTTTATCTAAAAATTTATTTCCTGTTCAAGTGGAGAAAGAGTGATACAGATGACTGCAATCAAACAAGTACGCAAGGCTGTTATTCCGGCGGCCGGATTAGGCACGCGTTTTCTGCCTGCTACTAAAGCTACACCGAAGGAGATGCTGCCGATCGTTGATAAGCCGACGATCCAGTATATTATTGAAGAAGCGCTTGCTTCGGGAATAGAAGATATTCTGATTATTACCGGGCGCAGCAAACGTGCTATCGAGGATCATTTTGACCGCAGTATCGAACTGGAATTGAACCTTGCGGCCGGCGGTAAAGCGCAGGAGCTGGAGATGGTCAAAAAGATCTCTGATATCCGGATACACTATATCCGCCAGAAAGAGCCGCGCGGATTGGGGCATGCTATTTTATGCGCGAAGCAGTTTATCGGCGATGAGCCTTTTGCGGTGCTTTTGGGCGACGATGTAGTAGACGGTGAAGTACCGGCGCTGAAACAGCTGATGGATGTTTATGATAAAACCGGGGCCAGTGTTTTGGGCGTACAGGAGGTGCCGCAGGAAAAGGTATCGTCTTATGGTATCGTAGCGTCCGAGCCTACGGCCGAACCGCGCACCTTTACGGTCAGAGATATGGTCGAGAAACCGGGCGTTGAGGAAGCGCCTTCGCGGCTGGCTGTTTTGGGGCGTTATATCATCAATCCCGAGGTGTTCCCGATCCTGGAGGCTACCAAGCCGGGACGCGGTAATGAGATACAGCTGACGGACGCATTGAAGGAGCTGGCTAAACTGCAGAAGATGTATGCTTATAATTTTGAAGGACGTCGTTATGATGTCGGCGATAAACAGGGCTTTTTGGAGGCGACGGTGGAAATGGCGCTGAAGCGTCCTGATCTGAAGGATAAGTTTTTAGCATATTTACAAACTATTGTCAGTAAGAACTAAGGAGATTGAATGATGAATGTTCTGGTTACCGGCGGTGCCGGTTATATTGGTTCACATGTAGTTGAAGAATTGCAGAAAAACGGTTTCACACCGATCGTTTACGATAATCTTTCCACAGGCCATGCGGCGGCAGTGCCTGAAGAGGTGCAGCTGGTGGAGGGCGATATCCATGATGTTGCTTTTTTGAAGCATATCATGGCCCAGTTTGAGATCGACGCGGTCATTCATTTCGCCGGGCTGAAGGCGGTCGGCGAATCCTGCGTTAAGCCGCTGGAATACTATGAAAACAACGTCGGCGGCACGGTCACACTCTGCGAAGCAATGCGCGACGCAGGTGTGAAAAAAATGGTGTTCAGTTCCTCCGCTACTGTATATGGCATGAACAACCCTTCCCCACTGCGCGAGGATATGCCCGCGGGCGGCACGACGAACCCCTACGGCACCACAAAGCTCATGATCGAGCAGATCCTTCAGGATCTTTACCAGTCCGATCACGAATGGAGCATCACTCTGCTGCGTTACTTCAACCCCATCGGCGCGCACAAAAGCGGCCGCATCGGGGAGGATCCAAATGGCGTCCCGAACAATCTCATGCCTTATATTACACAGGTGGCCATCGGTAAACGACCACAGCTTCAGGTCTATGGCGACGATTACGACACGCCGGATGGAACGGGCGTGCGCGACTATATCCATGTAGTCGACCTGGCCCTCGGCCATGTGAAGGCTGTTGAAAAATGCGCGAAAAAGAATGGCGTTGATATCTACAACCTTGGCACCGGCGTTGGCTACAGCGTGCTTGACGTGGTGCATGCCTTTGAGAAAGCTTCCGGCGAAAAAATCCCCTATCAGGTAACCGACCGCCGCCCAGGCGATATCGCCACCTGCTACTCCGACCCCTCCAAAGCGGCGAAAGAACTCGGATGGAAGGCCGAACGCGGCATTGAGGAGATGTGCGAGGATAGCTGGCGCTGGCAGAAGCAGAATCCGAACGGTTACCCGGATGAAGCTTAAAAAATTGCGCTAAAGCTGCTGCCCGGCCTTCAGGCAGCAGGGGCGGCCGTATGCGGAATCGCCAAATAGCACCGGCTGCAAAGTGA
>OHHQ01001093.1_pt1 | contig 11929 bp, 11 predicted proteins | sample 1568051 | NCBI WGS metagenome assembly OHHQ01 (sample SAMEA3879567, study PRJEB24766) | human gut metagenome | biome: human-associated habitat; feature: feces | place: USA | collected 1985/1987
CAGACTTCTACCACAGCGGCGCGGTGGACCACGCGGTGGCGGTTCCGGTGCTCCGCAGGACCTTTTTAGACGCCGTCGGGGAAGAAGAGCCCAGCGTGTGGGGCTTCGTCCTTTGGGATGGAGGCCAGGCGGTGGGGTTCAGCTATCTCACCAGCTTTTACGCCTGCGAGTGCGGCGGCAGGACCCTGATGATCGAAGAAATCTATCTGAAGGAAAGCTGCCGCGGAAAAGGCTTTGGAAAGCAGTTTTTCCATTGGCTGTTCCAGGCGTACCCTGAGGTCAAGCGCTTCCGCCTGGAGGTAACCAAGGCCAACGCCGGCGCCGCCCGGCTGTATGCCTCCCTGGGCTTTGTGCCCCTGAAATATGACCAAATGATTTTAGACCGGGAATAAAAAGCCCTGGGACGCGGAAGAAAACGCGCCCCAGGGCTTTTTCATTGTTTTGGAACCAACCGTATTTACCGGTGGAGAAATCCCGCGGAAAGCAGTAGCTTTCAGTATCGAAGGAAGCGGGCTGCGAATAAAAATGCGAGTGGATGAACGGAAATAACTGCTGATCGGGTAAATTGCCCGTTTACGGGCGGCGGGGCGTTGGCGCAAGGGCAAAGCGTTCTATGCGTTTTTTAGGGCCTGCCAGCCGGGAATAGGCCCTTCTAGGGCCTATTCAGGCCGCGCCGGCAAAGTGGTGGTGATAGCTATGAACGAGGGGCTTAAAGCTGGGAGAAAACCTGGCCTATTTTTCCTTGGATCAGCAGATCCGCTTTCTCATCCAGGGGAAGCGGGGTCTGGTTTACTACCGCCAGGCGACTGCCCTGAAAATAGCGGAGAAGCCCGGCGGCCGGATAAACGGTAAGAGAGGTGCCCCCCACGATAAGAAGGTCCGCCCTCCGGATCGCGTCAATGGACTTCTGCAGCACCTCCTGGTCCAGGGCCTCCTCGTACAATACCACATCGGGCTTAATCACGCCGCCGCATTGACCGCATTGGGGCACCCCCTGGGAATGCAGGATCGTTTGGGCGTCGAAAAGCCTGCCGCAGCGTTGGCAATGATTCCGGTGGACAGAGCCGTGGAGCTCCAGCACATTTCTGCTTCCCGCGGCCTGATGCAGGCCGTCGATATTCTGGGTGACCACCGCCAGAAGCCTCCCCTCCTGTTCCCATTGGGCCAGCTTTTTGTGGGCGGGATTCGGCAGAGCGTCCAAATACAGCATTTTATCCCGGTAAAAGCGGTAAAACTCTTCCGGGTTCTTTTCATAGAAGGAGCGGCTTAAAATCGTTTCCGGCGGATAGCGGTAGGATTGGCTGTACAGCCCGTCCACGCTTCGGAAGTCGGGTATGCCGCTTTCCTTGGATACGCCGGCGCCGCCGAAAAATACAATGGCGCGGCTTTCCTCCGCCAGCTGTTTCAATTTTAGAATTTCCCGGTTCATGAGAAAGCCTCCTTTTACAGCGCGAAAAAGCCGGCGCAGATACTGGCTTGGTATCCTCCGCCGGCTTTGCGTTTTATTTTTCCAGATCCTCATCCAGCAGAATCTGGTCGATCTCCGCGATGGGCAGTTCCATGGTGTCCCGCTTAAAATCGATGGGAGGTTCCTGGCTTTTGGGCTCGTCCCTCATGCAGATGCCGGCGCAGCTTACCAGGATCAGGGCTGCCTGCACCGCCAGCAGGGCGTAAATCCCTACCTGATAGACAGAGCCTAAATAGGCTTTTTCCACCGCAGGGAACAGGTATTGGGAAAGCACAAGCGTCAGCCCGGCTGAGGCGGAGAACAGCGTTACCGCATAGCGGATTTTGCTTTCCAGCAAAGCCACCAAAATGCCGCTGACGATGATGGGAAGATAGAAAATAGCGTCCGTCAAAATCCCGCTGGAGGAACCGGCGGCAAAATTTTCACACACCTGGGTCCACAGGCTGTCTGTAGAACCATAATTTTCAAAGGCGGGCAGAAACAACGCAGCCAGGGCCAGCAGGTCCAACAATATGGTTGCGATTTGAAGTATTCTTTTACGAACCATAATCAGCCTCCAAAAGGTTTATAGGGACTCCAGGGCTTTTTGCGCCCAGGCGGCGTCTACCCGCAGAAAACCGGCGGGAGGCACAGCTTGGCCGCCGTAGCGTTTGGCCACCTCCTTGGATTTCTCATAGGCTTCCAGCCGGGTGGTCTTGTGGTAAGGCTCTCCGGTGCCCTTTACGAAGAAGGTAAAGGCCAAATGGCCGGTTTCCGGATCCTTGGCGCAAAAATAGCCCTTCTCCAGCTCTTTATTGTACTTTTTCTGGGCCACCTTGGCCATGGCCAGCTTGGTCAGCTCTACCGCCCGGTCGTCCAGGCCGTTTTCAAAAATCAGGATTTTTTCCTTCAGCTCGTTCAAATCCGCGGCCAGGCGCTTGGTAACGCCGCCCAGTTCCGGATAACGGCTTTCCGCCTCGGCGTCGTTCAGGCTTTCCTGTTTGGCGCCGGGAACCAGATATACCATAAATTTGTTGGCCATATCGTGATATAAGAAGGGGTAACTGAGCAGCGCGTCGCTGCCGCACTGGGGGCATGTCCACGTGAACAGGCTCTCATCCAGCACGGATTCCTTCAGCTGCTGGTCCAAGGTCACGTTGATGCTGGTCCACATTTTGGCCGCCGCTTTTTCCTCGCAGGCGGGACAGGTGATTTCTTTGTTGATCGTTCTGGACATGGCAGTCTCCTCCGCTGTGATAACTATACTATAATTAATTTTATTGTAACACAGAAACTGAAGAATGCAAAGCAAATAATCAACATAGTTATTGACCTGATTGAAAAAACATGACATAATGAGGGTGCAGCCGGAAAGGAGGCCGTGTGGTGAAAGAAACAAAGCAGCGGGAAAGGAAAAAAATCAACCCCTTTACCCAAATCGGATATCTTTTGCTGACCAAGGGGAACCGCTATCTGAACGCGTTTTTTCTGCTGGCCGGTTTCGCCCTGGGAGGGACCTTTCTGGTGTTGGGGGTCAACAGCGTAGGCCCGTCCTTTGCTTACGCCGCCCGGGTCAACGACGCTATACGGCAGGGAATCGAGTTTGTCACCCGGGACGACGCTGTGGCGGCCTGGGAGCAGGCGTGGCTTTCGGCGTTTTTATGCCTGTTCTGCCTGGCGGTGATGGCGGCCTGTGTGCTTGTAGGCATAAAAATGGTCAAAATCATTCTGGAATTCCAGCGCCGGGGCAGGACTTTATAAGCTTTTTCTCAGGAAAGACTATAATTTTTCATTTTTCTGAAGTATAATAAAAGAAATCAAAAGCAAAATTCTTCATCAACGGAGGGATAAAAATGGATTTTTTCAATACAGTGAGCTGTGCCATTGCCGCCGCCTATGAGGCGGTAGCCAATAAAAACCGGCAGACGGCGTCCAACAACCGCCTGAAGGCCATTGTCCGCAGTGAAATGGGAACCATCAACCGGGCCTATATCGCCCTGGGAAAGCATTTTTACAATGACCTCCGGCACCAGGCCACCGGCGACGAGGCGGTTTTGTGCAGCGCTATCGACCAGGCCCAGGAGCGGATTCAAAAAGCCAGGGAATGGCGGGAAGGATGCGCAAACAGACGGGCGGGGAAAGGCCCGCGCCTGGGAGGAGGACCTGGAAAACGACGACATCCTCACCGAAAAGCTGAGGGAAAGCCCGGTGTACCACCCCTTTGTGGCCCAGGCCCAGGAAGCGGCGGACGACGCGGAGTCTGAGGAGGACTTGAAAATGCCGGAGCCTCGTACAGGCGACGGGGAATAAAGGAGATTTTCTGATGAAAATTCTGGTAGTGTGTTTTTCCCTTACTGGAAAAACGGAGCTCATCGCCAGGAAGCTGGCGAAATCCCTTGAGGCCGACTACGCGGCGTTGCAGCCGGTGAAATGGAAGTCGCGGTTTGCCGCTTATACGGTGGGGCTGTTTTTGGCCCAGCGCCATAAGGAGGTGGAGCTTCTGCCCCTGGAGGACGTGGATGTGGCCTCTTATGACTGCGTGGTGGTGGCGGGACCCATTTGGGGCGGCGCGCCGGCGCCCATGCTCAACGGTTTTATCCGCCAATACCAGCTGGAGGGGAAACAGACCTACGGCCTGCTATCCTGCGGCTTAGAGGGGAAATCCGCTTCCAAGCTTCTCCGGGAGGAGCTAGAGGCCGCCGGCACCAGATGCCGGTCCGTTATCACCGTAAAGGCGGAGGAGGAAACCCTGGAGGCGCTGGAAAAGGGCAAAATAGAGTTCCTTATGAATGAAAAGGGCAAAATTATTCTGCAGGTCAGCGAAAAGCACCGCAAGAAAAAGAACCTGACGGAAGACCAGGTGCAGGAAATGCGGGACCTGATCGACGCTTCGGAGACCGACGACAGCGTCAAAAAGAAGGCGCCTCAGCCGGAGGAGGCCGTTTCCGCCGGGGAACCGGAAAAAGCCGAAGCCGCGGCAGAAGAAACGCAACCCGCCATGGAGGCCGTGGAAGAAGAAGCCGCCTCGGCGTCCCCGGATGAGCCGGAGGCGCCTGAGAAGGAAACGGGGCCGGAACCCGCTGAAAGCCAGGAACCGGCGGCTGCTGAAAACGGGCCGGAAGAGGCGGAACCCACGCCCCAGCCTGGGCCGGAAACAACAGAAAGTACGGCGGAAGCGCAAGCGCAGCCGGAGGAGCCTATGGGCCAAGAGGACGAACCGGCGGAGAAGGCGGGGCCCTCGGAAACAAAAGCGCCGGCGGAAACGGAAGAAGCGCCGAAAAAAACAAGAAAAGGGAGAAAACGCAATGAAGAACCCAATCGTAACAATTGAGATGGAAAATGGCGGCGTAATGAAGGTGGAGTTATATCCTGACATCGCGCCCAACACGGTAGCCAATTTTATTTCCCTGGTGGAAAAGGGATTTTATAATGGAACGATCTTTCACCGGGTAATTCCCGGCTTTATGATCCAGGGCGGCGATCCGGAGGGCACCGGCATGGGCGGCCCCGGTTACCGGATCAAGGGGGAATTTACCGCCAACCGGTTTCAAAACGATTTGAAGCACACCAAGGGAGTTATTTCCATGGCCCGGTCCGGCCATCCGGACAGCGCTGGCTCTCAGTTTTTTATCATGGTGGATGATGCTCCCCATTTGGACGGCCAGTACGCTTCCTTCGGTAAGGTAATAGAAGGAATTGAGGTAGCGGATCAGATCGTATCCGTCGCTACCAATTACAGCGACCGTCCTCTGGAGGAGCAGAGGATGAGGTCTGTCACGGTAGAGACGTTTGGGGAGACTTATCCTCAGCCGAAGAAAGCGTAAAAAGAATCATGGGAGTCCCCGGTCTCACAGCCCTTGCGCGTGCGGCCGCGAAGGAAACGCGGCCCCTCAAGCAAGCGGAACCGGCGGAGGGAGTTCCAATAAACTATCGGATCAGCAATCCGGAAAGAACAGTGCGGGCTGCCGCTGCTCCGGAAAAGGAAACGCGGCTGAAAAAGGGCGCCTTACGGCGCTCTTGGAGCTTTTGTGCCTTTCACGGATGCGGCGCGCTGCTGGAAACCGCCTGCTTTGCGGGCAGCCGGAGCTTTCAGTGAATTGTTTTCCGCCTAACTGGCTTGACCGATGTTCCGATACGAAAAAACAGGAAAAAGGATGCGGAGAAATCCGCATCCTTTTTTGAACAAATAAAGTGCTTTTTAGCCGCGAATATACAGGAATCCCGGATCTTTTCCGGAACCTGCTAAGAAACAGCGGAATTTCCAGGCTTCTGTTTAAAAGCTGAGAAATCATTAACAGTCCTGTCCCAAGCCGTTTTTTTGCAAACTCAATCCTCGGCCCAATCCCTGGCCCTGGTGACGGCTTTTTTCCAGCCCTTCAGCAGGCTTTCCCGGCGCTCCGGGTCCATGCTGGGCGTGTAAACCTTATCGATGGCCCAAAGCTCCTTGATCTGCTGCAAGCTGTCCCACGCACCGGTGGCCAAGCCCGCCAAATAGGCGGCGCCTAAGGCGGTGGTTTCCCGGATCATGGGCCGGCGCAGGGAGCGTCCCATAATATCGGACTGGAACTGCATCAAAAAGTCGCTGCGGCTGGCGCCGCCGTCAACCCGGAGCTCCTGGATTTCCAGACCGGTATCCGCGATCATGGCATCCAGCACATCCTTGGTCTGATAGGCGATAGACTCCTGGGCAGCCCGGATAATATGGTTCCGGTTGGCGCCCCGGGTCAGGCCCACAATGACGCCTCTGGCGTACATATCCCAGTAGGGCGCTCCCAGGCCAGTAAAGGCAGGCACGATGTATACCCCGGCCGTATCGTCTACCTTGGAAGCGAAATAGTCCGCGTCCGGAGCCTCGTCGAATAAACGGAGCTCATCCCGCAGCCATTGAATCACCGCCCCGCCGACAAATACGCTGCCCTCCAGCACATAGTGCAGGTCGCCCGGCAGGCTGGCGGCAAGGGTGGTCAGCAGCCCGTTTTGGGAGATACAGGGCTCGGCGCCGGTGTTCATCAGTAAAAAACAGCCGGTGCCGTATGTATTCTTCGCCATGCCCTTGTCAAAGCAGGTCTGGCCAAACAGCGCCGCCTGCTGGTCTCCGGCGATCCCGGCGATGGGAACCTCTACGCCGCTGATGTTATAGGTGCCGTAAACCTCGCTGCTGGAACAGACCTTCGGCAGCATGGATTTGGGAATCTGCAGCCTTTCCAGAATCTTATCATCCCAGCACAGCTTATGGATGTCAAACAGCATCGTGCGGGAAGCGTTGGTGTAGTCGGTGACGTGAACCCTGCCGCCTGTCATGTTCCAAATCAGCCAGGTGTCCACCGTGCCGAACAGAAGCTCCCCGCGCTGGGCCCGTTCACGGGCGCCCTCCACATGGTCCAGAATCCATTTGATTTTGGTGCCGCTGAAATAGGCGTCGATGATGAGTCCGGTGGTTTCCCGGATGTAAGGCTCCAGCCCTTCGGCCTTCAGCTTTTCACATTCCTCTGCGGTGCGGCGGCACTGCCATACAATGGCGTTGTAAATGGGACGGCCGGTATTCTTATCCCAGACAATGGTAGTCTCCCGCTGGTTAGTGATGCCGATGCCGTAAATATCCTCGGGAGAAACGCCGCCTTTCAGTAAGGCCTCTGTCAGGACGGAAATCTGGCTGGCGTAGATATCCATCGGGTCGTGCTCCACGTAGCCGGCTTTCGGATAATGCTGGGCGAATTCCTGCTGCGCCATGGAAATAATGTTTTGATTGCGGTCGAAAATGATCGCCCGGGAACTGGTGGTTCCCTGGTCCAGTGAAACCAGATACTGCTTCATTATGGTGACCTCCCTGATTGAAAATAAATTTGAATAGTTTTCAACAATCAATGATTTAATTATAGCTTTTTTTTGAGAGGACACAAGAGCTATTTTAAAATTTTATCTTGCCGATTTTTAAGCCCCGATAACAAATTTTCGATAATTTTCGCCCTTTTATTGAAATTATTTTCTTTTGTGATAAAATAAAAACACGTAGAGGGCCATTATGCTGCTTTTTATTCTACTTTTGATATAAAATTGATCGGGGAATGTTGTGATGTCATGAAAGCAATCGGTGCCGGACATAATATGGTGGATGTGAAAAAAATCAACCGAGGGTTGATCCTGTATTTGATTTATCAAAACAAGGGGCTTTCCAGAAAGGCGCTGGCAGCGAAGACAGGGCTGACGCCGGCGGCGATTACGCTGATTATCGGCGATATGCTCCGGGAGGGCTTGCTGGTGGAAACCCATACGGTTCACAATGGGAACAGCCTGGGGCGGAAAGAAGTTATTTTAGACATTAACCTGTGCGCTTATGTAGCCTTGGGGATTTATTTAGAACCATGCCGGGCGAAAATTTTATGCTGCGACCTGTCGAACCGGGAGATCTTTCAAACAGAACTGACAAGCGGGGAGAAGGAAGGCTCCTTTTCCAGCTTTTTAGACAAGCTGGCGGAGAAAATTTCGAGTCTGCTGGAGGAATATGGAATTAAAACCCGATACCGCCTCATCGGCGCGGGCGTCGCCTTGCCGGCAGACGGCTCTGAGGAAGGAAACGATGAGGCGGCTCCGGAATACGAAAAAAAGAGAGGAATGGTTCAGAAGGAGCTGTCCCGCAAATTAGGCGTGGACGTTTGGGCGGACAGCCTAACCTGCACCATGGCCGCCGCAGATGTCTTTCTTTCCGGCGAAACCATGGGACAGAATATTCTGTTTGTGAAATATGGCCCGAAGATAGACGCGGGCTATCTGTCCCTGACCTATTATCCGCAGGAATACCGGTCGAAACCGGTTTCCCTGGATCACTTTTTGATTGATCCGATGGGGAAGGACTGCGGATGCGGGAATAGGGGCTGCCTGCATACGCTGGCCGGGTTTCAGGAGCTGGCGGAAGAGCTTCGGGGAATTTATTCGGAGGAAAAAACGCCGGAGCTTGTCAGGATGACCCAGGGCCATAAAGAGCAGGTAGTGGGCAGCCGGCTCCGGGAGTTTTACCATGCCGCTGACCCCGCGGTCAGGGAGGTAATCGAGAAAGGCGCCTTTTATCTGGCCATGACGTTGAAAAACTGCCTGGTCATGCTGAATTTATCCACCGTAGTGGTGTACGGGGATTTGTTTTTTGACTCCGAGTATTGGGAGTGCTTCAGCCGTTTTCTGGATATTCTCCGTTGCAGGGGAAGGGTTCGTTTGAGCGGGTTCCACAAGGAAATTGAGACGGAGGGGCCGGCGTTTTCCATGGTGGGCCGGTTTTTCGCAAACGGCGGCCTCTTGGAAAAGGTGAGAAAGTAGGGAAGCGCGGCGTTATGGAAAAATTGCTGGTAAGCGGATGTCTTTTGGGGCATCCTTGCCGTTACGACGGAAAGGCCAAAAGAAACGAGGCGGTTTGCGCCTTGCGGGAAAAATGGGAACTGATTTCCGTGTGCCCCGAAACGATGGGCGGGTTAAAGGCTCCCAGGGAACCGGCGGAACAGAGGATGGTCGATGGCTGCCGGAGGGTTATTTCCAGAGATGGAAGGGACTTGACGGCGTTTTTTGAAAAGGGCGCGCAAAGGGTGCTGGATTTGGCTCTGGAGAAGGGATGTAGATTTGCCGTTTTAAAGGAAAACAGCCCCTCCTGCGGGTGCGGCTGCATTTACGACGGCACCTTTACCGGCCGGAAAATTCCCGGAATGGGGATAGCGGCCGGCTTGCTGACGAATCACGGGATCACCGTGGTGGGAGAAACCGGTCTGGAAAAGCTGCCGGAGGGGGCCATTCCCGGCCGTGAACAGGAATAGAAGCAAGGGGGCAAGAGCATTTTTCAGAGTCCTCTGAGCAGGATAGGAGCCCGGAGGCAGCGGCGGGGCCCAGAGGCGGAGAAGAATCAGAGGCTGCGGGATTTTCAAGGGAAAGCGGGGCAGGGAATAAACCGTTGCTGCTGGCAATTAGGTTAAGATGCCTGCGGCCTTGGCGCGATGATTTCAGGAATTGTCTCCGGCTGGCTGGGAAAGATGGAAAAGTAAATATTTAGTGAACTTACCCGGCAAAAACAGGATCGGAAGGAAAATGTGCTATAATAACGGTAACGCACATTTTCCTTTTTGTTGTTTAACGGGCTTTGCGGCAGCTTAAAATCTTTTCAAAAAGCCATGGAATAGTTATGATGATAAAACAGTATTCCACTGCCGGCATATGACAGACTGAAAATTTGGGAAAACAGGATCTACTGGTCCGCCTGATAAAAGGAGGGGCTTTGTGAGCAGCACGAAGAAGTTTTTCAAATCCTCTATGGTCTATTTTATGGGAAATGTTCTGACCAAGATCATTTCCTTTTTTCTATTGCCCTTATATACCACCCGCATCAGCACGGATGAATACGGCTATTTTAATACGTCCACCAACTACCTGGATATTCTGATCGCCATCCTCTGTATGGAGATCTGGTCCGTCATTATGCGGTTTATGTTCGACTATGAGGGCCGTCGGGGCAAGGAAAAAGCCATCACCAACGGCCTGGTGATTTTTTGTGTGTCGCTGCTGGGATACTGCGCCGTTTTTGCTGTGCTGGCCCTGGCTCTGGATTTACAGTACCTGCTCCTGATTTTTATCATGGGGCTTTGCAGCATGATTCAGGCGATCTACACCTATACCACCAGAGGCCTGGGCTACAACGCGGTTTTTGCCGTTTCCGGCATCGTAGGAAGCCTGGTGAATTCCCTGACCAATGTGGCGCTGATTTTGGGCTTTTCCATGACGGTAAAATCTCTTTACCTGGCGGCGATCGCCGGGTATGTGGTGCAGATTCTGATGCTGGAAAGAAAGGTTCATTTGCTCAGAGCCATCCATCCTAAGCTGGTGAGGCCCAGGCTGCTGAAGCGGATGCTGCGGTTCTCTCTGCCCTTGGCCGCCAACGCGGTGTGCGCCTGTTTTTTGACCAACTATAACAGCATCATGGTCACAAATCTGCTGGGGCTCAGCGAAAACGGGGTGTTCAGCGCCGCCGGGAAATTCGCCGTAGCCCTGACTCTGGTGTCCAGCTGCTTTTCCATGGCCTGGCAGGAGCTGTTTTTCTCCAAGGGAGGCGAGGAGGATAAGGGCGCTTTCTATACCCGGGCAATGTCCTACTATTACCGTTTTTTGACGCTGACTCTGGCGCTTTTGCTCCCGGTCGTCAATGTGGTGTTTTCGTTTTTCATCGGGCCGGAGTATGCCGGCGCCTTTCCGTTGGTGCCTCTGTATCTCATTTCGACCGGCGCCAGTATTTACTCCGGCTTTTTAGGGTATATCTTCAGCTCGGACAAACGGACCAACGTGGTAATGGTTTCCACGTTGGCGGCGGCGGCTGTCAACGTGGCCTGCCTGCACCTGACGATCCGCTGGATCGGCGCCCAGGCTGCCAGCCTGGCCTTGCTGCTGGGCTTCGCGGCGTGTATCGTAATCCGCCAGGCGATTTTGAAAAAGGAAACCGGAGCGAAATTTCCGTTTCCCTTTTTTCTGTTTTCCGTCGTCCTGCTGGGAGTGTCCGGATATGTATATTTCGCCTTTGGCAGGCTGGTGAATTTCTGCTATGGATTGGGCGTGTTCGCGCTGTTCTGCTTTTTGTTTCGGGATTTGCTCAAAAGCCTGCTGCAAAGCGGCAGAGCCTTCCTGACACGGCGGAAGGGGGGCAAAAAGGCTTCCGGCTCCAGGGAATAGTTTTTTGACAGGGAGCTTTATCCTAAAAGCCTGTGGCGCCGGTTCCACGGTAAAAGCTGAAAAACGCGGCGGAAGCCGGCCTAAAGGTGCCTGGCGCAGGGCCCGGTGGTATCCCGGAGGATCAGCTGGGGCCGCAGCAGCAGACGCCCCATGGGGATCTTATTCCGAAGTCCTTCCAGCATATAAAAGGCGGCTCTTCCCAAAGAGAGGCTGTCCTGGCGAACCACGGTAAAGGGTTCCTTTTTTTCTGACGCTTCCAGACGGCCGCTAAGCCCCAGCACGCTGATTTCCTCCGGAATCCGGCGGCCCATCGCCCGCAGGCAGGCAAGCACAGAGCTGGAAGCCTGACTGCCCGCGCACAGTACAGCCGTGGCGCCAAAGGACAAAAGCCGGTCCACAAAGGGGCGGACGCTTTCTTCTCCGCGGCAGTCGGCATACAGGGCGTCCTGATACGTTAGCTGAAGAACCTCCAGAGCGTCCCGATAAGCCGCAGCCCACAGCCCGGATAACGGAAAATCCGGCAAACCGTTCAATAGAGCGATTCTTTTATGCCCGAGCTGGCAGAGATGCTCTACCGCCATAAAGGCGCCGCGCCTGTGGTCGCTTCCAACACTGCCTGAACAGGGGCCGTTGGATTCCTCTTCCCAAAAGACCAATGGGAAGGCTGAATTAATTAAGTTTTTTAAATAATTGGCTTGAAAAAAAGAATCGAGCGGCTGCTTTATCAGAAATGCACCGGCGTAATTATGGCGGAGCAAAAAGGTATCCAAAGCTTCCTGAGAGGACAGA
>OHHQ01001095.1_pt1 | contig 11914 bp, 9 predicted proteins | sample 1568051 | NCBI WGS metagenome assembly OHHQ01 (sample SAMEA3879567, study PRJEB24766) | human gut metagenome | biome: human-associated habitat; feature: feces | place: USA | collected 1985/1987
TGCGCACCCGCAAAAGGGACCTGAAGATCCTGGAACGGTTCCCGGTTCCTGCCGAAATCTCCGGCATGATCCAGCTGACACACATTCAGGACTGGTTTTACATCACCGTTTCCACCGACCTTACCGGCAATCAGGATTATGCGACGATCCTGCGCGTGCAGGATTTAAACGATCTTTCTTCCGGCAGCTGGGAGGATATTTATGACAACTTTGTCGGAGGCGGAACGCCTTATTATATCTCTTCCTTTGACGGACATTATTATCTGACGGAGCACAGGATTCCCCGACACAGCGTCTGGCAGTTCGATGTCATCGACAACGCACTGACAGACATCCGCGCCCTGTTTTAGAATTTACCGCCGCGTTCCCGCTTTGAAAAAACGCAGCCGCAATAATCCTGACGGTACAGGTCATACTGCCTGCTTAACTCGATGGACCTTAAATAGCCGCCCTTTTTCTTAAAATCCGACGGCAGGCACGCCACATGATATTCCTCCGCCAGTCGGCTGCCGATTTCGTTGAGCTTCTGCGCATTTTTCAGCGGACTGATCGTCAGCGTTGTTGTAAAAAAATCATAGCCGCCCTCTGCCGCCAGCCTCGCCGCTTCCCGCAGCCGCAGCTCGTAGCAGCGGGCGCATCTTTCGCCGCCTTCCGGTTCCTGTTCCAGTCCCTGTGCAAGCTGAAAGAACCGTTCCGGCTGATAATCCCCCTCTAAAAAAGTAACCGAGGAGGCGGGAGGAAACTGCGCTAAAAACCGCTTTTGCTCCTGCACCCTGTGGAGATATTCTTCTTTGGGGAATATATTGGGGTTGTAATAAAAGATGGTAATTTCGAAATACCGGAAGACGCTTTCCAGCACTGCGCTGCTGCAAGGAGCGCAGCAGCTGTGCAGCAGCAGGCGGGGGACTTCCCCACGCGCCTGGAAACGCTGTATTTCCCGGTTCATCCACCGTTCATAGTTTTCTTTCATAGCTTTCGCCTGCCTTTAGACTTTGTTTTATTTTACCACAAATCAAAAATATTTAAAAGGCAGTAAAAAAGCGTAGAAAAAGATCAGCTGTCTCACAGGCAAGGAAAAGGATTGCCTCCCAAAAAGTTTTGTGCTACGATAAAAAGGCGAAGCTGCGAAAACTTTAAGAATCACAGGAAAGGAACACGGTGATGAAGGGGAATACGGTAGAATGGATCAACACCTTAGGCGCGTTTTGCGGTGTTAGAGACGTTCCCACGCTGACAAAAGATGCATTGGAACAAAAATACGGCTTTCGGCAAGCCGATGTGATGGTTCTTTTTGGAGGGAGCATTTTATGCGGCGGCAATGTACTTGCTGAGTCGATGAAAAATCAGGCTGCTAAAAAATATGTGATCGTGGGGGGCGCCGGACATACGACAGAGGATCTACGGCAGGCGATGGGCCGGGAGGTTCCCGAGATCCAAACCGCTGGGCGGCCGGAGGCGGAGATTTTCCAGGCTTATTTGGAATACCGATATGGAAGAAAGGCTGACCTTCTGGAGCGTGAATCCACCAACTGCGGCAATAACATTACTTATCTGCTAAAACTGCTGAAAAGCAGCCGTGTGCCATATCAGAGAATTATTTTAACCCAGGATGCTGCCATGCAGCGGCGGATGGATGCCACCTTAAGAAAGTACGCGGGAGAAGAGATAGCAATCATAAACTACGCCGCTTATCAGGCTAAGGTGGTCGAAAGGGATTCCAAGCTGGCTTTTGACCGGGAGATCTGGGGCATGTGGCCGATGGAACGGTATCTAACCCTGTTGATGGGGGAAATCTCCCGCCTGTCCGATACTCCTGAGGGCTATGGGCCGTCCGGAAAGGGCTATATCGCCCATGTAGAGATCCCAGAGGAAGTGGAGACGGCTTTTACCCAACTGAAAAGGGAATATCCGGGAATGGTGCGGGAAGCGAATCCATTATACGCCTCTGCCGATCCGCGGCGCTTTTAGAAGCAGGATTTCCCCTCAAAAGCGACTAAGAAACAACCATCGTCAAGGACGGATTGTGCCGGCCTTAATATCCATTGCCGGACCGCAATTCAGGAGGTGCTTGAATTTTTGTGCTGACCGCTCTGCCTCTCGTAAACGTGTGGCTGTTCGCTGTCGGGAGCGCTTTTTTGTCACGGATAGAAAGCTCCCGGCAGCCGCGCTTCGCTCCCTGCTTTGAATAAAAGCCGTCTGCGGGGCGCCGCCACCGCGCGTCTGCCGGTTTTCCGCTCAAAAAAAGCTGAGTAAAATGCAATCCAGCATTTTACTCAGCTTTTTTAATTTTGCTGTAAAATTTTTAGCCTGCTTTTCTCCCTTGTCCCTTAAGAGAGTATTCGATGACGGCCCGCGCTGGAACATTTTGAGACAAGCGGTTTAATATTTTACGTGAAGACGGGTGCGGATCAGCTTCTTTTTCAGTTCCTTGCCGTTAAAGGGAATCAAGGGATATAGATAGCTTTTTCCGCTGATCGTTTTATTGAGGATCATCAGGATAAAGATCAGGACCAAACCGGCGAGAAAGCCCCACAGATTAAACAGGAGGGTTAAAACCAGCAGAAGAACCCGGAGAAATTTCAGGGCATAGCCAAGCTCATAGCTGGGCTGGGAATAATTGGCGATTGACACAAAGGCCATATACAGCAGGGACTGCATGTTGAACCAGCCGGATTTTACCGCGAAGTCGCTGAGCACAATACCGGCGATTACGCTCAGTGCGGTGGTGAGGCTGCTGGGTGTGTTTAAGGAGGCCAGCCGCAGGCCATCGATGGCGATTTCCAGCAGGATTAGCTGCCAGAAGATTGGAATATAGACAGGTTCCTCAATTTGGACGGTAAACTGGAACAGCTCGGGAACCCATTGGGGGTTCTGAAGTGCCAGAAGCCACAACGGCGTGACCACCAGAGTAAACAGGGAGATCAGATATCGGGAAAGCCTCAGATAGGTGCCCGTGATTGGAGGAAAGTAGTAGTCGTCAGCCTCCTCGATGATATCGAAAATGCTGGTGGGAACGATCACGGCTGAAGGGGAGTTGTCCACCAGAATGACGATGTTTCCCTCCAAAACCGAGGCGGCGGCAGTATCCGGACGCTCGGTATATTTAAACTTAGGAAACGGGTTATACCAGCGGGTTCGATGCATGGCCTCCATCAAGCTCTGCTGGTTCATAGTCAAGGATTCCACCGGCGCGTCCTGGATTTTTTTCAAGAGCTTATTCAGCAAGGCATGGTCTACGTGGTCATCCATGTAGCACAGCACTACGTCGGTTTTGGAAAGACTTCCCACGGAAAGAATTTTCATGGTCAGGCTGGGATTCCGAATCCTCCGGCGAATCAAAGCTGTGTTCGCTACCAGGGTTTCCACAAACCCATCCCGGGAGCCGACGATCACCTTGTCCCGGTCGGGCTCGCTGCTGTCGCGCTGCGGATAAGTCCTTACGTCGATGGAAATTGCCTTGTCAAAGCCGTCTACCACTAACACCAAAATTCCGGAAAGAATGTTGGTGCAGATCAGGCCTTCGTCGTCGGAAAGGGCGACCTCGATGTACGGTACGCTGCTTTTTACAAACGAGTGAGCGTCGGTAACGTCTTCAGGCTTAGCGCTGTAAAAGAACTCCATGATTTTTTCCATGACCTCATCCTTTACCAAGCCGTCGATAAAGAACAAGCAGGCGCCTTTTCCGCCGATGGTCATGGTTCGGTAGATTAGGTCAAAGCTTTCCTCTGCCCGCAGCCTTTTTTTCAGCATGGCGATGGTTTCGTCTATCTTCTTTGCAATCGGCATAACAACACCCCTTTACGAAGGTATTGTTGCCCCGAATTAGGATAAAAATTCCAGAAAAAAAGATTTTTCCTCCTGAGTTGACTTTTTATGGTATAATAGGAACACTTAATAACGATAGTGGGATAAGGCTTTCATGAAAATAGACGCCAGGCCGCCGAGCGTGACTGAGAAGGCGGCGAGGGGGACGCTTGGCGAACACAGTATACGAAAGATATTATCCCAAAGCTAGGAGAGCCAACTATGAATCTTGACACTTTGCTGAAACAAAAACGGCCGGTAATCACCGATGGCGCTATGGGAACCTATTTTACTCAAAAGACTGGGTTCTCTATCCATGAATGCGAGTGGGCGAATATATCCCGGCCAGAGCTTATTTCTGAGATTCACCGGGAGTATGTAAAGGCGGGCGCTCAATTTTTGAGAACGAATACCTTTTCGGCAAATACCAAAAGCCTGGGACGCCCGCTGGCGGATGTACTGGAAATCGTGAGAGCCGGCTACCGTCTGGCGAAGGAAGCCGCTGGCTGCCAGGCTGTTGCGGCGGCGGATATGACTGCGATTTATCCCCGCGGAGACGAGGAAACGGATTTGCTTCCGGAATATCTGGCAATCGCGGATGCCTTTTTGTCCGAGGGGGCGGAAGTGTTTCTGTTTGAGACGCTGACAGAGCTTTCTCCATTTGACCAGATAGCGGATTATTTAAAGAAAAAGAAACCGGAATGTAAAGTTTTGATTTCCTTTACCGTATCCCCTGAAGGCATTACCCGGCTGGGCGTTCCGCTGCGCCGCCTTTTAGATGAGGTAAAGCCTCATAGAGAGCTGTTTGACGGAATCGGCTTAAACTGCGGCTGCGGGCCGGCTCATATTTTAAAGTTCGCCAGGGAGCTTCTAAGCTACAGCCGGCAATACTTGAGCCTTCCCGTGCTGGTGATGCCTAATGCGGGATATCCCGCGATGGAAGAAAACCGTACGGTGTTCGATACCTCTCCGGAGTATTTCTCTCATCAGGCTGTGAGAATCGCCGAGCTGGGAGTCGATATGATCGGCGGCTGCTGCGGCACTACTCCAAAGCATCTTCAGCTTTTAAGCCGTTTGATTCAGAAAAAGCGCGAGCCCTTGGCAGCCGTCACGACCACTGTTACAGCAGTGGGAAGCTTGGAGAAAAGCGCTCCCCAGGAGAGCCGTTTTGCCCAAAAGCTCCGAAAGGGAGATTTTGTTATGGCGGCGGAGCTGGATCCTCCTTATGGAAGCCGGGTAGATAAGCTTTTAACAGCTTGCCGGGTGCTTCAAAACAGCGGTGTGGACATCGTTACCATCTCCGATTCGCCTATGGCCCGGGTCAAGCTGGATCCAGTGGTGTGCGGAGCCAAGCTTCAGCGGGAAACCGGGATGGAGGTGCTGCCTCATTTCTGCTGCCGGGATCGGAATGTCAACGCTCTGCGGGCCATGCTCCTGGGAGCCCAGTGTGAGAACATCCGTACAATTTTGGCGGTAACCGGCGACCATGTGCCGGAGCTGGACCGGGGCTATATCAAGCCGGTATTTAACGTAACCTCCGCTAAGCTGATGGAAATGATCAGCCAGATGAACCAGGACGTGTTTGCGGACAGCCCTTTTACCATCGGCGGGGCATTTAATCCAAATGTGGCGAATCCCAAGGCGGAATTGGCCCGCCTGGAAAAGAAGCTGAAAGCGGGCGCCGTCTTTTTCCTGACCCAGCCGGTATTTGACGAAGGCCGGATCAGTACAGTGAAGGAAGCGAGAGAGATGGGGGCGAAAATGCTTTTGGGGATTATGCCCTTGGTTAGCTACCGCAATGCGGTCTATATGAACAATGAGGTTCCAGGAATTCAGATTCCCACGGCCTACGTCAACCGGTTTTCTCCTGAGATGAGCCGGGAAGAGGCCCAGCGGACCGGCATTGAGATCGCCTTGGAAATTGCGGAAAGCCTGAGGCCTCATGCGGATGGCTTCTATTTTATGACACCCTTTAATCGTGCGGAAATCGTAGCGGAGCTTATAGAAAAATGCAGAGAAATGTAAAAAAAGGAGTAAGGCTCATTGAGCCTTACTCCTTAATTGTAAGAGCATATTTTAATAATCAATATCCTTTTTCAAACGGTCAATACAGGCCTTGCAAATGTTGCGGCCCCGGTAATTGATAACTTCCTTTGTGCTGTTGCAGAAAATACAGGCAGGCTCATACTTTTTCAAAATAATAGTATTCCCTTCCGTGTAGATTTCCAAAGGGTCACGGTCGTTTAAATCCAGTGTGGCTCTTAGTTCCTTGGGCAGCACGATACGCCCCAGGCCATCGATCCTTCTTACAATACCAGTAGAAGTCATAATGTAAACACCTCCTGTTTTTACGCCATTACTTCACCATAATTTACCAGGTCAACACTTCCAAAAATGTTATTAAATGGTAAATTATGAAATAATTATACAATTAAACCAGAATTTTGTCAATTCTTGAAGCTCTTAAAAAAGTAAAGTTTTCAATTCATTCATAACTCTCCCGATTCTTTTCATATTCATGACTGAAGAAAGGGGAAAGTTTGTTATGATGAATTTTATTTGGGGCGGTTTGATGCTGGCCAGCATTTTATGCGCTCTGGCTACCGGCCGTATGGGAGAGCTTTCCGGCGCGGTGCTTTCCGGCGCCTCTGACGCGATACAGCTGGTGATTTCCATGCTTGGGCTGATGTGCCTGTGGACCGGACTGATGAGGGTCGCGGAGAAGGGCGGTCTGACGGCGATTTTAGCGAAGCTGTTTTCCCCCGTGATGGCGAAGCTGTTTCCCGATTATGAGAAGGACAGTCCCGCCGTCAAAGCGATCTGTATGAATATCACCGCAAATCTTCTGGGATTAGGAAATGCCGCTACGCCTATGGGAATCGCCGCTATGAAGGAAATGGCAAGGGCCCGGAAGGAGGAGCTGCCGTCTGCCGCGGACAATGGTATGGTTATGTTCGTGGTTATCAATACCGCTTCTCTGCAATTGATCCCCACAATGATGTCGGCTTTGCGGGCAAGCCACGGCGCGGCCTCGCCATTTGATGTGATGCCCGCTGTTTGGATTACCTCTGTTTGCGGCCTGTGCGCGGGAGTGCTGATGGCAAAGCTTTTGGGAAAGAGGCGGCGTCCATGACTGAGTTCGGCAATTACCTGATTCCCTGTGTAATCGGCTTGATTTTGGTTTTTGGCCTTGTACGCAGGGTCCCCTTATTCGATACCTTTTTAGAAGGGGCAAAGGAGGGGGCAAAGTCTACCTTCGGTATTATCCCGGCCCTGGTAGGGCTGATTACAGCGGTGAGTATGCTGAAGGCCAGCGGCGCTTTGGATATGTTTACCGCGTTCATCGCGCCGCTGGCGGAAAAAATTGGCCTGCCGCCTCAAGTGGTACCGCTGATGCTGCTTCGTCCAGTTTCCGGAAGCGGTTCTCTGGCCCTGGTAGATCAGATCTTTTCTTCTTCCGGGGTAGACAGTTTTGCCGGCAGGGTGGCCGCGGTAATGATGGGCTCTACCGAGACTACGTTTTACGCGATTGCTGTGTATTTCGGCTCGGTCAATATTAGAAAAACCCGGCATACCATCCCCAGCGCTCTGACCGCTGATTTCACCAGCGTGGTTATCGCAGTGCTGACGGTTCGCCTGTTATTCGGAGGGGGATAAGAAAGTTAAGAAAATTTGTGGCGTTGGCATCTGGCTTTGCTCTTGATAAAATTGGCGGAAAAATCCGGACTGGCTGCCAGAATTTATTGTGACAGAGAGGCAGCGCCGCCGGTCAGAACGGGGGCGGCTGGAATTTTTATAAAAGCCGGTAAAGCAGGCTGGAAAATTTCCCAGCCTGCTTTACCGGCTTTTGCAAATTATCTGAATCATTTAAACTTTCCGGGGGGGAGAAGGAGATTTGCTTTGAACAGGAATGTTCATTGTCAAGCTTCCGGCACCGCCGGACTTTCCTTGCTGCCGGCACGCCGTCTGCTCTAGGCTTTTGAAGGCGGAATTTATATGCGAAGCGGGTGCTTCCGGCACGTACGGCTGTATTCCAGCAGATCGACAACGGAACGGGCCGCCGGAGATTCAGATATCTCTGGGAAATTCGATGACAACCTCGTTGTCGAAGGGCTTTTCCACCGCCCGGCCTTGCTCCAGAGAAGCGCGGGGATCAATAACCCGCTGGTTTTTAGAGCCCCTGAATTTTAGGAGCATTGATTTCTGTTCCAGAATAAAGCGGCCGTCTACTAACGTGTCTGACTGCTCTAGAAGCCGCCGCCAGCCGGGATGCCCCTCCAGGCCGTTGAGCAGCTCCTCTATCGTGTAACCGGTATAAGTGACTACGTTTAATCCCAATTTATGCGCTTCCTCCGCCAGCTCCGCCATAGCTTCCGGCTGCACAAAGGGGTCGCCGCCGGATAGGGTAATCCCTTTCAGCATGGGATTCTTCCGGATTTCTGCCAACAGCCTTTCCGTAGTGGTATCATAGCCGCCGCTAAAATCATGGGTCTGGGGATTTTGACAGCCAGGACAACGATGGGGACACCCTTGGCCGAACACCACGAAGCGGATGCCGGGACCGTCCACAATGGATTCCTTGATGACTCCCGCGAGGCGAAGCTTACTCATAACCGTGATTCCTGCTTTCTTACATAGAATAATTAAAAGCTGAAAAAGCGAAGAGGCTTCACTCAGCTTTCTGCGGCGAAGCCCGCCGCCGGCCGGCAGTGACAAGCATGCTTCAAGAAGGGCGGACAGGAAACGCCTATCCGCCCTTCTTGATCAAGCCGCCGTTTGTTTGCCGGTTTCAGTTCTCTGCCCACTCTGCCGGAACCGCCGGCGATTCTATTCTATGACGGGTCCGCCGCCGCGCTGAAACAGCGGATTTGTTCTAAATGAGCAAAGATGAACTTCCTGAATCAGACCTGCTCCATCGTTCCACAGCCGGTGCCCAGGGAATGCTTTACCCGATCCCGAACCTCCGCCTTTTTCGCGTTGTTGAAGCGGTCTACCGTACCTACTAGATAGCCGGTGATACGGCGAATCCGCTCAAAGTTTTCGTGGCCGTCGTGCTCGGATCTGCCGCACAGAGGACAGGTGTCTCCGATAATACCGGTATAGCCGCAGACAGGGTCCCTGTCCACCGGATGGTTAATGGAACCGTAGCCGATGCCGCTTTCCTTCATGCAGCGGACCACCTGCTCAAAAGCGTCCAGATTCTCTGTAGGATCACCGTCCAGCTCCACATAGGAGATATGGCCGCCGTTGGTGAGAGCGTGGTATGGAGCCTCCAGCTTGATCTTATCCCAGGCGGAGATGTCGTAGTAAACTGGGATGTGGAAGGAGTTGGTATAATATTCCCGATCAGTAACGCCGGGGATTTTTCCGAATTTTTCAGCATCCATACGGACAAACCGGCCGGATAAGCCCTCCGCCGGGGTGGCGATCAGAGAGAAGTTCATGCCATGCTTTTTCGTGGCCTGATCCATGCGCTGGCGCATATACCCGACAATTTCCAGACCCAGGTTCTGGGCTTCCTTGCTTTCGCCATGATGATAGCCGGTCAGAGCCTTCAAGGTTTCCGCCAGGCCGATGAAACCCATCGTCAGAGTGCCGTGCTTCAAAACCTCACGCACCTCGTCATCCGGCTTCAGGTTATCGGAATCAAGCCAAATCCCTTGCTGCATCAGGAAGGGATAGTTCCGGGCTTTTTTCTGTGCCTGCAATTCAAAGCGGTCCAAAAGCTGATCAATGACCAGATCGATCTTCCGGTCCAGCTGCTCGAAGAAAAAGTCGATGTTATGGTTGCTGAGGATCGCGATTCTAGGAAGGTTCACAGAGGTAAAGCTGAGGTTGCCCCTTCCGTTAACAATCTCCCTGGTTGGATCGTAGGAGTTAGCCATAACCCGGGTGCGGCAGCCCATATAGGCTACCTCGGTTTCCGGATGGCCAGGCTTATAGTATTGCAGGTTATAAGGAGCGTCAATAAAAGAGAAGTTGGGGAACAGCCGCTTGGCGCTTACCCGGCAGGCCAGCTTGAACAGATCATAGTTGGGCTCTCCGGGATTATAGTTGACGCCTTCCTTTACCTTAAAGATATGAATGGGGAAAATAGGAGTTTCTCCATTGCCCAGGCCGGCTTCTGTGGCAAGCAGAACATTCCTAATCACCATGCGGCCCTCGGGAGTGGTATCCATGCCGTAATTAATGGAGCTGAAAGGGATCTGAGCGCCCGCCCTGGAATGCATAGTGTTCAGGTTGTGGACGAAAGCCTCCATCGCCTGGTAGGTCGCCCGGTCGGTTTCCGCACCGGCGTGCTTAAAAGCAAATTTTTGAATTTTTTCAGCGCTTTCAGCACCAAACTTATCTGTGAGAATCTGGAGCTCCGCCTCCATATAGGCTTCGCCGTCTTCCAGCTTGGGAATGGCGCCGGCACTTTTTTCCGTGGCCGCGGCCATGATTTCCTTGGATAAAGCGCTGGCATCCTCGGCGTCCTCCACGATTTCCAAGGCCCGGGCCATGTTTTGACGATAAATCCGCTGATAGGTCTTCATAACGCCCTTGGCCATGGCATAATCGAAATTGGGGATGCTCTGGCCGCCGTGCTGGTCGTTCTGGTTGGATTGGATGGCGATGCACGCCAAAGCGGAATAGCTGGCGATGTCGTTAGGCTCTCTCAAAAATCCGTGGCCGGTGGAGAAGCCGCCGGTAAACAGCTTGTCCAGGTCGATTTGGCAGCAGGTAGTGGTCAGGGTCAGAAAGTCCAGGTCATGGATATGGATATCCCCTTCCCGGTGGGCCTTGGCGTGGGCGGGGTCCAGGATATACATCTCATAAAACTGCTTCGCGCCCTCGGACCCATACTTCAGCATGGTGCCCATGGCGGTATCACCATCAATATTGGCGTTTTCACGCTTGATATCGTTGTCCTTGGCGGATTGGAAAGTCAGATCCTCGTATATTTTCATTAGACGGGTATTCATTTCGCGGTGACGGGTGCGGTCGGCGCGGTAAAGGATATATTCCTTGGCCGTGCGGGAATGGCCGCTTTCGATCAGCACGCGCTCTACCACGTCTTGGATGTGCTCCACGGTGGGGACTGAAATTTTTTCTTCCTTTTCGATATAGTCCACCACTTGCTTGGCCAGTTCCTCCGCAACCTCCCGGTTGTGGCCGCCGATGGCCTCGGCCGCCCGGTAAATGGCGGTGGAGATTTTCTCAATCTCAAAGGGAACCTCCCTGCCGTCTCTTTTAATAATCGCCTCAATCATGGTTTTCCGTCTCCTTTGAACACTTTTCACACCATATCTTGTGTTTAATTCCAAATACATTCCTCATTATAGGCTAGATATAGGGAACTGTCAATAAGAGAATGGCACTATTATCGTTCTTTTTTTCTTATTTCAATTGGAGAAAAATAGATTTCAGCCAGCGGACATCCTCCCGGGTCAGGCTTTTCATGGCAAATAGAAGAAAAAGGTAGATTCCGCCGGTGACCACAAATTCAAAAACCACCCGCAGTAAAATATCAGGCAGAAGCTTTGCCACGATGGCGGAGGCTCCCATCAAGAGCAGGCCGGGAAATACCACAGACAAAACCGGTTTTAAAATCCAGCTGGAAAATTTCATTTTCAGATGAGTAACTTTCATCAGCCGGGCGATGCTAAGAGTGGAGTTTAAAATTTCACTGGCAAAGATCACCACGATCAAGCCGTTCAGCCCCAGGATTGGCAGCAGGGCTAAAATCAGGCCAACCCGCATGACCGAGTCGATTATGTTGTAAGAAAGGTAGCTCAGCTGCTCGTTGAGGCCTTTGAGCATGCCGTCTACCACGCTGTCCAGGTACATCAGGGGAATAACCGGCGCCAATACGCTGATGTAAACCCCCGGCGCCGGGTCGTTGTAAATGAGAAGCCCTAGGTCCTTGGAAAAGAAGATGAAAAACCCACAGACGAAAATGGAAAACAGGAAGGTGATCTGGAACACCCTCCCGGCGATATAGTGGATGTTCCTTTTGTGGTTGGCGGCGTTGGCCTCAGAAAGCTCGGGAATCAGCAGCATGGAAAACGAGGACAGGAATGCGGACGGAAAGGTGATTACCGGCATCACCATGCCGGTAATCATGCCG
>OHHQ01001102.1_pt1 | contig 11868 bp, 10 predicted proteins | sample 1568051 | NCBI WGS metagenome assembly OHHQ01 (sample SAMEA3879567, study PRJEB24766) | human gut metagenome | biome: human-associated habitat; feature: feces | place: USA | collected 1985/1987
ATCCCCAGTCTCTGATCTTCATGTGGATAAATATAGACCGGCTGAAGCTCACGTAAATACAATGCATGGTAAACAGCCTTGTGACAGTTTCTTGCGACAAGTATCTTCCCGCCTTTCTTTACACTTGCACTGACTGCTGCCAGAAGAGCCGCCGTACTTCCATTTACACTGAAGAAACATTTCTTTGTCCCATAAATCTGAGCTGCATATTCCTGTGCTTCTTTCAGAATCCCTTCCGCATGATGAAGATTGTCAAATCCTGAAATCTCTGTAATATCTCTCTCAAAAAGAAAATCATCTGCTGAAGATGCCCGGTTTCTCTTATGCCCCGGCATGTGAAACGGATAATAGTCAGACTGCCCATAGCTTTCTAATTTTTTATATAATCTTTCCATTTTTTTCCTTTTTATACTATTGTGCCAACAAGTTGATTTCTCGAACAATCTTGCGTCTAAATTTCTTATTTCCGCGTTGTCGTCGGTCGCCGTAGCCACCGCTACGCCTCCTTCCTCCGCCTTGAAATAAAAAATTTATCCTGCAAGATTGTTTCAAGAATCAACTTGTCGGCACACTGGTGAGAAAAAAATATAAAATATGTAAAAATATTCGGGGGTTCTTCTACATATTACCCAAAGACTCTCGCTTTTTGTAATTGAAGTTGTATATAGTGATGTGATATAATAAAAAAGACGCGAAATTTACTATGAAAGTTTCGGACGACAGCTATAAATGAGTTATGTCTGTATGAGCAGGTTTTGAGATAGCGGACAGACCGGGCTTTCAGATTTTGAACTGAAAAGGAGAAATAAATGAAGGGTGTACAGTTGACAAAATTAGTTCAGGAACTGGGACTTCACAACCTGACTCCTGAAATTGATCTGTCTGAGATTGTGATCAAGACAGCGGAGATCAACAGACCGGCATTGCAGCTGACAGGATATCTGGAGCATTTTGCAAATGAACGGGTACAGATCATCGGATATGTAGAGTATACTTATCTGATGCAGTTAAGTATGCATGATATGACACCTGAGCAGGCGAAACAGACCTCCAAGTTCCTTCATACGATCAGTGACTTCGAGCGACTTGGTGACCACGCAGTCAACATTTCCAGAGTTGCCCAGGAACTTCATGAAAAGTCCCGTACATTCTCTGAATCTGCTACTTATGAGCTGAATGTGCTTGAGAAGGCATTGGTTGAGATTGTTGATCTTACAGTAAATTCTTTTGTAGATGAAGATCTTGAGACTGCTGCAAAGGTTGAACCTCTGCGCGAACTGATTGGTATTCTCTGTAATGATCTGAAACTTCGCCACATTAAGAGACTTAGAAATGGTCAGTGTAATCTGAATACCGGATTTGCTTTTAATGACCTGCTTACAAACTACGAGCGTATCGCAGCGCACTGTTCTAACGTTGCTGTAGCGATTCTCGAGCTTGATTCTTCTAACTTTGATATTCATGAATATACAAAGAGTGTCCGCAAGCTGAAGGATGAAACTTATCTTACAGCCTTTGAGGAATATGAAAAGAAATATGATATCAACGGATATCAGCCGGAAGCTGAAGCAGATAAGAAATTCTCTGCAAAAACGAAGGATAGCGAGAAGGATAAGGACAACGAGAAATCTTCTGGAAAGAAGAAAGACAAAGACAAGAAAAAAGATAAAAAGAAATAAATTCCTTTCTATTTTAGAACAAAGAATGTGCTCGGCACATTCTTGCGCCTGCGGCGGTCGCTTGCGACGCCTACCTTGTACGCCGCAGTGTGCACCCTAAGCGGAGCGTTTTTTAATATGTTAGGAAAGAACTTTCCTAACATATACAAAAAAGGAACAGCTTACAAAGAGCTGTTCCTTTTTTGTATATATTCTCCTTACGTGCAATACCGAAATGTCTTATCCGTAAGAATTCTTGCAAAGATCAACCCTAACGGAAGAGCTGCAACGATCAGTATTGCCGCCGCAAACCAGGAAGCTGATACAGAAAGATTCATTGTTCCCAGATTATAAAATCCACGGTACAGATACAATCCCGGAACCATGATTACAATCGACGGAACCGTGACAGAGATTCTCGGATATCCGACCTGATTTTTAATCATAGTTGCCAGAAGTCCGGCTGTTAATGCTCCGACAAATGCTGCTGCCGCCGGAGGCAATGCCGTCAGATCAACCAGTTCCAATCGCAGTGTATTGGCAATAGCACCGATTCCTGCCGCCACTGCCGCAAGGCGCGTAGGGCTGTTGAACATAATCGAGAATCCAAACACACCACAAAAACTTGCAAGCAGACGGAAAACAATCCATTCTGCCTGCGTCAGGTCAAGCTTCAGAAAATCCACCGGCTGTAATCCTAAGATCAACGCCATGATCCACGCGGACATTGTAGCTACCAAAACAATGATCAGTGCATACATGAGTCGTTCCATTCCGGAACGCATATCCAATTTTGCAAGGTCAATTCCACTTGTGATAAAAGGGAAACCTGGAATAATAAATAGCATTGCACAAATATATCCCGCCTCATGCTGGATTGGAATCGCCCACAAAATCTCAGCTGCTTTCAAGAGTCCCGCATAAACCAGACAGGCTGCCGAAACAGATGAGGCTATACACAAAAATAATGTGAAATGATGTTTACTCAATTTACACCTGATAAAATTTCCAATCCCGGCACCGACAAATGCACAAAGCATTTCAATTAGTCCACCACCAAGCAGAAATGTAAATCCGCCACACGCCAATGCTGCTGCCATTCCCAATGCAATTGGAGAATATAGTCCGTGAATCTCTTCAATCTGATCCAGCAGCTTATGCAGTTGTTCACCGGACATATCCTGTCCGCCCTGCTCGAACTCACGGATAAAGTGTTCCAGTCTGTTTAACTTAGATGTATTCACGCCCGTATTCGTCAGACACAAGGACTGCGTGAATCCATCGTCACCGTCAAAACAGGTATACTCAATCGACATCAGACCAATATCCGCTGTACACGTTATCCCCATCTCTTCTGCCAGAGCGTTCATAGAACTTCTCACTCTCCAAGCTCCGGTTCCACAGGAGAGAAGCATAATCCCCACTCTCCCGACAATTGATGCTTTCTCCGTCAAACTTGCTTGTGTTACCGGTGTTTCTTCTCCACCTTTATCTGTATATTCATGCCAGAGAATATCCATATGATTTTTTCTTATTTTCTGAGTCTGCATCTCATTCACTTCCCCTTTATTCCAGGTCAAGGCTTTCCGCTCCGGCCTTTTTCATCATCTTCTCTCTGCATGAAAGAACAATCCCGTCAATCTCATCCAAATGATGAAGCATCCGTTTCTCAAATCCATGAATTGGAAGTAAAACTCCTATCTCGTCAAATCCTTTCTGACGTTTCTCACCGGTATCCTGCCCATAATAAACTTCCACTCTCGGAGCCTGTCTCTGAATCTTCTGGAAAGTGTCCCATACAACCGCATAGGCCTGTGCTTCTGTCAGTCCAAGCTTTCTGGTATCCGGTAATGCATATAACGCCATCACTCCACGCTTCTTGTTCTCTTTTTTCTCCTGAATCTGCATGCCCTCTGTATAGGAACGAACTATGTCATATCCGTCAGCAAGATACAGTTTTGATCTCGGTGCACATTGATGTTGCCTGTATGTCTCATGGAACTTTTCATATTCACGAGCTGTTACTTCCCTTTTCTTACTCTCCAGAAGTTTTCCCTCTACATCAGTCAGGAGAACCGGATTCTCTCCTGATTTTCCATGAAATTTCTTTGGAATCAGATATGCGTCCCGAAGCAGATCAAACATACTTCCTCCGCACAATTCAAGTAGCAACGCGCTGACATCTCCATTTTTATACGCCTGGAGCAAGACCTCTGCAAAATGTCTGTCACCATCGTCATTTATTTCCTGATAATTCTCCAAATGCTCATAAAATACTTCATTTAACCGATCACAGGCCTCTTGAGACTCAAGAACCTTAGATATAACTCCTTCTACAGCTTCCTCACGTGGCAATACTGTCTGCATACTCACACTTCCTTTGTTATTTCTTGTTTTTCGCCTGTTAAAACAGAACAAAATCCTACTTATTAATATAGAAAGCGCCGGTTCTAAAGTCAAACCGGCGCATACTGTTTTATTCACATATCTGATATATATTTTCTACATAGGAATAGATTGAATCCATGATATCTTCTTAAAAAAATGCCTTATTTCAGAACTAACATTTTTTTGAACATCTCCGCCGTAATGCTTGGTGGAAATGTATGATTCTCAACCAGACAGATTTCTCTCTCCGGAATATTCTCCTTTAGTGGAATCTGACAGACCTTTCCTTCCTCGATCACTGGTCTTACGAACAGCTCCGGAAGGAATCCAATGCCCAGTCCATTCATAATAAGCGGCAACACCTGATCGATCGTCTCAACTTCCGTATCCGGAGATAGAACCAGATCATTCTCCAGGAAAAATTTGGAATAGAACTCATAGGTTGTGCTTCCCTGCCCAAGAGAAATCAACGGATTCTCAGTTAAGTCTTTCAGCCTTATTGGTTTTTCTTTCCCCTGAAAAGAATGATCTCCCACTGCAATTTCCTTAAAAGACATTAAAGAAGTACTTTTCAACGGCTTCTTTGCCTGAAGCGGCGTAGTCACAACTGCGAAGTCCGCCAGTCCGTTCTTGACGGACTCAACTGCCTCCGGCGTGGAATGATTCAGAAGTCTCAGCCGAACACCCGGATATTGCTTATGAAAGCGCCCCAGTATAGGAAGAAGTAAAAGATGAAGTGCAATCTCACTCGCACTGATCGTGATACTTCCGCTCTCCATGCTTCGCTCCATTGCAAGCTCCGCTTCAGCCGCATGAAGATGCTGATATGCAACAGAAACATGCTGATACAGCTTCTCTCCTTCCGCTGTAAGCGTAACTCCTCGATTAGATCTGACAAACAATTTACACCCAAGCTGATTCTCCAGATTATTCATAAAATGAGTAATATTCGGCTGGTTGCTCATCAATACTTTCGCCGCTTTAGAAAAGCTCTTATACATTGCTACATAATAAAAAATCCGGTAATAATCGTAAGTAATTTCCATAAGTCCCCCCTGAACTGACACTAATCTGTTACTCTCCACCTGCAGAAGTGGGAGTCAAACCACATCTGATAAATCATATAAGAAATGTATATCTGTCATAACAAATATGTATTTTTATTTCTTTGTTATTTATTATATACTGAATGACGAAAAAATCAAACACATTCATTTACGAGGGGCGATATCATGATCAAGCAAAACATTAAATTTCTCACAACCGGACAATTTCTCACTTTTTCACACACTTGTAAAAATCTTTCTTCGGATGTGCGCATCCAGGATCTTGAGAACCACAATCGCGTAGATATCAACGGAAAAGATCTTTCTGAGCTTGCCACGATCCAGCTTGGTCTTCCGTTTCTCCTCGTTATTCATGGAGAAGATGAAAAAATGGCCAGAAGAATGTTGAAGAAGTATTGTGCATAAAAATTGAGTTGCCGTTTACACTCTGTATAAGCAGCAACTCAACTCTTATTACTCTCCCCAGACTTTTTCTGCAATTTCTTTCACAAGTTTTAACTTTGCCCATTGTTCCTCTTCTGTCAGTTTGTTTCCAATTTCACAGGAAGCGAACCCACACTGTGGACTGAGATAAAGTCTGTCTAATGGGATATATTTTGCAGCTTCATGAATTCTCTTGATCACAACTTCTTTATCCTCAAGCTCAGGTGTCTTCGTTGTAATTAACCCTAATACCACTTTTTTATCCGGAGACACCTTTGCAAGCGGAGCAAATCCACCGGATCTTGCATCATCATACTCAAGGAATAATGCATCCACATTCTCTTTTGCAAAAACATAATCTGCTACAGAATCATACGGTCCGCTTGTAAAAAATGTTGAATGATAATTTCCTCTGCAGATGTGGGAAGTGATTACCATATCCTCCGGTTTTCCTTCCAGTGCAAGGTTATTCACTTCAAGAAGCTCTTTTTTCACATCTTCAATATCCGTTCCAAGAAGTTTGTATCTCTGCTTTGCCGCATCTCCGACAATTGCTCCCCAGGTACAGTCGTCAAGCTGAAGATTTCTGCATCCTGCTTCATAGAACTGACGGATCACTTCCTGATAAGCTGTTCCAATGTCGTGGATCAGTTCTTTGTTTGTCTCATAATATTTTCTCGTATTTTTATAGTTGACCGGAATAATCATCTGCTGGAACATCTGCGCCGGCGCCGGAATTGTATACTTTGCAACTGTGTTCTCATCCTCAAACTGTTTCAGGAATTTGAAATGTTCTACAAACGGATGCGCCTTTGCCTTTATCTTTCCTGTCAGATAAGTATCTTCCAGTGATGCCAGCTCTCCATCAAACTGTACCCCGCTGCCGGTCTGTTCATGACCGACACCTTCAAATCCCCACATAAAATCCAGATGCCAGTAAGTTCTTCTGAACTCTCCGTCTGTGATCACATGAAATCCAAGCTCTTTCTGCTTTGCTACAACTTCTATAACTGCTTTATCAATGATCTGATTCTTTTCTGCTTCGCTGATCTTTCCTTCCTGATAATCTGCATTCGCTTTCTTAACCTCTTCCGGTCTCAAAAAACTTCCCACAAAATCGTATCTGCATGGTGTCTGATATTTGCTCATAAATTAATTCTCCTTTTATTTTTGTAAGTGATATTTTATCTGCAATCATCTTATCATTCCATGCTTATTTTGAAAAATATATAAATTTATGCATTTGTCATAGTTTGAAACTATGGTGAGTAACCCTCTATTATATTTATGGGCTATCACTCCACCCAGAAAACATAATCATCTTTTCTGGGTTTCGCCTCTTCTATTTCTTCATCCGGATATCCAAGTATACAGTGTCCGATACCTTCATACTCTCCTGTCACTCCAAGATCAGACAGAATCTGCTTTCCTTCTTCACTCTCAAACTCTTCCTTTGCACGATGAATCCAACAACTTCCAATTCCTTCTGTATGTGCTGCCAGCATCAGATTACCCATTACAAGACTTCCATCATACACATGTGTTGGCCAGTCTTTCTCTGCCAGTACAACCAATACCACAGGTGCTCCATAGAACGGATCAAATCCTTCATCCCATCCACCAATCTTACGATTCATCTCTGAAAGTCTGTCTCGTAATTCTTTATTTGTCACTGCCAGAATAATAGATGCCTGATGTCCTCTTCCATTTGCTGCATAAGTACCTGCCTCTACAATTCGCTCTATTATGTCTCTTGGAATCATGTCAGTTTTATACTTGCGAACACTTCGTCTGTTGATCATTGCTTCTCTTGTTGTCTCTACTTGTTTCATTTTGGATTCCCTCCCTGTTGATTTCTTTCATTGATGTATTGTTTCTAATAAGAATACTACACCTATTATACATTATCAAGAATTGTATTTAACAAAAAGGGCGAAGCTTACACCTCATCGGTACAAATCTTCGCCTTTTCTTTCACTTTTTCAACTATATTCCTTTCACCCTTGATCAAATCACAAGAATCTCATCCTGCACCGGTCCATACACTTTCGTTTCTCTCTCCGAAGTAATATGAACATCATATTCCAGTCTCACACCATACTTATCTGTATACAGTCCCGGTTCTATGGAAAACATCGTACCAGGGAGCAGACAGCGGTCATCATGTGTTTCATAATCATCCAGATTGGCACCAATTCCATGACATCTGTGACCGATATTATGTCCTGTCCGGTGCATCAGATACTGTGCGCATCCAAGCTGTTCGAACCGTTCTTTCAGCCTTCGATCCACTTCATATCCTCTGACTGTTTCTCCTGCATCTAATCTTGCCTGAATAAACTGTCTTGCCTCTTTACGCGCATCATATACAATCTGAAACCATTTTTTGTACTCCGGCTCAATCTTTTCTCCGACATTCATGCACCAGGATACATCATAATATACCGCATCTTCCTCAGGGAGACGGCCGGCGATATCTATGATCAGACGGCTGCCTTCACAAATCTGCTTCGAACCATTTTCCTTCGGTTCATATCCCGGATCACAAGCATGCTCATCAATACCGAAAAACGGTGGTGAATCCATGTAGATATCCTCCTGCCCTGTCAGTTCCTGCATTTTCAGAAGCATCGCATACTCATCAATATAATTACCCACATCTATATTTTCTCTGATCCATGCAAACGTATCAGTAAGAATCTTGTGAATAATAATTCCCGCCTGTCTATGAGTCTCTATCTGATGTTCCGATAATACCGCGCCAAAATGCTGCATCAGATCTGCACTTGTAACCGGCTTGATCCCATAAGTTCTAAGATACTCGATCAGACCGGCATCCATAGAGCTGATCGTCGGAACATTTCCGCCTGGAGAGTACTGGCAGGCAATCTTCATGCCCGGCTTCAACAGCTCTGACAGCACTTTTTTCTGTCCTTCGATTCCATGATATAACATTTTCTCTCCCGGAAGGTGATCAAGCAGAAGCGGTTCAATTGCCGAAAGAACCTTGGTGGGTTCTCCCTGCGACGGAATCAGATAGAACAACCTTCTTGTACAGAAACGATTTCCAAGCTCAAGAAACTCTTTTGTGATAAAATCATGTCCCTGGAAATCTGTAAATAACCATCCGTCAAGTTTTGCTTCCTGCAATAACTTCTGTATCTTTGCAATATCCAACTTAATAATTCTCCTTTTTGATTATCAGGCATACATACTATGGCATTGACTTCCTATACTCATTGATTCCTTATGCTCCAAGAATTCTCTTGTAAGCCTTCTTCACCGGCACATACAGAATCGCAATTCCTACTACTGTAAATCCTGCATTGATGATCGTAGCCGGGATAGATGTGATCTCTGCCGCCAACGCTGCGCTCCAGGAACTGCCGAGAACGACCAGTTCAACGGTTGACCAGATAAAGTCTACGATAATGTTCGTAACTCCATAGATAGCCGCACAGAGGACCGCATAACCATATTCCTTCTTCGCATCTCCCTGCGCTTTTTTCTTCAGAGCCTGAAAGATCACGCCCACAAACAGACATTTGATGATCGTGCTGACGAACACATTCGGGATTGCCTGAATATAACCGTTCAATACATCAAATACGACAAGTCCGAGAACTCCTGCCACAGTTGACAGCTTAGGTCCAAGCATTAATACTGCAAGCATTACGAAAATGTGTCCGAAATGCAGAAATGGTGTTCCGACAGCCGCCGGAAGCGGAATACGGAAAGACTGGATTCCCAGATAAATAATAGCTGCAAAAAATGCAGTCATTACGATTTTCTTTGTGCTGATACTTTCGTTTTTCATATTTTGTAAATCTCCTGTTTGTTATCTCTTATGTTGAAGTCATGACCTGACAGCCAATGTTAGACTTGTAAATGAATTTCCCCAACATACCGCCTTATTATATCAGTACTCTGGTCTGTTAGATATATCCAGTTTTAATTTATTTGTACAAGCCAGTTTTATGGTTATATAACAAAGAATCCACATTCCTATTTTTTCTGTTTGCAGATGCTCTCCGCCAGGAAAAGTACCGCATAAAAAAGAAAACGTCCCCCGGGGGAATCCCCAGAGAACGTTTTCTTCCAACTTATATTCTTAATATCATCCATATATGGATGACAAAAGTATTACAGAAGTCCTCCGATAGAAAGGAACAGTGGAGCGAATACAAGTGATACAACTGTCATAAGTTTGATCAGGATGTTGATGGACGGACCTGATGTATCCTTGAACGGATCTCCTACAGTATCTCCAACAACGGCTGCCTTATGAGCCTCACTACCTTTTCCGCCGTGGTTTCCTTCTTCGATATACTTCTTAGCGTTATCCCATGCACCACCTGCATTTGACATGAAGATCGCCATAAGAACTCCTGTTACGAGGGATCCTGAAAGAAGTCCGCCAAGAGCGTCAACTCCAAGAAGAACACCTACTACTACAGGAACGATAACTGCCATCAGACCTGGAAGAAGCATCTCGTGAAGTGCTGCTGTTGTAGAAATAGCAACGCATGACTTGTAGTCAGGTTTCTCTTCACCTTTCATGATGCCTGGTTTCTCACGGAACTGACGTCTAACTTCCTCGATCATTGAATATGCAGCCTTAGATACAGACTCCATAGTGAATGCTGAGAAGAGGAATGTAAGCATACCACCGATAAAGATACCGATGATTACTTTGTAGTCAAGAAGGTTGATGGATTTCAGACCTACTGTCTCTGCATAAGATACGAACAGCGCAAGAGCTGTAAGTGCTGCAGAACCGATAGCAAATCCTTTACCCATAGCTGCTGTTGTATTACCTACAGAGTCAAGCTTGTCTGTGATGTCACGAACGGACTCATCAAGACCGGACATCTCTGCGATACCACCAGCGTTGTCTGCGATCGGACCATATGCATCAACTGCAACAGTGATTCCTGTTGTAGAAAGCATACCAACTGCTGCAAGAGCAATTCCATACAGACCAAATACATTATAAGAAACAAAAATACCAACACAGATCAGAAGCAGCGGGATAGCTGTTGATTTCATACCAACTGCAAGACCACTGATGATTGTTGTAGCTGCACCTGTCTCAGACTGCTCTCCGATTCCTTTAACCGGTTTGTAATCTGCTGATGTGTAGTACTCTGTGATGTTACCAATGATAACACCAACAATCAGACCAGCGATAACTGCGATTGCTGCGTTCATGTTTCCGAAAAGCACCCAGCTAAGTGCTAAAGAAGCAATGATTACGATTGCTGAAGAAGCATAGCTTCCTTTTGTAAGAGCTTTCTGAGGATTTGTGTTCTCTCCGCCTCTTACGAAGAATGTTCCAAGGATAGAAGCGATCAGACCACATCCTGCGATTGCAAGTGGGAATAATACTCCTGAAACTTCGCTTACTGCAACACCAAGTGTCAGTGCTGAGATCAGAGATCCACAGTAAGACTCGAAAAGGTCAGCTCCCATACCTGCTACGTCACCTACGTTATCTCCAACGTTGTCAGCGATAACAGCCGGGTTACGCGGATCATCTTCCGGGATACCTGCTTCTACTTTACCTACAAGGTCAGCTCCAACGTCTGCTGCCTTTGTATAGATACCACCACCAACACGTGCAAACAATGCGATGGAAGAAGCACCAAGGCTGAATCCGAATAATACATCTACATTCTTAGTTACGATGTACACAAGGCTGACACCAAGTGCACCAAGTCCAGCAACACACATACCCATAACGGCACCACCTGAAAATGCGATGGAAAGAGCTTTGTTCATTCCGCTCTCTTTAGCTGCGTTAGCTGTTCTGACATTTGCCTTAGTAGCAACTGTCATTCCGCAGTATCCTGCGATTGTTGAGAACAGAGCACCTACTACGAAGCAAACTGCTGTTACCCAGTTACCTACTCCTAATCCGATCAGTACGAAAAGTACTACTACGAATACAATAAGGATCTTGTACTCTGCTGTCAGGAAAGCACGTGCACCATCTGCGATTGCACCGGCAATTTCCTTCATTCTTTCTGTTCCGGCATCCTGTCTGCTAACCTTTGCTGCAAGATACGCTGCAAAAAGAAGAGCAATGACAGCTGCAACTGGAACCAGATACATATAATTGTTCATTCTTAATTTTCCCTCCTGAATTTCAATATCATATGTTTGTATTACACTATATCACATTTTTTTAGCTTTTTAAAGAAAAATTTTATATTTATTTAACTCTCTTTACATAAAATAGTATTTTTTTCACATTTTTCTTTTCAAATTATATGATAATCTAAAAAATTTTTAGGTAATTTTTACCATCCTGTGTTGTTTTTTACGCTGTT
>OHHQ01001103.1_pt1 | contig 11856 bp, 10 predicted proteins | sample 1568051 | NCBI WGS metagenome assembly OHHQ01 (sample SAMEA3879567, study PRJEB24766) | human gut metagenome | biome: human-associated habitat; feature: feces | place: USA | collected 1985/1987
CCCGATCCGAAGTGATTTCGATCCGTTTTCCCCGGGAAAATAAATATTTTCCAGCAGATATTATCCGGTGTCAGGAATCGGTTATTTACGAAAGCCCTCCCTCGGGAGGTATTTCCCGTATGCTTTCCGGACAGGTATTACCGAATCGAATCGACCACCTCGACGGTTACCGAATCCGTCACTTCGATTTCACCCGCTACGGGTGCCGCCGGCTGGTCGGTGTCGACTGGCCCCGGGAAGGTTTGGTTTTCGATCTCGTCGCGCAATAACATCGACTGGAAGTTGTCGCGCCGGATGGCCGCAATGACGACGATGACGATCACCGCCACGGCCACGATAATACCGATGAGTTTTTTAATCATTTTTCTGTGTATCGTTTAATATCCCGATGGCACGCACCACCACGTTGTCGACGGGATAGATGTTGGCGTAGAAGCCATTGTCCTCCAGCGCCGTGTTGCGGCCGATATAAGCCCTCAGCTGGGCCTCGATCAGCTTTCGCGAGCGGGCGATGTCCCGGTAATCGGGAGCGACGCCCTTGCGTGCCGCATAGCGGATGAAATCCTCCACGAGGCCCTTGTCGCTGTCCAGCAACGCCTGGAGTTCGGGGATCGTCCTGACCTTGTTCAGAGCTTCGCGGTGACGGTCGGCATATTCGATCGTATAGCGGTAGAGGATGTTGCGCCCCGCCACCTCGACAAAATATTTCGTTACGTCGGTCGTATCGGCCGGCACGAAGACGTCGGGCATGATACCCCCGCCGCCGTAGACCACCTTCCCGCCCGGAGTCACCCGTTTGAGCGAATCCGCGAAGTGGATGCTGTCGGCCGAGAAGAACTCGTTGTTCTTATACCGGTTCCAGATGTCCTCTTCGTAACTTTCGTCGTCGCCGATCGTATAGGGCTTCTGGATCGAGCGGCCCGTGGGCGTGTAATAACGTGCCGTCGTAAGCCGCAGGGCCGATCCGTCGCTGTAAGGTATCTGACGCTGTACGAGTCCCTTTCCGAACGAACGACGTCCAACAATCGTACCACGGTCGTTATCCTGCAATGCCCCGGCGAGGATCTCGCTCGACGACGCGCTGCCCTCGTCGATCAGCACCACTACGTCCATATCCTGCGCGGCGCCCGTGCCGTCGGCGTATTCGCGCAGCTGTTTGTGCTGGCGGTCTTCCGTGTAAACGATCAGCTGGTCTTTGTGCAGGAATTCGTTGGCGACCATGATGGCCTGGTCGAGGTAGCCGCCCGAGTTGCCCCTCAGGTCGAAGATAAGTTTGGTGGCGCCCTGCGCACGCAACGTGTCCAGCGATGCCTGCATCTCGTCGAAGGTCGTCCGTGCGAACTGTCCCAGCTTGATGTAACCGATGCCGTCGGCAATGCAGAACGCCGATTCTACGCTTTTGATCGGAATCTTGTCGCGAACGACGTCGACGCCCACCAGGTCGGAGATACCCTGGCGTCCCAGCCCGAGGTGTACGGTCGTGCCGCGCGGGCCGCGCAGTTTCTTCACCACGTCGCGCTGCGGGATTTTCTGCCCCGCGACGAGCGTGTCGTTGATCTCGATGATACGGTCGCCGGCCTTGATCCCGGCCTTGTCGCTTGGGCCCTGCGGGATGACGTTCAGCACGATCACCGTGTCGGTCGCCATGTTGAAGACCACGCCGATGCCGTCGAATTCGCCTTCGAGCGGTTCGTTGATCTCCTGCATCTCCGATGCCGGAATATAGACCGAGTGGGGATCGAGCTCCTTGACCAGCAGCGGGATGACGTGCTCGGCAAGCGAATCCATCGCCACCGAATCGACATATTGATTCTCGATCAGCGAAAGCGTATAGGTTAACTTGTTGGTGGGCAGTGCCATCTGGCGGAGCATGCCCTTGATCTCCGAAGTGGTGCTGTTGCGGCCCATGTACTGCCCCAGCAGCAGCCCCAACACAACACCCGCTGCCAGCAGCAGCGGGAAGAGGACGGTGTATTTCGAGTTCTTATACATTTGCGTGTCATACGCCGGCCGGCGGCCGGACTATTTTTGCGGTTTTTCCTTGTTCTTGAACGTATACGTCAGGCCGACGCTCAGCAGCGTGCGGGTCTGCACGTCGAGGTTCTGCGCCCGGTTGTAGTAAAGCTGGAAACTTAACGACGTGGAGAGGTATTTTGTTGCCTTGATGTCGATCGTATTTTCCCAGCGTACGATCGGGTGGATCGGCAGGCGGGGCTTGGTCTTGATGTCGCTGCCCTTCTCTACCCAGTCGTCATATGCAATCCGGTATTCGGAATAGTCGCTGATCTTGTTCTTCTGACCGATGTCCGTGATCCAGCCGTAGAAGGAGTAGAGCGTCGTGCGGTAGCGCAGGAAACCGGTCTTGCCGAACGTGCGGTCGAAGTCGATCTGGATCGAGGAACCGCCTTCGTATTTGGACGTCTTGTCGGGGTCTTCGATACCGTAGTTGAATCCGTTCGTTTTGCGGATCAGTTCGTTCTCCGCAAAGGTGGCATTCAGGGCGATCGGCGAGATGTTGACCACGATCGGGAATTTGGCCTTGGGGCTTTTATAGGTGATACCGAGCGAGATGTCGAGGTAGCCCGGGGTCATGAATTTGCTCTTGAGGTGCTCCTCCTTTTGTTCCGTACGCGATTTGTACCCGTTGACGAACTGGCTGCGGAAATTCAGGATCGAACCGTACGACCAGTTGTCGGACATCTTGAACGACGGGGCGACGGAAATCACGAATTCGTCCTGGTTTTTGAACCAGATACCCTCGCTGTCGGTGTATTCGTTGCCTTCGTCATCTTTCTGGGTCGTTTCGACCTTCATGCGGTTGTAGCCGAGCTTGGCATTGAACTTGGTTTCGAGCGTGAAGAGGTTCTTCGTGAAGAGGTGGCGCAGCCCGAAAACCGCCGTCAGGGCAATGGAGTTGTCACCGCCCGAGACCGAGATCCACGGGTCGTTGTACGACGTGAGTGAACCCTGTATGCCTCCGCTGAATTCGAGGTAGTTGCGCTCCTTGCGGATTGCGGCGCGCTCGGCCTTGTAACGGGCCAGGCTGAAATAGTCCACATCGACGGAGGTGGATTTCAGTTTGTCCTGGAAGGTCACTTTGTCCTCTTTGGCATCGACTTCGTCGATGGATATTTGTGCGAACGCGGGGTTGCCGGCCAAAAGGGCGGGAATGAGCCCGAAAAGCAGGTAAAAATATTTCATAGTGAAGCGATTATAATTGCAAATTCAATATGCAAATTTATGAAATTATTTACAAAATCCTTAACTTTGTCTTAAGTTAATACAGAGACAATCATATGAAATATATCGGAGCACACGTAAGTGCTGCGGGAGGTGTGGAAAACGCGCCCGCCAATGCACACGGGATCGGGGCCACGGGCTTCGCCCTTTTCACGAAGAACCAGCGCCAGTGGGTGGCCGCGCCGCTCACCGCAGCGCAGATCGACGCCTTCCGCACGGCCTGCGACCAATACGGGTATACACCCGCGCAGATCCTGCCCCACGACTCGTACCTGATTAACCTCGGGCATCCCGAACGGGAGGCTCTGGAGAAGTCGCGCGCAGCCTTCCTCGACGAGATGCAGCGCTGCGAAGCGCTGGGGCTCGACCGGCTGAACTTCCACCCCGGCAGCCACCTGCAAAAGATTTCGCCCGAACGGTCGCTCGACCTGATCGCCGAGTCGATCAATATCGCGCTGGACAAGACCCGCGGCGTGACGGCCGTGATCGAAAACACGGCCGGACAGGGTTCGAACCTCGGGTTTGCCTTCGAACACCTGGCCTACCTGATCGAGCGGGTCGAAGACAAATCGCGCGTGGGGGTCTGCATCGACACCTGCCATGCCTTTGCCGCCGGATACGACCTGCGGACGGCGGAGGCCTGCGACAAAACCTTTGCGGAGCTGGAACGCGTGGTCGGGTTCGAATACCTGAAAGGCATGCACCTGAACGATGCGATGAAGATTCTGGGCAGCCGCGTCGACCGCCACACGCCGCTGGGCGAGGGGATGATCGGCATGGAATGTTTCCGCTATATCATGCAGGACGCGCGTTTCGACGGCATTCCGCTGATCCTTGAAACCCCCGACGAGCAGCGCTGGCCGGAGGAGATCGCCCTGCTCAAGTCATTGGCCGAAGAATAGGAAACCATTGACTCCGCAGCCGGAGCAGGCACGGCGATGCGGAAAATTACGGCCGGCATGCGCCGTCGTCGGAAAATAGTTGCCGCATATGTTTAATTGCGGGTAATCGCGGCCGGGAGATTCCGGCGTAATACGAAAAAAGAGGGTTTCCGACCCTCTTTTTCGTTTGGCCGCCCGGCCTATCCCAATTCGTCGAGGCATTTGAGGATCAGTGCCGCGCTTCCGCGGATCTCCTCCTCCGAGATCGTCAGCGGCGGCGAGATGCGGAACGCCGTATCGCAGTAGAGGAACCAGTCGCTCAGGATGCCCGCCTCCTTGAAGAGCTCCATCATACGGAACATCTTGGCCGACGAGCCCAGTTCGACGGCCAGCAGCAGGCCGCTGCGTCGGATTTCCACGACCTGCGGATGATCCGCCAGCAGCGATTCGTAGAGTGCGCCTCTGCTTTCGATGTGCTCTACCGTCCCGGTTTCCAGCAGATATTCGAGGGCCGCCAGTCCCGCTGCGCAGCAGACCGGGTGGCCGCCGAAAGTGGTGATATGTCCCAGTACGGGATTGGTTTGGAGGCTGTCCATGATCTGCTTACGGGCTGCGAACGCTCCCAGAGGCATCCCGCCGCCGAAGGCTTTGGCCAGGCAGACGATGTCGGGTGTGACGCCGTACTTGCACATGGCGAACATTTCGCCCGTGCGTCCCATCCCGGTTTGAATTTCGTCGAAGACGAGCAGCGCACCCACCTCGTCGCAACGTCGCCGCAGGGCTTCGAGCCATCCGGGAACCGGGGGCCGTACGCCCGCTTCGCCCTGCACGGGTTCGACCACGACGCAGGCCGTGCGGCGGGTGATGAGTCGCAATTGGTCGAAATCGTTGAAGTCGATCGCCCGCACATCGGGCAGCAGAGGCCGGAACGCGCCCTTCCACTCCTCGCCTTCGGGCTCACCCATCAGGCTCATGGCTCCCTGCGTCGAACCGTGATAGGCCCGGCGCATCGAGACCAGCTCCGTGCGGTGGGTGTATCGCTTGGCGAGCTTCAGGGCCCCTTCGATCGCTTCGGCGCCCGAATTGACGAAATAGACGCTCGAAAGTTCTCCCGGCAGCAGCTCGGCGATGCGTGCGGCGTACCGCACCTGCGGCCGCTCGATCATCTCGCCATAGACCATGATGTGCATGTAGTCGGCCGCCTGCCGCTGCACGGCTTCCACCACGCGGGGATTGGCATGGCCGACGTTGCTGACCGAAACCCCCGCCACCAGATCGTAGTAGCGTTTGCCTTCGGGTGTATAGAAAAAAACGCCTTCTGCCCGCGCCACCTCGATCATCATGGGTTCGGGCGAGGTTTGGCCGACGTGGGCCAGGAACTGTTTGCGTAGTATCGTATTCATCGTTTTCCTTATTCTTCGGGATATTTGCGTCGGAGAATCGCTTCGGCGTCCCGCACCGAGGCGAAGGTCCAGCGATAGAGGATTTCGGCCCGTTCTCCGGCAGTCAGACGCCAGTCGGGAACCGTTTCCCGCATCCGGGACGAGAGCATGTAGATCAGAATGGCCGCCGAAGCCGATACATTGAGGCTCTCGACCATGCCGCACATCGGGATACGGAGAAATTCGTCGGCCGCAGCGACGATCTCGTCCGAGATGCCGGCGTGCTCGGTGCCGAAGACCAGCACGAAGGGGGAAGCCGCGACATCGAACGTTTCGGGAGTCTTGTCTTCGCGGTGAGGCGTGGTCGCCACGATGCGATAACCCCGCCCTTTCAGGTCGGCGATCGCCTCGGCCGTAGTGCGGTGGCGGTGCAGGTCGATCCATTTGTCCGTGCCCCGCACGATATTGACGTTGGGGTTGAACTTGCAGCGGGTTTCGATCGTATGTATATCCTGCACGCCGAAGGCTTCGCAGTGGCGCACCAGCGCACTGGCGTTCTGGGCATGGTAGGTGTTCTCGGTGAGGATCGTCATGTAGCGCGTGCGGCTGTCGAGGGTGCGTTGCAACACCTGCCGCCGCTCTTCGGACATGAATTCCGAGAAGTAAGCCGTACGTTCCGCGTACCAGTCGAGGGGTTTATTTGCGGTATTTGTCATCGTCGTCGAGCATTTTCAGGTAACTTTCGTAGCGCTGCCAAGATATTTCGCCCCGTTCTACGGCTTCGCGCACGGCGCAGCCCGGTTCGTGGACATGGGTGCAATTGTAGAAGCGGCATTGGGGGGCCAGGCGCATCATCTCGGGGAAGTAGTGCCACAGCTCGGCATCGGCGATGTCGATCAGTCCGAAGCCCTTGATGCCGGGCGTGTCGATCAGGTAGCCGCCCGACGAAAGGGGGTACATCGTCGAGAAGGTCGTGGTGTGGCGCCCTTTGTGATGGCTTTCGGAGATGTCGCCCGTGCGGATGTCCAGCCCCGGCTCGACGGTTCCGGCCAGGGTCGATTTTCCCACTCCGGAGTTGCCGGCCAGCAGCGTGGTGTGTCCCTTCAGTAATTCCCGCACGGCTTCGATACCCGTGCCGTCGAGCGCCGAGACTTCGAGTACGGAGTACCCGGCGCTTTCATAGGTGGCTTTGAATGCGGCTACGGCTTCGGGATCCTGTGCCGCCAGGTCGGCTTTGGCCAGCAGAATCGTGACGGGTACGCGGTAGGCCTCGCAGGTTACCAGGAAGCGGTCGATGAACTCCGGAGCCGTCACGGGAGAGAACAGCGTCACGACCAGCAGCGCTCGGTCGAGGTTGGCGGCGATGATGTGCGACTCTTTGGAGAGGTTCGAGGCCCTGCGAATGATGTAGTTGCGGCGCGGCACTACTTCGCAGATGACTCCGGCGTCCTCTTCGTCCCGTTCGCAGACGACCCGGTCGCCCACGACTACGGGGTTGGTCGAACGTACGCCTTTCAGACGCAGGCGTCCCCGGATACGGCACTTAACCGTTTCCCCGGCGTTCGTGCGGACGTCGTACCAGCTGCCCGTCGTGCGGATTACCGTTCCGGTGAATTGTCGCTCCATAATTCTTGTTCATCGATTGATACCTGCTCTTTGGCCCATTCGAGCAGCGGGAAGAGCGAATCCGCCAGACGGATCATCGGACGGTAGCATACCGACCGGTCGAGCGTCTTTTCCTCGGCCAGCGTATGGTCCTTGTTCAGAGATTCGAACGCCGAGAAGAGCAGCCCCAGGATCAGCAGCGTCTTGGCTGCGGATACCGCGACACCCAGCAGATGGTCCGGGATGCCGAAGCCTGCGAAATGAAACACCTTGCGCAACAGCCGTCCCACGATCGCCACCGCGATCAGTACGACCACGAAGACCGCCAGGAAACCGCCTGCCGTCGCGAACTCTTCGTCCAGATGCAGCAATGCGCCCGCTTCGGTACCGAAGCGGATGCCGAGCCATGCCCCCAGGACGATGCCTGCGAGCGAGCAGAGTTGCAGAATGAGCCCCTGCCGCCAGCCGTTGAATACGGCCCACAGCATCAGGAGTCCGACGATCAGGTCTATTACGCTCATTTGGCTTGTGTCGTTTCGTTTATGCCGGTCGCATGCCTTCGCCGATATTACCTTTGTCCGGTGAAGGGTCCGGTATTCTTTTCGGAAGTACTTTGATCCGTTTTCAGACAACTTTCGCAAGTCGGTCCGAGCCGCGTTTTTCTTCTACAAAGATAGTGAAAGCCGGGAGAAAACGGGAACTTGTTCCCGGTTTTCCGAGGCGCATCCTATTTTCTGCAAAGATAGCGAAAGGTGAGAGCAGCGCCAAAACTTAATTTCCGGTTTTTCTGTTTCTGCGGGACCGGGATTGCAAGTGTTCCCGTTATCCGCTCCAACCGTCGGTTTTCGGTCCTTGTTCGAACGGTATTTTCCGTAAAGATACGGACAAAATGCGTATAATCGAAAATACCGATTTTTTTGATAGAGCGTCGGACTTGTAAAGATATGTATTTGGTGAAAGATTTTAAGAAACAGCGCCGCTCGGTTCTCCTCTGGTGGTTGGCTGTGTTGGATCGGTTCTAAATATAATAAATATAGGTATTTATTCGCTTTAACGGATAATGTCACGAAGATTGACGTTCAGTGCATTGCATATGATACACATGGTCTTTACCGTGAGGTTGGTGCGTCCGGATTCGATGCGGCTCATATTGGATCTTTCCATGTCGCAGCGGTATGCGAGTTCTTGTACAGTCATTTGTTTTTCTTTCCTTAACTCTCTGATTTTATTCGAGATAAATTTTATCTCTTCCTGGTAGCTGATTGTCATTTTAACTTTTTCAATGAAAATTTTTGTCGTACAAATATTTATATATATATTTGCACCGTGCGTATCATATATGATACGTTTTCGGAGAGTTAATACGCTCATAATAAAATATATATAGTATATGAACTCATTTCAAAACACTTATCAATTATGAAAAAAACATTATTTGTGAAGTTTCTGTTCTTACTTCTGTGCGGGAGCGTGCTGACTACCGCAGGTTGTAAGGATTACGATGACGACATCGACGCCTTGCGTAATGATGTCGAAGATCTGAAGGGGACGGTTGTCGAACTCAACGGTTTCGAGAATCGTATTGCGGCGTTGGAGCAGACCCAGGCCGCTTTCGAAGCGATCGATTTTTCCGGATTTGCGAAAAAGGGCGATATTTCTTCGTTGCAAACCCAGATCGAAGGATGTGTCAAAGACAGCGATCTGGCTGCGAAGGTCGTCGCAGCGATCGAATCTTCACTCGCCGACGGGGCCTTGCAGGAGAGCCTGAACAGTCTGAAATCGGGTATTCTGGAGGAAATAGCGGGTATTTATGCTACCCAGGAAACTTTGGAGAGCGTTCAGGAAACGCTGGAAAATATGATTGAGCTCAAAAAGGATGCCGCAGGTTTTTCGCTCGAAGTGACGCAGCTCATCGAATCTTACCTGTCGGACAACGGTTTCGAGGCTGCCGGTGGAGAGCTGACCGACAGTCAGGTGAGCCAGATCGAAACCGCCGCCTCGCAGTGGATCGCCGATGCTATCAAGGCCGAACTCGAAACGGCCGGCAGCTCGATCAATAAATGGCTGGGCGATGAACTGGCAGTTTATATGGACCAGATGACATTGGGCGACAACCTGTTGGGGCAGGTTTCCACGCAGGCGATCGCATCGGTTATGGAGGAACTGGACAAGGAGGCCAGTGCGCTGACTGAAAAGATCCAGGGACTGATCCGGGAAAACAACGGTTCGCTCGTGATTTCCAAAGACCAGCTCGACCAGGAATTTCAGAATTATCTGGCGACGTTGGAGGCCAATGTCGGTTTGCTCGGTAGTCGTATCCAGTCGATCGTTTACCTGCCGGATTATGTGGACGGTCTGATCTATTTCGGCAACGGGGAGCAGTATATCGTGTTGTCCCGTGAGAACGAAGTTACGCACGAAACCGAGTACCGGAATCTTTATTTGCGTCCCAGTGAGGAAGGCGAGCAGATCGCGACTCTGCGATTCCGTATGACGCCGGCCCGTGCTGTGAAAAAATATGCCAATACGGAGGCCATGTCGCTCATAACCGAAGAGGTCGGAACGCGTGCGGCGGCCGGTTTTACGATCGAAGAGATCAAGGACATCGATGAAACGACCGGCGAATTTACCATTGTCGCTACGACGGATTACGATTATGTTTCCGCAGAAAAGGCCGGCAAGACGCAAATGGTCGCTCTCCATGTCGATGGTTCGGCGTTGAGCGAAGGCGAATCGAACGATTTCGAAACGGACTTTACGTCGGCTTTTATCGGAACCGCCTATGCCAAAGCGGGTATTCAGATCCCTGCGACGAATTTCGTGTTGGCCCGGGCCGATGCCGAGAATGAGGGCGAATACGTCGAATATACCGACGAGGTGACTACCGAAGTAAAATATACGGACAAAGAGGTTCATGGCGTGTTGGCCGGATATACGGTCATGTATAAGGACGGTGAAACGATCCTGCCGCTCGCAGAGGCTGCCGAAGCTAATAATTGGACCGTGGATCTGGCGGCGCTGGTATCGGCGTCGGCGGAATTTACCTTCAGTGATCCGGGTAGCGAGGAGTTGTATGCCGTCGATGGAAAGGCGCTTACATTCGCTGTTGCCGAGTCGGAAACTGCGTTGATCGGACAGACAGTAACCGCTGCTGCGACTTATGCATTGCTCGACGAAGAGGGATTTTCGCTCGAAGTGAAAGCCGGTGCCGTGAATAAATTCTCCATCGCACCCGACGGTGTCGAACTTTCCACGCCGAAATCCGAAGTGATGTGGACGTATGCTGCCGCTACCTCCGACGATACGTATGAGGCGAAGGGACTTGTGTTGACTCCGGATAAGGGTATGCTTTCTGCCGTTCAGTATAATGCGCTCAAGGATAATGAGAATCTGGTTGTCGAACTTTACCGGGGTACGGAGCTTGTATCGGAGATCGTCCCGTCGATCGAATTGCCGGCTACTCCGACCTACGATACGGACGTGCAAACGGTCGATTTGAAGTTGGTCGGCGATCTGGCACAGAGTGCTGAATATGTCGTAAAAGCCGTTTATACCAACGACGACAAGACCGTCGTAACGATTACGATTCCCGTATCCGTAACGGGTATTCCTGAAATTCCGATGCTGGAGCAAACGCTCGAATTGCCGTATAATGCAGCCTCCTCGACGGGCCATCACGTCGCTGTCGAAGAATTCCGTGCGCTCCTTTGGGAGAGTCTGGATCAGACGGCCCGTGCGCAATTCGGAGAGGAAACGTTCATGCAGCTCTCCTGGACGAGCGACATGGCGAAGGATGAAGCCGGCAACTATGCGACGGTCGGAGCGAGCGGTAAGAACATCAACTTTGTCTTCGGTAAAGCTGCGGCTCTGAATGTTTCCTACACCGTGAAGAATCTCTTTACGACTGCCGATCCCGTACTTACGTTCGAAGCTGTCCTGCACGTGACTGTTACGGCTCCCGAAATCGAGTTGCTGCGCGGATCGTCGCTTTCGGACGACGATCGTGCCCAGGCCGTAATGAAGATCGAAGGCAGCACGCTGCAAATCGATGCATTCGACCTGTCGAAAACCTGGTACATCGCAAAAGATGCTCCGGCAGAAGCAAAGGTCGTTTATGCGACCCAGGCAGAAGGGGCCGTTATCACGGATGCGACGCTCGATTGGGGTACCTGCGACGAATTGTCGATCGTGGTTACCGCCCAGGTGATGTATGGTGGCAAGGCGTTGGGCGAGCCGAAGACCTTTACCGTATCGATCGCTGATCCGATCGCTGACGCGACGATTGCGGTCGAAACCGGAAAACTCGTCGCCAAAGTCGATGAAGATGTAACGCTGGATGTCGCTACGTTGCTTACATTGAAGGCGGTCAATGATGTGAATGTATTTGATGGTTCGACAAATGCGCAGAATACCAATACGGCGGTAGCCGCAACCATCGAATATGGCGAGGCGGTGGTTTCCATCCCCGACGGCCGTGTGAAGTTCGATGCGGAGAGTCATGTTCTTACGGTAGTCGAAGGCGGTGATCTGGAACTGATGAAGGAGATTACCGTAACGATTCCGGTGAAATATGTCTATACGTTCGGCGAACGTACGGCGCAGATCGTTGTGAATGTGACGAAATAACCGCATAGTGGACGGCGATTGTTTCAGGTTTTCTTCCTGCGGGGGAAGGAGCGGAAGAAGATAACCGGAAAATCGCCGGGTGAAAAGGCTCCGAATCTTTATTGAATGGCGGGACCGGCTCT
>OHHQ01001110.1_pt1 | contig 11780 bp, 10 predicted proteins | sample 1568051 | NCBI WGS metagenome assembly OHHQ01 (sample SAMEA3879567, study PRJEB24766) | human gut metagenome | biome: human-associated habitat; feature: feces | place: USA | collected 1985/1987
TTGCCGATATGATGACGGCCGCCCCGGTGAAGGCGATGTGTTTAAACGTAGCCCACGACTGCAATCTGAGATGTGAATACTGCTTTGCCGCAAAAGGGGATTTTGGCGGAGAACGGATGCTGATGCCTTTTGAGATCGGTAAAAAAGCGGTTGATTTTTTGTTGGAAAAATCCGGGACCAGGCATAATCTGGAAATGGATTTCTTCGGCGGAGAGCCGCTGATGAATTTTGATGTGGTAAAGCAGGTGGTTGCCTATGCCAGAAGCAAGGAGAAAACGTATCATAAAAATTTCCGCTTTACCATTACTACCAACGGCCTTTTGCTCACGGATGATAAAATTGAATTCATCAACCGGGAGATGTCTAATTGTGTGCTTTCGTTAGATGGCCGCAGAGAGGTCAATGACCGGCTTAGAGTAAAGGTGAATGGAAAAGGGTGCTACGATCAAATTGTGCCCCAATATCAAAAGCTGGTGGCCAATAGAGGGGATAAGGATTACTACGCCAGGGGGACCTTTACCAAGTACAACCTGGATTTCACCCAGGACGTTCTCCATATGGCGGAGCTGGGATTCGACCAAGTTTCCGTGGAACCAGTGGTTTCCGATCCTTTGCTGGACTATTCTATCAAAGAAGAAGACCTTCCCAGAGTCTTTGAAGAGTATGAAACCTTAGCAAAAGAGCTGATCAGGCGGAAAAAAGAGGGAAGAGGCTTCAATTTCTTTCATTTCATGATCGATTTGAACCAAGGCCCCTGCGCGATTAAACGGCTTAGAGGCTGCGGCTGCGGCAATGAATACGTAGCGGTAACTCCTGATGGAGAAATTTATCCCTGTCATCAATTTGTGGGAAACCCTGAATGGAAGATGGGTGATTTAAACGATAGTAGTTTTGACACGGATATGAAGCTTCGATTTGCAAAATCCAATGTATACAGCAAACACGACTGTAGAAATTGCTGGGCCAAATTTTATTGCAGCGGAGGCTGCAACGCCAATTCCTGGCAGTATGAGGGGGATATCCTGAAATCTCATAAGATTTCCTGCGATCTGGAGAAAAAACGCCTGGAATGCGCTATCATGATCAAGGCGGCTCTGGCGGCAGAAATATAATCTTTTCCCAAAACAATCGATGCACCCGTCCACTAAGGAGCGGGTGCATTTTTATGCAAACCCGGTTCACAAAATCAAGTTTACATAATTTATTTGTCAGTTTACATAACTATAATTACATAAATTTATCAAAACGGATAAATTCTTATTTTTCCTTATGTTTTTCCTTGATTTCAATTTGAAAGTGTATTATGATAATATCACGTGTTAAAAGAAGGTGTTTATTGATTGAAAACTCTTAAGATTGGTTTTATTGGCGCTGGGAATATGGCTACCGCGATTATTCGCGGTATTCTTGGAAAAGGCGATTATAAACCCAACGATATCTCTGTTTATGATTTGAATCCGGCGCAGATCGAGAAAATGTGTGCTATGGGCGTTCGGCCGGCGGATTCTGCGGTAGAAATCGTAAAACAATGCGATCTTGTCTTTTTGGCGGTAAAACCACAAAATTACGAGGAAGTTCTGGCTGGGATTCGTTCATCAGTAGCAAAAGAAACGATTTTTGTCACTATCGCGGCGGGGATTTCTACAGAGTATATTATGAAAGCTTTGGGGGTTTCTTGCCCTGTGGTACGAGCTATGCCTAATACTCCCTTGTTGTTAGGAAAGGGCGCTACAGCCCTGTGTAGGGCCTCAAACGTTCCGAACGATATTTTTCATTCAGTAATAGATATCTTCTCTGCTTCAGGCGATGTGGCGGTTTTAACAGAGGATAAAATGAACACCATTATCGCGGTCAACGGCAGTTCCCCGGCTTACATATATTTATTTGCCAAAGCGGTAGTTGACTGGGCGGTTACACAAGGCATCGACAGCAAGGTTGCTTTGGATTTAATTTGTAAAACCTTAGAGGGAAGCGCCGAAATGCTACGTTCCTCCGGAAACACCCCAGACGAATTGATTAAGATGGTTTCCTCTCCGGGAGGAACCACGTTAAAGGCTATGGAAGCTTTGGAAAAGCACGGCTTTTACGAGGGCTTATTGGACGCGATGGATCAATGTACCAAACGCGCCGAAGAGCTTGGCCGATAACAGGTTCATAAAACAGATGACTGTCGCATACTTATCCTACAGATGAAGGTTATAGTAAAAGGATGTGTATGCGGTTATGTTTCGAAAAAAAAATCTGGCAACTTTTAACGTAAGTCCCAAAGCGGCGGAAAAAATAAAATCGGTTTCTCGCCATCCGAAATTTCCTACGCTTCCTTCTGGAAAGATTTCTTCCGGGAAAGTGGTTTCCGTCCAAACCGCTTCGGGAAAATCCATTCTTCACTTAGTAAAGGCTCACAGCCTTTTTCTGGGATTTATTCTGGTACTGCTCGTGGGAATGATCGTAGGGGCTATCGCGGCGAAAAACGCCGACGAGAACCTTTTATCTCAGTTGGATTTTTTATTTGCCAGCAATTTTAAAGCCAGGCTTAATCAGCCTGCGGGGAATACTTTTGTGGCTTCCTTGGCATCTTCTTTTTTATTTCTTTTTATCTTTTTTCAGTTCTACATCAATTTCAAAAAGTCTGTTCCAGGGGAAAGAAATATCAAAATTACTTTTTTCTGTAAATTTATAACGTCCTGATAAATCTCGGCAAACGCCTAAAGCCAGATCGTGAACTGGTTTCTGATAAGGACCGAGAAGGTAAACTGCATTTTTTTGATTTTTGCTTTCCAAAAATGCAGTAGCACTGCGTCGGGCATTGGCCTGATAATACCAGTCGTCTATAACTCTGATACGCATCAGTTTTTCAGCATCCGGTTTTGACATCTGCGGAGTCAGTATACCCTGACAAATGGCAAATCCAACGGTATTGTCCGCAGTATTCCAGCCATTATAGGCTGTCAGCCGTTCCAACTGCCCCTGTTTGGCCAGTTCGTTCATAAAGCCATTGTCAGCTCCGTTAGAATAAGCTACGTCGGCCAAAGATACCCGGTAGCCGTTATCCATAAGCTGCTTGAGCTGTTTGATATAGGTACGGTTTTGCGGTGAAGAGAAAAACTGATTGGAAGGAGCGGTAGAATCCATCATTATGCCGTCAAAGGGCGTGTTTAGTGCCAAAACAACGTCTGCGTTAGCGGCACTGGTAGCAGTACGTCCGTCTACTGCTAAAATCTGCTGTGGCACTGATTGACCCAAGGTCATATCAGAATATTGCGGCAGCGTTCGCGGTCCCCAGCCATCTGCATAATAGGCGTAAACACGTGGCTGATAACGCTTCAGTTCGTTTCCGGCTCTGGTCAGCAGCAGCAGCCCGAGCTGGTCGACACCGGGGATTATCTGAAAAGTTCGCTGCGTAAGATCATAGGTTTCCTGAGTGAGCTTGCGTGCTTCCATATGTGTATGCGATAACGGAGCATTATCGTCCTTGCCGATTGCGAGAAAGTGAAAACGGTTGCTGCGGGTCATTTCCGTCAGCTTGCTGTTGATATTGAGATTTTTTTGGCGTCGTTCCAGCCAGTCCTGCAAATCTGCTTTAGGCAGGTTGGTAGACAAAGTTTTTTTCGTTAAAGCATCTTTGAGGCTGAGTCCAATCAAATCTTCGGAGTCACAAAGCTCGGAATAACGAAAAATAGCCGGACCGATTTTCGAATAATATGGAGGCTCAACAGCGCCAAAACTGGCGCGCGGAGTTCTCATCAAGGTAGAGAAAGCATAAAGCCGTACTGGGAACTGATCACGCAGTGTTTCGAGTCGCTGCAGACGCTGCTCTAAAACTGCCTGCGGTTCGTGATGAGTACGTGATGCAACCAGACCGCCGTAGATCAGACTGTCTGTGGAAATGACGGCAGCGTCTGCCTGAGGCGCACGGCTGACGAGCCATTTCCATAATTCATCAGGACTGCCGTTTCGATTATATGAAGCCAGATATTTATCAGGCGGAAGCAGCACTTTGTAGCCCGCTGCTTCCATTGTTTTGGCAACATAAGAGGAACAGACAGGACGGTTATCCAAAGGTAAAAACAACAGAGTTTCTTTTTGGTTTTCCTCTGCCTGAGCCGAACTAAAAGATAGAAGCAGCAGGGAAAACAGCAGTATTTTTCTGAATGGATTATTCCAGATCTTCATCGGGGCATCTCCTAAAACTATTACTAATCTTAATATAATTATAAGGTAACGATATAAATTTGGCTACAAGAATTTTACAAATCAAAATTATTGACAATAATTATTGTTAAGTTTATAATTAAACATAGTCACATAATCAATCGGTTATGCGAAGGAAGAGGCTAACATATCTTTCCTGCAGAGAGAGGCGCCCTGGCTGTAAGCGCTTTGGAAAAATGATAGACCTTACCACCTTCAAACCACATTGCGGAACCTCTGCTCTGGCAGTTAGTATGCAGTGTCGTATGCCGGCGTTAACGGTACCGAGTGGACTTGCCAGCGGCAGGTCAATTAGGGTGGAACCGCGGTCAACTCCGTCCCTTTCCAGGGAACGGAGTTTATTTATTTTTAGGAGGCTAGTAAAATGGCAAATGTTAAAGTAACCTTAAAAGATGGCAGTGTAAAAGAAGTTGCTGCCGGAACGACATTGCTGGAAGTAGCAAAAGGTTTGTCGCAGAAACTTGGCAAACAGGCGCTTTTGGCTGTGGTAGACGGTGTGAATAAAGATTTGACAGATAAATTGGAGCATGATGCGTCAGTTGAATTTGTTGTTCCTGAAAGCTCTGAAGGACTGCATGCGATTCGCCATACGGCGGCACATATCATGGCCCAGGCAATTCAGCACTTGTTCCCCGATACTAAATTTGCTATCGGACCTGCTATTGCTAATGGTTTTTATTATGATTTAGACAGCGAGCATGTTTTTGTCCCGGAAGATCTGATTGCTATTGAAAAAGAAATGGCTAAGATCGTTAAGGCCAATCTTCCGCTTGTACGCAGTGAATTGCCGCGCAGTGAAGCGTTGAAAATGTTTGCAGACAAAGATGAAAAATATAAGGTCGAACTGATCAATGATCTGCCTGAAGATGCAGTTATCAGCACTTATACGCAGGGGGATTTCACAGACTTATGCGCAGGGCCGCATTGTCCGTCGACCGGCAGGGTAAAAGCTTTTAAACTGCAAAGTATTGCCGGCGCTTACTGGCGTGGTGATGAAAAAAATAAAATGCTGCAGCGTATCTACGGCACCGCTTTTCCTAGTAAGGAAGAACTGGACGCTTATCTGCATATGCTTGAAGAAGCTGCCAGACGTGATCATCGAAAACTTGGCAAAGAGCTGGATCTGTTCAGTATCATGGAAGAAGGTCCTGGATTCCCGTTTTTCCATCCCAATGGCATGGTAATCCGCAACGAGCTGATCAATTATTGGCGTGAAGTGCACAGACGTTATGGTTATCAGGAAATCAAAACTCCGATGATCTTGTCCCGTAAGTTATGGGAGACTTCTGGACACTGGGACCATTACCGTGAAAATATGTATGTTACTGAGATCGACAACGAAGATTACGCTATCAAACCCATGAATTGCCCCGGTGGTATGCTGGTCTATAAAACTCATCCGCATAGCTACAGGGAATTACCGATCCGTGCCGGCGAGCTTGGACTGGTACATCGTCATGAATTGTCCGGTGCTTTGCATGGCTTGTTCCGTGTGCGCTGCTTTACGCAGGATGATGCTCATATTTTTATGATGCCGAGCCAGATCAAAGACGAGATCCAAAATGTTATTCGTTTATTTGACGAGGTTTATGCAACCTTTGGGCTGAAATATCATGCCGAGCTTTCGACCCGCCCGGAAGATTCAATGGGTGATGCTGAAACCTGGGAAACTACAACTAATGCTTTGAAGAGCGCAATGGAAGATTTTGGACTTGATTATGTTATCAATGAAGGCGACGGAGCTTTCTATGGCCCTAAGATCGACTTTCATCTGACAGATTCTATCGGTCGTACATGGCAGTGCGGCACTATTCAGCTGGATATGCTGCTGCCAGAAAAATTTGATTTGACCTATACCGGCGAAGATGGTTTGAAGCATCGTCCGGTTATGATCCATCGTGTGGTTTATGGTTCTATAGAGCGTTTTATCGGTATCCTGATTGAGAACTATGCCGGTGCTTTTCCTGCCTGGCTTGCTCCCTGCCAGGTGCGTGTAATGCCGATTACCGACAAGCATTATGAGTATGCTAAAAAATTGAGTGATGAAATGTTTAAATTGGGGCTGCGTGTTTATCTTGACGATCGTAACGAAAAAATCGGTTATAAGATTCGTGAAGCACAGCTGCAGAAAGTTCCGTATATGCTTGTTATCGGTGATAAAGAAGTTGAAGACGGTACAGTTGCTGTGCGCCGCCGCGGCGAAGGAGATATCGGAGCTATGAAGCAGGAAGATTTTATTGCCATGCTGCAAGAAGAAATTGCCGATAAAAAATAATTAGATATGAATGTCGTGCTAGATAAGTGGTAACGGAAATAGATAATAATTATTGAAAAAACGAATGAAAAGTGTTATAATATACCCAGTAAAAACGGCATTTTAAGCTGTTAAGGAGGATGTTATCATGAATAAAAAAGTTTATAAGGTTTTTAATGAACAAGTCCAGGCTGAATTGTATTCTGCATATATGTATCTTGCGATGAGCCTGGATATGGAAGCTAAAAATTATAAAGGTATGGCTAAATGGCTTTATCTGCAATATGAAGAAGAACGTGAACACGCTTTGCGCTTCGTAAAATTTATGCAGGACTGCGGTGTGCAGCCTCAGCTTCTGCAGATTGATATGCCGGCGGCTGATTACGGTACCCCTCTGAATTTGTTCAAAAAAGTTTTAGAGCATGAAAAATATGTTACTTCCCGTATTTATGATATGTATGAAGTAGCTTTGAAAGAAAAAGATTACGCGGCTCAAAGTTGTCTTAAATGGTTTATCGATGAGCAGGTAGAAGAAGAAGCCAATGCTTCTGAGATTGTTGAAAAGCTGGAAATGATCGGCGATAATATTTCCGGATTGTTTTATCTTGACGGACAGCTGGGAGCAAGAAAAGATTAATAAATATGTTGACACAAAGTTAACATTATGATATTATATCCAAGTAACAAAGCAGAAGCCGCTCGCTTCTCACCTTGCAGCAAAAGCTCGACAGGGTCGGATATGATTTTCAGCGCGGGCAGTATTATCTGCTCGCGTTTTTTATTTAATTTTGGAGGTGAACGGTTATTAGCAAAGAAAGCTTGCGTATCAATGAAGAAATTCGGGCACGGGAAGTGCGCGTTATTGCCGGTGAAGGCGAACAGCTGGGTATTATGTCCGGTCGTGATGCTTTGCAGCTGGCGCAGGAAAGACATCTTGATTTAGTGGAGATCGCTCCTACAGCGAAACCTCCGGTGTGCCGGATTATGGATTACGGCAAGTATCGTTACGAGCAGCAAAAACGAGATAAAGAAGCTCGTAAAAAGCAAAAGACCTTTGATATCAAAGAAGTCAAATTGCGCCCCGGTATTGAGGATCATGACTTCGGCGTCAAATTCAAAAATGCAGTGCGATTCCTGGAAGACGGCGACAAAGTAAAAGTCACCATCATGTTCCGTGGCCGCGAATTATCGCATCCTGAGCTTGGCGAAGTGTTGCTCAAAAAAATGGCTGAACAGCTCAAAGACATGGCTGTCATTGAGCGTGCACCTAAATTAGAAGGCAGAAACATGATTATGATTGTTGCGCCTAAAGCTACCAAATAAGGAGGACTTAACAATGCCTAAAATGAAAACCCGCAGAGCTGCTGCTAAACGTTTTAAAAAGACTGGTACCGGTGAATTCAAACGTGCTAAAGCTTTTAAAAGCCATATTCTTGAACATAAATCTCCTTCCCGCAAGAGAAACTTGCGTAAGGCTGCACTTGTTCACAAAACTGATCATGAACGCGTAGCAAAAATGCTGCCGTACGCATAATAGATAAGGGAGGCTGACTATAATGGCAAGAATTAAAGTGGGCGTTACTGCTCATCGTCGTCATAAAAAAATCTTAAAACTGGCTAAAGGCTATCGCGGTTCTAAACATTTGCTGTTCAAAAAAGCTAATGAAACTGTTATGAAAGCTTTGAGCTATGCTCGTCGTGACCGTCGTGCTAAAAAACGCGAATTCCGTCGTTTGTGGATCGCTCGTATCAACGCTGCTACCCGTGCTAACGGCATGAGCTACAGCCGTTTCATGAATGGTCTGGCTAAAGCTGGTATCGAAATGAACCGTAAAGTTTTGGCTGATATGGCTATTTATGATGCAGCTGCTTTCACCAAACTGGTAGAAGCTGCTAAAGCTGCTCTGTAAGAATTACTGCTTACAGTACAAATGAATTGAATTGCTGCTGCTGCGGCAATAAAAAACAGTGTAAGTCTTAGGACTTACACTGTTTTATTTTAAGTTGTTATTTAATGTTATTAAGGATAGTAACTAATTCACCAGCGCTGATATCACCGGCAACAGGAGTAATAATACCTTTGCCTGCGATTTTTACAGTGCCGCCCTCAGCATAGGCATTTTGAGTATTCTGACCTGCATGATAGATCGCTGCAAGATTGCCTGCTACGAAGTAAGAACGCTGCATACCGCTCATATTGCCTGCAGCAGCCGGTGTCATAAAGGTCTTTCCGTTAATTTTCACTTCGCCGCTGTTAGCGTCAACAGTAACTTTGCCGTTACTGTATTCGGTAAGCTTTTTGGAATAATTATTGCGGCGGTCGCTGTCTTTCGGATGAGTAGACGGGTTGAGTATGTCGCTGAGAACATCTTTTTTAGAGCTGTCGCTGGAGCTTTCGATAACTGCTTGCCAAACAGCTGCAGGAGCGCCTACATTATAACCGGCATCAGCCATATAAGTGAAGGCGATATTGTCAGCTTCCCATTCGTTGGGTTTGGTAACGCCGGTGTTTTTGGCATGGACTGCTACTACTTGTGCTGCCAGACCGTTAGCACCGCCGATTTCAGAGCCTACAGTTTTCATCACGAAGTCAACGGACATCTTTTTCTTTGCGCCTTTGATTGGATGTTCTTTCTGACCGTGTACAAGCTCATGGGCGATAACGGCAGCCAGTTTATCTTCATTGTAGTCCAGGAACCAGAAAGCGCCGATATTTACGGACATATTGTGCCCTAATGCACAGTAAGCATTGAAAAATTCCTGATTATTAACGAAATAATTATATGGTTTACTATTGATGGTTGCGTCGCTTTTGGCGATGGCCGGGGTCATACGCTGCATAATGCGGCCAAGCATGGCATTGGCATTATAATCGCTGTTGACACCGTCTTCCTGTTTCAGGGCTTCGAACAGCTCATGGCGGCCTTCGTTATCATAATAATTCAGTGCCTTGTTGATTTCCTGCTGTTCCTTGGCGGCGCCTACGGCTTTGCCGGCAATACTGCCAAGGTTGATGGCTTCAGCCTGCTGTGGCAGAGTAAAGCTCAGTACTGATACGGCTAAAAGAGCCGCACCTACTATTATTTTAGATTTTTTAAACATTGATATCCCCCTTTGTGTATATTCTGTGAACTATTATAGCAAACAAAATGGTAAAAGCAAAGTTTTGTTTAAGGAATATTTTTAAGATAAAAAGAATTTTGCTTGATTTTTACGTCAGCAGTATAATTTAAGGTGAGTTTTTTATGAAGCAGTAGATAAAGACAAGATTTCTTTTGATGAAAATGAGGGAACCATATGGAAAAGGTTTTAACTAAGGCACTGGCGTTTGTAGCTGTTATTGCCTTAGGTTATTTCTTAAAGAAGCGCGGCTTTTTTAAACCGCATGACTATGAACTTATTGCCAAAATAGTCTTAAATATTACACTGCCATGTGCCGTTATTACCAGCTTTGCAGCTTTTAAAATGGATTATACGCTGTTTATATTGACTCTGATCGGTTTTTGTGGAAATTTGCTGATGATTGCCTGGGGATTTATATTGACGCGTTATCAGACGAATGCGGCAAAGATTTTTTACGTATTTAATCTGGCCGGTTATAATATCGGCTGTTTTACTTTACCGTTTGCACAAAGCTTTTTGGGCCCTTTCGCTGTAGTAGCTACTTGTATGTTTGATGTGGGTAATTCGATTATGTGTACTGGCGGAACTTATGCTCTGACCAGTGGGCTGGTGCATACAGGTGAAAAATACGAGCCTGTGAATCTGCGCAGTATAGCTGCTAAACTTCTTGGATCTGTGCCTTTTGTTGTTTATATGCTGATGTTGGTCTGTGCGGTACTACAGCTGCATTTACCTCAGCCTGTTTATACTCTTACTGGTCTTATCGGCGGTGCCAATACTTTTTTATCGATGCTGATGATCGGAATGATGTTTGAAATGACGTTGGATTTAGATAAGCTGAAGCAAGTGAGAGAGGTAGTGCTGTACCGTTATGTTTTTGGAATTGCCCTGGCATGGCTGTGTTTTTATCATGTGCCGCTGAGTGCAGAGGTCAAGGAAGTACTGACGCTGGTTTTTTTGGCGCCTTCTACGGCTATCGGCCCGATCTTTATTGCCAGAATGGGCGGTAATGTGGAACTGGCCGGTTTTGCTAATTCCATAACTATTGTGCTCAGTATTATTTTGATGACGCTGTTTTTTACATTTCTGCACATTTGATTTGTAATTAAATAAAGCGGTCTTTTAGTAAGCAAGTAAAATTGACAAGCATAAAGTAATGAGAGTAAACTTGATTTATATTCAATAAGTAATATTTAGCGGCTTTTGTCAGGATGGTGAAAAATTTGTTGTTTTTGATCAATTTATTGCACAAATGGTTAAAGCTGCTTAATCGCAGTTTGAATGGCAGCCAGATGGTGGCGTTTACTTTTGCCATGCTTATCTTATGCGGTTCACTGCTGTTGATGCTGCCAATGGCCAGTGCTGACGGCAGCAGTATGCGTTTTATCGATGCTTTGTTTACAGCGACCTCTACTTCATGCGTAACAGGACTTGTTGTTGTAGATACAGGGCATTATTTTTCCTGGTTTGGAAAATTAGTGATGATCGTTCTCATCCAGATCGGTGGATTGGGCATTATGACTCTGACCACCTTACTGAGCGTGGCGGTTGGTAAAAGGATCAATCTGAGAGAAAGGCTGTTTATTCAGGAATCGCTTAATCTGAATGAACCTTCCGGGGTAGTACGGTTGTCGTTAAATGTTGTTAAATACGCTTTGACGATCGAATTTATTTTTGGGACTATTCTGGCCTGGCATTTTTATTCTGCTTTGGACATGGGGCTTACAGGTATTGCCTGGGGTTACTGGCATGCTATATCGGCTTTTTGCAATGCCGGGTTTGACTTGTTTGGAGATTATGCCAGTCTGACAGGGCATTATAACGATATAACTCTGAATTTGTGTATTATGGCGCTGATAACCATCGGTGGTATTGGTTTTACGGTTTTGGATGATCTGCGTCGTAACCGGAAATGGAAGAAGCTGCGTTTGCACAGTAAAATAGTGCTGACGGCCAGCGCGATCCTGACTTTTGGCGGTACTCTGGTGATCTTGGCTTTGGAATATACGAATCCGGCTACTCTTGGCGGCATGCCCAACGAATTGGACAAATGGATGGCGGCTGCTTTTCAGGCGGTTACCTGCCGCACTGCCGGGTTTAATACGATCGATTTGACTGATATGCGGGCCAGTTCTCTGTTTTTTATGGTTCTTTTAATGGGTATCGGTGCTTCGCCGACGTCTACTGGCGG
>OHHQ01001120.1_pt1 | contig 11719 bp, 9 predicted proteins | sample 1568051 | NCBI WGS metagenome assembly OHHQ01 (sample SAMEA3879567, study PRJEB24766) | human gut metagenome | biome: human-associated habitat; feature: feces | place: USA | collected 1985/1987
GATGGACAGCTTGCTAAAACATTTGTTACTGAAGATGAGGACGAGCAGGCATTATTAAGCGAATGTAATCTTCTTACAGATAAACCTGTTATCTTTGCGGCTAACGTTTCTGAAGATGATCTGGCAGATGATGGTGCAGAAAATCCTTTTGTACAAAAAGTCAGAGAATATGCGAAGGGCTGTGAAGCAGAAGTATTTGTTGTATGTGCTCAGATCGAGCAGGAAATCGCAGAACTTGACGATGATGAAAAGGCAATGTTTCTTGAAGATCTCGGCTTAAAAGAGTCTGGACTTGAAAAGCTTATCAAGGCAAGCTATTCTCTGCTTGGCCTTATCTCCTATCTTACAGCCGGTCCGATCGAATCAAAGGCATGGACAATTACTCGTGGCACAAAAGCTCCACAGGCAGCCGGAAAAATCCATTCTGATTTTGAACGTGGATTTATCAAAGCTGATGTTATTAGTTATCAGGATTTAATCGAAAACGGAAGCATGACTGCTGCAAGAGAAAAGGGTCTTGTACGTTCTGAGGGAAAAGAATATGTTATGCAGGACGGAGACGTTGTATTATTTAAATTTAATGTATAAAATGATGTCAGTGTCAAAACAGCATTAAAAAAAGGAAATCTTACCTGGACAAATACCTAAGTAAGATTTCCTTTTTTCTTTTCTCTTTTCTTTACCGGATTATCACTTTTCCTTTAAATCCGGCTTTTTTGACCTGATTTTTTACATTTTTACTCTTTACATATACTTTGCATTTTTTCGGAAGACTCTTTAAATTACTCTTCTTTAAATTTACTGCATTGATATATATTTTTTTAAGGTAGCAGTTTTTCTTTCCTCCAAAGTTTCCGCGAATTGTCTGAATTCTTTTTGGAAGCTTGACTGTTTTTAACTTTTTACACTTATTAAACATTGCATAATCTAATTCACTGATTGATCTGCTAAAGCGGATTGACTGGAGATTTTTCATGTCTCCAAACGCTTCTTCTCCGATTTCTTTTACAGAATCCGGAAGATAAATACTCTTAATGCTGTCATTTTTGTAAAAAGCACCATCTTCTATTTCTTTTACAGACTTTCTTACTTTATACTTTGTTTTTGTGCTTGCTACACTATAAAGAACTTTTCCATTCTTTGAGTAAATGTCATTATTGATTACTTTTAAATACGGATTAGCAGAAGATGCTGTAATCTTTACTTTTGGACACTTTCTCACCGTTGGCCAGTACTTTACTTTTTTCGGAATATAGAGGCTCTGAAGCTGTGGACAATCATAAAATTCTGTTCCGGAAACTCCTGCCGGGTCTTCAAAAATAATTGTTTTAAGCTTCTGATAGTGGCATGCTGGTTCAGAAACACGAACGCCTTTTGCAATAGTGATCTTTTCAAGTACGGCCTGATAAGAACCGGCTGCTGGTTTATATGTACGACTTGTCTCTTCTTTCCAGTCCTGCTCCCAGTCATCCCAGCTAAAGAAGGTTACTTTATAAGTATCTCCCTGATAGGAAACTTTATTTGGAATTGTTACCTCGCTCTTTCCCTGTGTTACATTCAGACTGGCTTCACATTCACCTGTCATTCGGTTTATTTCGTAATTGACTCCATTGATCTCAACCCATTTTGACTTTGCCTCTACTTTGGAAAAAGGTAAAGCTGTTGTTGCAAGTAATGCAGACAGCAGACAAGCAGAAATTGCTTTTAGTTGTTTTTTCATTATGTTTTTCCTCCTGTAATTATCATGTACTTTCAAAACTTTCACAGGGGTTATTATAGCACAATTTTTTCTAAAAACAACGCCTTTTTACACTATCTTTTCTAATCTGTTGTTCTCATAACGATAAGATATCCACTTTGTAATCGTAAAGTAGCTTCCTTCTCCACAATTTCGTTGCTGACACCGATGCTTTCTTTGTTATAAAGGGTTGCCTGATGTAAAGGATAAGAAAATCCCTCTTCATCAATGCCTGTTACCTCTGGTGAAAATGCAATAATAGAAAAATATTCTTTCTTTTGCTCTGTTTCGCTGCCTTTCCGATTATATTTTTTCTTATATTTTTTCTCGGCCGGACCATGAAGGATTTCTATTTCGTTATGGGCATCAACAATCTGTGCGTCGATTCCTTCATCACGTAATAATGCCAGCAGACTGATATTGGCAAGTGTATGATCATATCTTGTTCCCGTTGCTCCTAAAATGGTTACTTCTTCTGCTTTTAGGTCTATTGCATACTTCACTGCAAGATGTGTATCGGTATAATCTTTTCGTGTTGGAAATTCACGTAAGGGTATTCCTTTTTGTCTGTAGTATTCTAACAATTCTAAATTTCTAAGGCTATCAAAATCTCCAAGGATATCTGTTGGTTCTATTCCAATCTCTTTGCAGTGTGCAAGACCGGAATCTGCCGCAACAATATGGTCATACTGTCTTTCTCTTAAATATTCTTTGGCAAAATCCACATCTATGCTTCCACCACTTACAATTAAAATACTCTTCTTTTTCTTCATCCCTCGATATTCCTTTCTGACTTTCTGTTCTTACAGAGTCACTGTTTTCCTCTTCTTTGAAATTCATATTGATAGATAGGAATCATTCATTAATTCATTACTAATTCATTACCATTTCTTCTGCTGTGCCAGTTCCTCATAAAACATACAGTAATCATCATAACGCATTTTGCTGATTTTTCCTTCTTCTAATGCTTTTTTCACTTCACATCCAGGTTCATGAATATGACAGCATCCGTTAAACTTACATGTATTTTCATAAGGTGTAAATTCAGGAAAATAATACTTCAAATCTTCTTTTTCAATATTTTCAAGGAAAAGAGAACTAAAGCCCGGTGTGTCCATCAAGTAGGTGTCTTCTCCAATATAAATTAATTCTGAATGTCTTGTCGTATGCTTTCCTCTTTTGATCTTCTCACTGACTTCTCCTGTCTCCATCTGCCTGTCCTTGCTGATGCAATTTAAAGTAGATGACTTTCCGACTCCGGAGGGTCCTGCCATAATGGTTGTCTTTCCTCGCAGAAGCTCTTCTACCTGGGTAATCCCCTCGCCTTTTGCTGCTGCCTGAAACACAACGATACAGCCGCTGTTTTCATAATCTTTTCTTAACTGTTCCTGCTGCTGCTCTGTAGAGAGGTCTGTCTTATTAAAACAGATGATTACCGGTATCTCTTGTTGCTCCATTGTGATCAGAAAGCGATTCAGCAAATGAAAGTTCGGTTCTGGTTCATGAACAGAGAAAATGACAAGCGCCTGATCCACATTGGATGCCATCGGACGAATCAACTGATTCTTTCTTTTATGAATCTTTACAAGGTTTCCTGTTTTTTCTTCTTCAGATAAAACATCAATATCTACAACATCACCAACATTCGGTTTCATCTTTTTATTGCGGAAAATACCTCTTGCACGACATTCATAAAGCCCTTGCTGTTCAACATATACATAATAGAATCCTCCGATTCCTTTCATAATCTTTCCTGTCATTCTTTCCTCCATAAAATATGATGTACTCTCGGAATCTTTTTGTGCTTGATTTCGCATTATACAAGCTTCTAATCTGAAATCGCACTTAAATTTACACTATATGTGTTATATTGTTTGCCATTTACATACATAATTACAGTTCCGCCACCTTCTCTGTCTCCCTCAAATGTAATGTTTAACGGAAAATCATCATTGCTTACACTACTCTTTGAATAAATAGTACTTTCCCAGGAATCCTGCTTTAACACAAGCTTTACGCTTCCGGAAGCCCCCTCATCAAATGGCTGTTCTTCAATGTTTACGCTTCCTTCATAACGATAACTTTCCTGTTCTCCAAGGCTTAGAACAACCGATACTTTTGTTCCCTTATCTACCGATGTTCCTGACTCAATTCCCTGAGAAATAACATCGCCTACGCCAACTTCTCCACTATAGTCATAGCTTACTGTACCAAGCTTTAATCCAACCTGATTCAGCTCTCTTTCTGCAACACTTTGTGAAACACCGATCAGCGACGGTACGGTTGTCTTTCCTACACCTTTACTGATCGTAATCGTTACAGCAAACCCTTTATTAACGATGGTTCCACCTTTGGGACTCTGTTTGATCACATAACCTTCCTTTACGGTATCGCTTGTCGCATATGCTTTCTTTACTTTGAGTCCAGCCTTCGTTAATTCTTTTTCGGCCTTTTTCTCTGTATAATTCACCATAGCCGGTATTTCCACTTTTTCTGCAGTTGTTGTCGTATCTGCCGAATCTTTCTTACCAAGTGTAATCTTTACTGTAGAATCAATTGCAACAGCATCCCCTTTATTATACTGTTGTTTTTTTACGATAAGATCACTGTCTGCACTGCTGCTTCCGTCTTCATATGCAAAGTCTGCTTTTAATCCCAGCGCTTTCATCTCATCTTCGGCCGCATTTTTCGTAAGTCCGATCAGATTTGGCATCTTTGTGTATTTTGTCTCCTCTGGCTTTGATTCAGTTGTTGCCTCCTTTGGCGCCTCTGTTGTTGTCTCAACCGCAGTCTGTGTCGTTCCTTTATTAGAAGATGTCCGGAATAAATGAAGAGAATTCCCAACAAGATAAAAGACGATACAGGCAACTAAAACACCAAAGACAATCGTAATTACAAGAATCAGCTTTTCAAGCTTTGGATTCATGGATGCATCATCTTTATAATCTTCTTCCTCGTCTCCCTCTTCTTCCACTTGAGATTTCTTTTCTTCTACGTCTCTTTTTCTCTCTGTTCCTGTCAGGGATTTACGAATTTTCTCTATGTCTTCTGTATTTCTCTGAATTGTCGGTGAATCATCTACTAACGGATCCACATATACATAATTACCGTCTGGAGACAAAAATACCTTCTGCAGATCAAGAATAAGTTCTGCTGCACTCTGATATCGCTGTTCTGGCTGCTTCATCGTACATTTTAAAATAATTTTTTCCAGGCTGGATGGAATATCCGGGAAATAACAACGCGGCGGAGTAATTTCATCCCGCAAATGCATCAATGCGATCGCAACTGTATTTTCCCCATCAAAAGGAACCTTTCCCGTAGCCATCTCATAAATAGTGATACCAAGAGAATAAATATCACTTCTTTCATCGGCATAGCCGCCTCTTGCCTGTTCCGGTGAAAGATAACGTACCGATCCCATCGCACTTGATGAAATCGTATCATCGCCTGTTGCTGCTCTGGCAATTCCAAAGTCTGTAACTTTAATTGTTCCACTGTCTGACACCAGAATATTTTGTGGCTTAATGTCTCTGTGTATAATATGATGCTCATGTGCAGCCTGCAATCCACTTGCGATCTGAATTGCGAAGTCTACGGTCTCTCTGGCACTTAAGCGCCCATATCGTCTGATATAACGTTTTAATGTCATTCCTTCCGCCAGTTCCATCACGATATAATGGATACCTTCTTCATTCCCGGCATCATAAATATTTACAATATTAGGATGAATCAATCCGGCTGTAGACTGCGCTTCTACTGTAAACTTTCGCACAAAGCTTTCATTATCACAATACTCCCGGCGCAGAACCTTGATTGCTACATAACGGTTTAATTTATGGCATCTGGCTTTGTATACATCTGCCATACCTCCGGAACCGATATGTTCGAGTATTTCATATCTTCCAGCTAAAATAGTCCCTTTTTGCAGCAATGTCTTCACCTCCCACTTCTATTCCGGGCGATGACAACCGCAATATTATCAAGGCCACCATAAAACAAAGCTTCTTCTATGCATTTGCCTGCATATTCTTCTTCTGTACAATCCTCTGATAAAATCTCTTCTAGTTTTTCATCGTCTACCATATTTGTTAATCCGTCAGAACATAATAAAAGCGAACTTCCTTCTTCCATGTCAACAATGAAGAAATCCGGCTGAATATCTTCTGCCACACCTACTGCCTTTGTTATAATATTTTTCTGTGGATGATTCCGGCTTTCTGACCGGTCAATCTCGCCAGCTCGAACCAGTTCTTCCACGAGAGAATGGTCCATTGTTACCTGACGGATCTTGCCATCAAAATAATATAGCCGGCTATCCCCCACATTCATAATATGTGCTGTTTTATCTACTACTGTCGCTGCTACAAATGTTGTACCCATTCCTGCATACTGTTCTTCTTTACAGGACAGTTCGTATACTGCTTCATTTACTTCATTTAAAAGTCGTTCCATAACGAGGAAGGGAAGTTCTTTCTTCTCTTTCTTCGCCAGCTCTACAAAGCGGTTTACCGCATAAGAGGATGCCTTATCGCCAGCCTTATGTCCACCCATTCCGTCTGCTACAATGTAGAGATTGGGGAAACAGCCAATCGGCTCATCAGAAAAAAACAGATAGTCCTGATTTACTTTTCGCTTTCTTCCAATGTCCGTCATGCCGAAAGATTTCATTCATTCCCACTCCTTTCTTTATAGCTTTTCCTTAACTGTCCGCACGCAGCCTGAATATCTCTTCCCATCTCCCTGCGGACCGTCACCTGAATATGCTGTCGTTCCAGTATATGTTTAAATGCCGTTACATTATTCTGTGTAGATTGTTCAAAATCTCTTTCTTTGATTGGATTTACCGGAATAAGATTAATGTGGCAGTTCATGCCTTTCACTCTTGAAATAAGTTCTTCGGCATGTTCCTTTTTATCGTTAACTCCTTTTACAAGGCTGTATTCAAATGTAATTCTCCGGCCAGTTGTCTTCGTATAATACTTCGCGGCCTTCATCAGTTCATCCATAGAATATTTATTTGCAATCGGCATCAGTTCTTTTCTCATCGTATCATTTGGCGAATGTAAAGAAATTGCCAGGGTAACCTGTGGGTTTCTATCTGCAAATTCATAAATCTTTGGTACGATTCCGCAGGTGGATACTGTAATATTTCTATGACTGATATTCAATCCTTCCGGTGAACAGAGTAACTCGATCATACGGCATAATGATTCAAAATTATCAAATGGTTCTCCAGTTCCCATTACTACAAGATGCGATACTCTCTCCCCAGTAGCTTTCTGAATCGCATAAATCTGATCAAGCATTTCGGATGGATATAAGTTTCTTGACAATCCAAGTAACGTAGATGCACAGAAACGGCAGCCCATACGGCAGCCTGCCTGTGAAGAAATACAAACGGAGTTTCCATGTTTATACTTCATCAATACACTCTCTACCATATTTCCATCGTGCAGAGAAAATAAAAACTTCTGTGTACCATCTATCTTTGATACATAATGTTCTACTTCTTCTACTCCATAAAAAGGATGTTCTTTTAAAAGCTTCTCCAGACACTTTGCCGGAACATTGCTCATCTCCTCCGGACTTCTTACCAGCTTCTGATGCAGCCATCCGTAAATCTGCTTTGCCCGAAACTTCTTCTCGCCAAGTTCTACTATACAATCTGTCAGTTCTTCCATTGTCATGGATTTTAAATCCATCTATCTCGCCTCCGGTCTTTCAAATTTTGAAATGAAGAAGCCATCACAGCTATCCTTACCCGGTATTAGCTGTAAATATCCCTGACTTCCTGTTCTGCCTTTAAGAGTTTCTGGCAGATAGTCTTCTATCGATACCAGACGCATTGGTGTATTCTCTTCTATCCAGCGAATATTCTCTATATTCTCTCCCCGGTTTAGTGTACAGGTAGAGAATATCATCTCTCCGCCTGGTTTTACATACTTCCAGATAACGGAAAGTATATTTCTTTGCAGCTGTGCAAGCTCGGAAAGGTGCTGCTGTGTCATCTGATATTTGATATCATTCTTTCTTCCCATAATGCCCAGTCCACTACAGGGAAGATCTGCAAGAAGAACATCAACACTTTCTAAAAGACTTTCATCTTCTACAAGTGCATCCCATTGCTGTACTTCTACATTCTCATAACACATCCGGTCTTTATTCTCCTCGATCAGATCTGTCTTATATTCTGTTAAATCTCTCGAAAGAACCTTTCCGGTTCCATGAAGCCGGTCTGCCGCATGGAATGTCTTCCCGCCTGGTGCCGCACAGACATCAAGAACAAAATCGCCTTCGTTGATATCCGCGACTTCTACAGCAAGCTGTGAACTCTCATCTTGTACTGCAAACTTTCCCTGACGGAAAGCTGCAAGCTTCCCAAGATAATTCAAATGAGAAATCGTAAGGGCATAAGGAAGGTAGGCTCCTCTTTCCACACTGACCCCTTCTTTTTTCAGTTCTTCTTCTAATGCCTCTGGTGTAATCACAGAAAGATTGGTACGGATCGTTAGTGGTCTTGCCTCTAAAAAAGAAGCAAACATCGTCTCCGCAGTTTGAGCACCATACTGGTCGATCATGAGACGACTAAGCCATTCCGGTACAGAATATGTGATGCTCAGATACTTATCAAATTCTTTTTTGTCAGGAACAGGCAGACGGTCTTTCTCTCTTACGATGGTTCGTAAAACTCCATTTACAAAACCACTGAGTCTGCCAAATCCTCTTTTTTTTGCAAGAGATACTGCCTCCGAACAGGCAGCCGCATCTCTTACATCCATAAACAGGATCTGGTATGCTCCCATTCGCAGAAGAGAGCGTATGAGCGGCTTACACTTTTTCATTGGCGTTTTTGAATACGTATCAAGGATATAATCTAGATAAATCTTTCTCTCTGTTACTCCCTCACAAAGTCTGGTATAAAAAGCCCTGTCAGACTTTTTTTCAAACTGGTGGCGCATCAGTGTCTCTCCGATTGCAATATGAGAAAGCTTTTTATTTCTTTCAATATCAATCAGCGTATCGAGAGCTTCCGCTCTCATATCTGTCCGCTTCTCCATCTGCTTTTCCTTTCTTTTCCTTTTTATTTATTTTACCATACTTTTTCCGATATGTTGATTGTTTTCCCCTCCCTCTTTTGCTGCATCGTCTTTTTCGGTTTATGCGTTTTTATGCGTTGCGGTATTTCGCCGCGATCCCGTCCACGATGCGGCACATTTCGCCGTAATGTTCCTCCATGCTTTGCAACAGGCGGTATTGGGCGTGCGTGCGTACGAGGTTGTGGTCGGGGTATTTTATCTTGTAATAGGTGTCGCCGTCGATGTAGTCCATCAGGAAGCGCAAAACCTGTTCGAACGTGATATACCGTGCCGAGAAAGCCAGATGGCCGATTTCCGTGTCGGTGAGTTGTGCTGCACGCAGCGAGAGGTATCCGTCGGTGTAGGCGCTGAACATTTCGAGCGAAATGCCGACACGCGACAGGTCGCGGTCGTCCTCGTCGCCCGTGTTGGCGTAGGAGCGGATGGCGTCGCCGAAGTCGTTGAGCGACGTGGAGGCCATCACCGTGTCGAGGTCGATGGCGCAGAGCACCTCGCCCTGTTTGTCGAACAGGATGTTGTTGATCTTCGTGTCGTTGTGCGTCACGCGCGTAGGGATCGTACCGTCCTCGACCTTCGACCAGAAAGAGAGCATCTCGGCGCGCCGCGACTCGATCCAGCCGATCTCCTCCGCGAGGTGTATTCTGCGCCCTGCGGCATCGCGGGCCAGGGCGGCGTCCCATTGTCCGAAACGGTGGCGGATGTTATGGAACCCTTTGATCGTCTCCGCCAGCGGTTCGGTGAAATCGTCCAGCTGGGACTGGAATTTCCCGATGCCTTCGCCGCCCTTGCGGGCCAGTTCCGGGGAGTCGGCCTTGTTGTAGGCAACCGTGTCGTCGATGAAGACCGTCGCGGCCCAGTATTCGCCTTCCGCGTCGACGTGGTACAAGTGCCCGTCCTTTGCCGGGACGACGGTCATCACCTCGCGCCGCGGGTCGCCTCCGGCCGCAATGACGCGGCGGCGGATGTGTTCCGTGACCCGGCGGATGTTGTCCATCATGGCCGGCACGTCGGGGAAAACGGCCTTGTTCTTGCGTTGGAGGATGTAGTCGGGGGCATCTGCTTCGGTGCGGACGATGAATGTGTCGTTGATGAATCCTTCGCCCAGTGAGTCGATGGCCGTGACGGGGCCTTCCAAGGCGAAATGCGATGCGATCTCTCTTAAATTCTCCTTCATGGCGTACGATTTTCTGCTGTTTCCGCGCTATTACGGTTGCACACCCCAAAGGTACTAAAAAGAACGCAGTCCTGCAACGGAATCGCGTAAAAATAAAACTTTTTTCTTTTAATGAGGTTTTTGGTAAGTATTTTTACGATCGGATGTTTTGTTTCTCATTGAATTTACAACTATGCCGCTTGACCGAAAATAAAATCCCCGGCAATTATCGGCTGCCGGGGATTTTTCGACGACGGGTGTTGCCTGTTTATTTGATGTAGCTGGTCAGCATTTTCAGGTTTCCCCCTGGAATCACGCGGAGCGATTTTACCGTGGCGGGGAGCAGCACGGTCTCTCCCTGGTGGATCGGCATTTCGTTGCCCGAGTCGTCGCAGAGTGTTCCCTTGCCTTCGACGCAGATCACGACGACGAACGAATCCAATGCCGAATAGTCGATGGTCTGCGCTTCGGTCAGGTCGTAGAGCGAGGTGGTGAAATAGGGGCACGACACCAGTTCCACTTCGCGATCCTGCGCCTTCTGGTAATGCGTCCGGTAATCGGGCAGTACGGTGTAGTCGATGGCGCCCTTCGCCAGTTCGGTGTGCAGTTCGCGGGTGTTGCCGTTGGCATCGCGGCGGTTGAAATCGTAGATGCGGTAGGTGATGTCCGAGGTCTGCTGTATCTCGGCGATAAACGCCCCGGCTCCGATGCTGTGAACGCGTCCGGCCGGCAGGAAAAAGAGGTCGCCGGGGTGTATTTCATATTCGGCGAGCAGGTCGGTGATGGTGTTGTCCGCGACGCTGGCTTCGTACTGGGCGGGCGTCACCTGCTTGGCGAATCCCGACCGGAGCCGTGCGCCCTTGTCGGCGTCCACGACATACCACATTTCGGTTTTGCCTTTCGACTTGTGACGCTCCCACGCCAGCCGGTCGTCGGGGTGTACCTGAATCGAGAGATCCTGCCGTGCGTCGATGAACTTGATCAGCAGCGGGAACTCCTCGCCGAAACGTTCGAAGTTGGCTTTGCCGAGCAGTGCGGCGCCGTGGCGGGCGATCAGGCCCGGCAGGGTAGTGCCCGCTTCGGGACCTCCGGCCACGACCGATTCGTTGCCTTTGACGCCCGAAAGCTCCCAGCTTTCGCCGACCTGCGTCTGGCCGGATGCGATTTGTTTGTAAGGGACGATTTTTTCGCCGCCCCAGATCGTCGATTTGAGAATGGGTTGGAACTTATACATAATAGTTTTATTGTGCTTTTTGCGCGTCGAGCTGGCTCAGGGCGAATGCGTAGGCACCCACCGAGATGGCATTGCTCGCCCCGAGTTTCGAGATCATGACTCCGATGCGTTTCTGGGGGTCGTATGCCACGTAACGATCCGTGCCGTAAACCTTCAGCGCACGCTGGTCGCCCTTGGCGAACTCCTTGAATTCTTCCTCGTTGTCCAGGTCGTAGACCTTCATCTGCACGCGGTTCAACTCCTCGCCCGTGATGGTGTGCATCTTGCCGCGCAGTTCTTTCAGCAGACTGGGCATGATGTACTTGCGGGCTGCGGTGATGCCGCCGCCGATGACGATGAGCCCGTCCACCAGCGTCACGGCCGTTGCCATGGCGTCGCCGGCGATCTCGCCCAACTCGGCGAAGGCCTGTTTGGCCGCTTCGACATCGCCGGGACGTTTGCCGTCGGCGATCTCGCAGATGTCCTTCGGCTCGAACGCGTGTTTTACGTCGCCC
>OHHQ01001124.1_pt1 | contig 11661 bp, 10 predicted proteins | sample 1568051 | NCBI WGS metagenome assembly OHHQ01 (sample SAMEA3879567, study PRJEB24766) | human gut metagenome | biome: human-associated habitat; feature: feces | place: USA | collected 1985/1987
CGCGGCTATCGCGGAGTTGTTTCGGCCGAGACCTATGACGGGCGCTATTTCGCCGACCCCGCAGCTGCCGATGCGCAGGTAATGGCAGAGTATCGTCGTGCGATTGGCGCCTAGGTGGGGTTGGGCTGCGGCAACCTACCCTATGTTTCCAAATGAATACGGTGTGAGCGGCTGCGACGGATTTTCCCCGCAAGCACTCTAGTATGCTAAAGTACCCAGAAGACCGGCGGAGCTCTGCCGGTCTTCTGTTCTATACGAAACACAGCATGAGGAGGCTCACCAGATGACGGCCACACCGTGGGGATTCCGGGACATATTGCCCGAGGAGGCTCAGGCGCGCGAGGAGATCGCATGTACGGTGAAGGGCTGCTTTAGGGAGCATCATTACCTGCCGGTCGAGACGCCGCTGCTCGAGGACAAGGGCTCTCTCGAGGAGGGTGGCCGCATTGCGGACACCCCGTTTAAGCTCTTTGATGATGACGGCCGCCTGCTGGTGGTCCGTCCCGACAACACGCTGCCGATCGTGCGCTTGGTTTCGACCCGCATGCGCGCGGCCGATCTGCCGCTGCGCCTTCGCTACGAGGCGCCGGTGGTTCGCGAGTGCCAGCGCAATGCCGGCGGCTCGCGTCAGTTTACGCAGTTGGGTTTTGAGCTTATCGGTGTGGGCGATACCGCGGGCGATGTCGAGATCGTCTCGCTGGTGGCGGAGGCCATGCGCAAGCTGGCGCTGCCCGATGCGCGCATTATTGCGGGCAGCGTTCGTCCGTTTAAGGAACTGCTCGCGGCCTGTGAGGATCGCGAACTGGCTGCCGAGGCATTGCGTTGCGTACACGCCAACGACTTTGTGGGCCTCGATGCCCGTGTGGCGGCAAGCGCCGAGCCCGAGGCCGTCAAGGCTGCCATCAGCGAGCTGCCGCGCTTGCACGGCGGCGCTGAGGTACTCGACCGCGTCGACGCGCTTCTGGCGGCGGTGGGCATTGTCGCGCCGCTCACGCGCGAGCTGCGTGCCCTGGTCGAGGGCCTGGCTCCCGAGGACGCCCAGGTGCTGTCCTTCGACTTCTCCATCATGAACTCTTTCGATTACTACACGGGTTTGGTCTTTAAGGCCTATGCCGGCGGCTTGCCCGATCCGGTCGGTTCGGGCGGACGCTACGACTCCATCTTTACTGGCGCATTTGGCGACGGCATCGAGGTGCCGGCGGCGGGTTTCGCCTTTTCGCTTGAGCGCCTGGAGGCTGCGCGCACCTCGGCCGAGGACGCTGCTTCCGATGGTGACCATGCCGTGGGCCGCGGCACCGAGGGTCCGCTGCGCATTGCCGTGCCCAAGGGCTCGCTCAAGGCCGACACGCTCGACGTGCTCGAGGCCGCGGGCTTGGATGTCTCGGAGCTGCGCGACCCCGGTCGTCACCTCATCGTGCGCGGCCGCGACACACACGCTGGTGAGGGCACGGTCGGCGATATCGAGTTTGTCATCGTGCGTCCCAGCGATGCGCCCGCCTTTGTGGGCTGCGGCGGTGCCGATTGCGGCATCTGCGGTTTGGACTCGCTCATCGAGGCAGACCTCAACCTGCTGCAGCTGGTCGACCTGGGCTACGGCCTGTGCACCTTCATCGAGGCGGAGCCCGCGTGGCGCGCCGGCCAGGCCGAGCGCAACTATGCCCGCCGCGGGTCGCTTCGCGTGGCCACCAAGTACCCGCGCATCGCGAGCGCTTGGTATGCCGAGCGCGGCGTGAATGTCGATATCGTCTCGCTGCACGGCAACATCGAGCTGGGCCCCATCGTCGGTATGACCGATCGCATCGTGGATATTACCGCCACGGGTGCCACGTTGCGCGATAACGACCTCGTTATTACTGGTCGCATTATGGACTGCACGGCCCGCTTCTTTGTCAATCCGGGCGCCGCACGTCTGGATCCGCGCGTACGCAACCTAGCCGATCGCTTGGCGGCAGCCGTGAAGGACAAACATTTTGAGCCCGTTGCGGGCTCGGCACAATAGCGCGAGCACGCACGGGCGCCCCAACGTCCGGGCTGCGGGCCGACTGGCGCTGCCGCCCGGGTTCTCGTTTTTCGAACAAAACCTCGACCGATAGGGGATACCGATATGAAGACCATCAAGCTTGCTCCCGGTGAGCGCCTCGTTACCAACCAGCTCAACCGAAAGGGCGTGCTGCCGCAAAACATCGTCGACGCCGCGCGCGATATCGTGGCCAACGTGCGTGCCAACGGCGATGCCGCGGTGCGCGACTATTGCCAGCGCTTTGACGGCGTTGAGCTGCAGAGCTTCCGTCTGCCGCAAGAGCAGATCGATGCCGCGCTCGAGGGCCTCGATCCCGCTTTTGTCGCGGCGCTCGAAAAGGCTGCACGCCAGATTCGCGAGTTCCACCAGCGCGAGGTCGAGCAGAGCTGGTTTACCACGCGCCCGGACGGCACGATGCTCGGCGTTAAGGTGACCCCGCTTGCCGCGGCTGGCATCTACGTGCCGGGCGGCCGTGCGCAGTATCCCTCCACCGTGCTTATGAACGCCATTCCCGCCAAGGTCGCCGGCGTTGAGCGCGTGGTCATGGTGACCCCGCCGCAAAAGGACGGCCTGATCAGCCCCTACACACTCGCCGCGGCAAAGCTCGGCGGCGTGGACGAGATCTATATGGTGGGCGGCGCCCAGGCCGTGGCCGCACTGGCGTACGGTACCGAGACCATTCCGCGCGTCGACAAAATCACCGGCCCGGGCAACGCCTTTGTCGCCGCTGCCAAACAGATTGTCTCGGGTGACGTGGGTATCGATATGGTCGCCGGTCCCTCCGAGGTCTGCGTGCTGGCCGATGCTACGGCCAAGCCCATGGTGGTCGCGGCCGACCTGATGGCCCAGGCCGAGCACGATCCGCTGGCAGCCTGCTATCTGGTGACCTGCGACGAGCGGTTTGCGCGTGAGGTCGAGGCGGGTATCGATATTCTGGTAGCGCAGTCGCCACGCGCCGAAATCACGCGTGCTTCGCTCGACAATGAGGGCACCATCGTGGTGGCCGCCGACATGGCTGCCGCCGTCGAGGCGGTGAACACCGTGGCGCCCGAGCACCTGGAGCTGCACTGCAAGGACGCGATGGGCCTGCTCGGCGGCATTCGCAACGCCGGCGCCATCTTTGTGGGCGCTTGGAGCTCCGAGCCGCTCGGCGATTACGTTGCCGGCCCCAATCACACGCTGCCGACCGGCGGCACGGCCATGTTCTCCAACCCGCTTTCGGTGGAGGAGTTCGTCAAGCGCTCGAGCGTCATTTGCTATACGCCCGAGGGCCTGCTCTCCGATGCTCCCGCTACGCAACGTTTGGCCGAGGCCGAGGGCCTGTGGGCACACGCGCTTTCCGCCGCACTGCGTCGCCGTGTGCTGGAGCAGGGCGAGGATGCCGTGAGCGCCGAGTCTCTGGCCGCGGCCGACCTGACCAAGGTCGCCTGGCCGGGCGACGCCGTGGCGACGGTTGCCGAGGGCGTGGACCTGGCGGCTGCAAGCGCGAATGGTGCTGACGCGGTCGTCGAGGAGGCCTAATATGGCCGAGCTGACGTCCCGCATGAAGGAGCTCGTCCAGCCTTACCTGGCCGGTATTGAGCCCTACGATCCCAACTTTACGCCCACGCGCATCAATCTTTCGGCCAACGAGAACACCTATCCCGTGCCGGCTGGCGTGCGCGAGGCGGTCGACGCCGCCCTGGCTGCCACACCGCTCAACCGCTATCCCGATCCCATGTCGAATGACTTGCGCGACGAGCTTGCCGCTTGGCATGGTGTGGCGCGCGAGAACATCTGCGTGGGCAACGGCGGCGATGAGCTGCTCTATAACTACCTGCTGGCGTTTGGCGGTGCGGGGCGGACCCTGCTCAACTGCCCGCCGTGCTTTAGCGAGTACGCGTTCTTTGCGTCGCTCTGCCAGACCGAGGTGCGCGACGTGTGGCGCGACCCTGCGACCTTTGAGCTCGACCAGGCAGCCGTGCTTGCGGCGGCGCCCGAGTGCAACCTGGCAATCGTGACCTCGCCCAATAACCCCACGGGTGATGTGACGCCGCTCGACTTTGTCGCGGCGCTGTGCGATGCGTGCCCCGGCATGGTAATGGTCGACGAGGCCTACGTTGAGTTTGCCGACGATTCGTTTGGCGCGGCCACCACGGCGCAGGGGCTTATCGCCGAGCATCCCAACCTGGTGATTCTGCATACGTTGTCCAAGGCGTTTGGCGCTGCCGGTACGCGTCTGGGTTACGTGATCGCGGCGTCCGAGGTCATCGACGTGTTCGCGGCGATTCGCCAGATCTATTCGGTCAACGTGCTGAGCCAGGCGGCGGCGCTTGCCTGCGTGCGTGCCCGCGATGCGTACACGCCCGTGGTGGCACAGGTCGCATCCGAGCGCGAGCGCGAGCTGTGCGCCCTGCGCGCGATGGCTACCGAGGGCCTGCCCGTGGAGGCATGGCCGAGCGCGGCGAACTTTGTGCTCGTGCGTACGCCGCATGCCACGCGCGTGCGCGAGCGCCTACGCGACGAGTATTCGATTTTGGTGCGCGACTTTAGCTATGCGCCGGGGCTTGCGGACTGTCTGCGCATTACCGTGGGCACGCCGCAGGAAAACGATGAGGTACTGGCTGCGTTTGCCGTGCTGGTGAAGGAGGAGATCTAGATGGGCCGTTATGCCGAGGTGACCCGCAAGACGGGGGAGACCGACATTGTCGTCAAACTCGACCTGGATGGAACCGGTACGTGCGATATCTCGACCGGCGTGCCGTTTTTCGACCATATGCTCAACGCCTTTGTCCGCCATGGCCTGTTCGATTTGACGGTGCATGCGGTAGGCGATGTGGAAGTCGATGCGCACCATACCGTCGAGGACACGGGCATTGTGCTGGGCGAGGCGTTTTGCCGGGCGCTGGGCGACAAAGCGGGTATTACGCGCTTTGCCGATGCGGCGATCGCCATGGACGAGACGCTCGTGATGGCCGCCGTGGACATTTCGGGTCGCGGCCAGGCCTACTGCGAGCTGCCCGTGCCGACCGAGCGCGTGGGTAGCTTCGATACCGAGCTGGCTGTCGAGTTCTTCTATGCCTTTGCGCGCGATGCCAAACTTACGCTGCACGTGCGCGAGCTGGCGGGCGGCAACTCGCATCACATTATCGAGGCCGCCTTTAAGGCCGTGGGCCGCACGATGCGCCACGCCTGCGAGCTCGATCCCCGCGTGCAGGGCATCCCCAGCACCAAGGGCTCGCTGTAACCTGCCAAAAAGGGACAGGTTTTGAATGGGGAAAGGGAGGGTCGCGTGGGCGAACCGAAGATCGTGGTGGTCGACTACCATAAGGGTAACTTGTCGAGCGTCGTGCGCGGGCTTGTGCGCGCCGGTGCCGCTGCCTGCACGTCGGACGATCCGGAGCAGATCTGCAACGCCGACGGCCTGGTCATCCCGGGCGTGGGCGCGTTCTATGACGCGATCGCCTTTATGCGCCAGAGCGGCGAGGAGGTGGCCGTGCTCGATGCCGTTGCCGCCGGAACTCCGCTGCTCGGCATCTGCCTGGGCCTCCAGCTATTTTTTGAGCGCGGCAACGAGGGCGTGCCGGCGGACGAGGGCACGGTCGCGGACGGAAACGCTCCCAAGCAGGCTGACGGTCCCTGGGTCGATGGCCTGAGTATTATGCGCGGCTCGTGCACGCGCCTGGAGTCGAGCCGCCTGAAGGTGCCGCACGTGGGCTGGGACCAGGTGCACATGACGTCCGCCGGTGCGGCTGATCCGCTGCTTGCCGGTTTTGCCGAGGGCGCCAACATGTACTTCACCCACAGCTACACGGTGTCCGACGACGTCGATGCCGCCGATGTGTTGGCACGCACGCACTATACACGGAGTTTCCCGTGCATCGTGCGCCATGGCAACGTGTGGGGCTGCCAGTTCCATCCCGAGAAATCCTCCGCGCTGGGTCAGTGCATCCTTAAGAACTTCGTCAGCATCGTCGAGGGGGCCGGCCGATGATCCTGTTTCCCGCAATCGATCTGATCGGCGGCAAGGTCGTGCGCCTGGAGCGCGGCGACCGCAGCCGCTGCAAGGTATATTCCGACGACCCCGTGGCCGTCGCCCGCTCGTTTTCCGAGCAGGGCGCGAGCTGGGTGCACGTCGTCGACCTGTCCGCTGCCTTTGGCGAGGACGAGGACGCGTGCGCTGCCAACTCGGCGGCGATTAAGGCCATCTGCGGCGTCGACGGTCTGTCCGTGGACGTGGGCGGCGGCGTCCGCTCGCTCGCGCGCATCGACGAGCTGGTCGGCTACGGTGCGCGCCGCATCGCGCTGGGCACCGTGCTGGTGACCGAGCCGGGATTTGCCGAGGTGGCGGCCCAAGGCTTTGGCGAGTTGCTGGTGGCAGACATCGCCGCGCGCGACGGCCAAGTCAAGGTGAACGGCTGGCGTGACGGCGCGGGCGTGGCGCTCGACGATGCCGTGGCGCAGCTTTCCGAGCTGGGCTTTAAGCATCTGGTGTATACCGACATCGCGCGCGATGGCATGCAGACGGGCATCGATGTGGCGGCGTATCGCCATGTGGCGCAGGTCGCGGGCTTTCCCGTCGTGGCTTCGGGCGGCATCTCGACGCTCGACGACATCCGCGCGCTGGCCGCGGTGGGCGAGGGCGCGATTGAAGGCGCCATTACCGGTCGTGCGCTCTACGAGGGCAACTTTATGCTGGTACAGGCGCTGGCCGCCGCCCGAGGGGAGGAGTAGACCATGCTTACCAAGCGTGTAATTCCCTGCCTGGACGTCAAGGACGGCCGTGTGGTCAAGGGTGTCAACTTTGTGAGCTTGCGCGATGCGGGCGACCCGGTGGAGCTGGCCCGCGCCTACGACCGCGAGGGTGCGGACGAGGTCGTATTTTTGGACATTACCGCGACGAGCGACAACCGTGCGACGATCGAGATGGCGGCGCACGCGGCCGAGGAGCTGGCCATTCCCTACACCGTGGGCGGCGGCTTTCGCGACCTGGCGGGCATGCGGACCATGGTGGCTGCCGGTGCCGACAAGGTATCGCTCAACTCTGCCGCCGTGCGCGACCCGTCGCTGATCAGCCAAGCTGCCGCGGCGTTTGGCAGCCAGGCCGTGGTCGTGGCGATCGATGCCAAACGCGTGGGGCTGCCCGGGGAGCCGGGCGCCGATAAGTGGGAGGTCTTCACGGCGGGCGGCCGCAACGCCACGGGTATCGATGCGGTGGCGTGGGCCGAGGAGGCGGCTCGTCGCGGCGCCGGCGAGATCCTGCTGACCAGCATGGATCGCGACGGCACCAAGGCCGGCTTTGACCTGGCACTCACCCGCGCCGTGGCCCGCGCGGTGCCGATTCCCGTCATCGCGAGCGGCGGCGTGGGCACGCTCGAGCATTTTGCCGAGGGCGTGATCGAGGGCGAGGCCGATGCCGTGCTGGCGGCTAGCGTCTTTCACTTTGGAACCTTCAGCATTCGCGAAGTCAAAGAGTATATGGCCAGCCAAGGCATTCCTGTGAGGCTGGACTTCTAATGCTGCGGCTTGCCCAGGCACCCGACCTTTCGGCTCCAACCCTCCTCGCGTACTTAAGTACGCGTCGTCGGGCTTGTCGCTCGTAATCTCGGGCACCTGGACAACCCTCGCCGACCTGCGAAGTTTGAATTTGGGAAGAGAAATGGAAGAGATAACCGATCCTTCAAAGCTTACATACGACGCCAAGGGGCTGATTCCTTGTGTTGTTCAGCAGTATGACACCGGCGAGGTGCTTATGGTTGCCTGGATGAACGAGGAGTCGGTGGGGTTGACGCTCAAGACCGGCACCACGTGGTTTTGGAGCCGTAGCCGCCAGGAGCTCTGGAGCAAGGGCGCGACGAGCGGCAATATGCAAGCGGTCAAGGAGCTCTGGGCCGACTGCGATAGCGATACGCTGCTGGTCAAGGTTGACTCGCCGGGTCCGGCCTGCCACACCGGCAACCGTACCTGCTTCTTTAAGAAACTCGCGTAGGACGGGCGCTCGACTAGGCGCTTGGCCAACCAGAAAGGATTGAACTATGGGTGTGCGCACCGCAAACGTTCAGGATGGAAATATCGGTGAGACGCTGACGGGGCTCGCCGAGGTGATTCACGGCCGTCGCGACGCATCGCCGCAGGAGAGCTACACCGCTCGTCTGTTGACCGACGTCGAGGACGAGCTGCTCAAGAAGCTTGCCGAGGAGGCGAGCGAGGTGATCATGGCCTGCAAGGATAACGATCACGATCACATCCGCTACGAGGCCGGCGACCTGGTCTACCACCTGCTCGTGACGCTCGAGCGCTACGGCATCACCCTCGACGAGCTGGCCGGCGAACTCAACGCCCGCCGCCACTAGTCATTGGGTAGTCATTGGGGACGTTCTTAAACGACTAGTCGTTTGGGACAGTCTTTGCCGACGCTGCCAAATAACATGCCCAATTACTACGATGAAACTGGATCTGCTGACCACATGTCGGTTTTGAGCAAATCGTCAACGCTTCTACCTGCGGTTTTATTTTCCGCATTAAGCCGATGGTCGGAGGTTTGCGGTTCATCGTAGTAAACGGGCGTTCTTTTTGGCGGGCGGTGTTGCACGGGCGTCGGTGGTGAGCAAAACGACCTGTTTTCCTCCGTCCCCAAGGGGTCATTTGTGAAGAGTGTCCCCAACGACTAGTCTTAGGCGAGGGGCGTGGGCTCCCATTCTCCGGTGAGGTGGGGGATGTCGAAGGTTCGATAGCTACAGTCGTAGGCGTGGGCCTGGGCCTCGCGGATGTTCCAGCAGATGTCGCAGGCGCGGTGTGCGTCCGAGCCAAAGGTAATGGGCACCTCGGCATGGGCAAAGCAGCGCAAGAGGCCGGTCGCGGGGTAGTAGTCGTCGAGCCCCTTGCGCGACGCGGCAGTCGAGACCTCAACGCGCCGATTCGTGTCGTGTGCGCATTCTGCCATCTGCCCCCAGAACGGCGCGGGGTCAAAATCGGGCGCAAAGCCCTCCTTCGAAAAGCGCATGACCAGGTCGGGGTGGGCCATCACGTCAAAGTTGAGCGGGCTTTCGCAGGCGCAACACCAGTCGTCGACGTAGCGCTCCCACACGCCGCGCACGCCCAGGTTTTCCCAAACGTGCAGGTTGGTGTCATCGTCGATCCAACCGCAGCACGAATCGGGCGCATCGGGACGAACGACGTCCTCTGTCCCCGCCGTACCCGGGGTACCGGCCATGATATCGCCGGGGTTGCCAATCCAATGCACACTGCCCAGGCGTACGACGGCGCCCTGGGACCAGCGCTCAACCAAAGGCTCGCAGCCTTCATACCAATCGCACTCAAAGCCATAGATAAGCTCGAGCTCCGGCGCGATCTGCGCGGCGAGCTTGCGGGCGTCCTCAAAGGCCAGGCGATGCGCCGGCAGGTCGCCCTCGACAACCTGTACCTCGCAATTGGAATCCATGCTGGCAGGCAGGGTAAGGTGATCGGTCGAGACCATGGCACGGCAACCGGCTGCAGCAGCGGCGCGAACGTTGTCCTCAAACGAGGCGTGTCCGTCCGAGAACGAGGTGTGGGTATGGCAATCGACCAGCGGGCAGGCGGGCATGGCGACTCCTTTGCATTTGGCGAATCCGCTCCATTGTAATGGCGCGACCCCTGACGCGCCGGGAACGCTGCAAGTCGAAACCGACCGGAAAGGGCAGGCGGCGCACGCCGACGTCCGCGACGGGCAAAAGTCCCGCCCATCCCATGACGACACCCCCACGCCGCCCGCGATGTGTTAGCGTTTGGATGAACAAAACGAGCCCGTGCGGAAAGGAGCCGGACCGTATGCCATGCGATACCACATCCCCGCTGTCTCGCGAGACCGATGCGCCCGAAACTATCGTCAAACTGGAGTGCGACATCGATGACGCGTCGCCTGAGGTGCTTGCCTACGCTGCCGATTGCCTGCGCAAGGCCGGCGCCCGCGAAGTGCATTGGTTGCCGCTTTACTGCAAAAAGGGCCGTCCCGGCTGGCAGTTGCAGGTAATCTGTACCCACGAGGATATCGAGCGCCTGCAGACGATTGTCTTTTTGGAAACCACGACCAATGGCATCCGCCGCCAGGTTATGGAGCGCGTTTGCCTACCACGCCGCTTTGAGCGCGTAACAACGCCATGGGGCGAGGCGTCCGTCAAGGTGGCGACCTTGCCCGACGGCAGCGAGCGCGCGGCGCCCGAGTACGAAGACTGCGCCCGCCTTGCCCGCGAGCACAATGTGCCGCTCCAACGCGTGATGCAGGCGGCCCAGAGCGCGGCACTGCGATTTGAGTAACGCGGCCGGCGGCACGCCACGCCCAGCTCCATCAACCCCACCCGAAAGGACCACCATGAAATACCTCATCGCCTCCGACATCCACGGCTCGGCATACTGGACCGAGCGCCTGGTCGCCGCCATCGAGTCCGAGCAGCCCGACCGCATCGTCCTGCTGGGCGACCTGCTCTATCACGGTCCGCGTAACGACCTGCCGCGCGATTACGCTCCCAAGCGTGTGATTCCGCTGCTCAATGCCCTGGCCGACCGCATCATCGCGGTGCGCGGCAACTGTGACGCCGAGGTCGACCAGATGGTGCTCGATTTCCCGGTCATGGCCGACTACGCCACGCTGTTCGACGAGAGCGGCCGCGAGCTGTTCCTGACGCATGGCCATGTTTTTGGCGCCGGCATGCACAACAGCGTCGACCACGCGCCTGCGCTGCCCGAGGGCTCCGCGCTCGTCTACGGCCACACGCACATCAAGGTTAACGAGGAAAGTGAGGCGCACCCGGGCCTGTGGCTCTTCAACCCCGGCAGCGTGAGCATTCCCAAGGACGGTACGCACAGCTACGGCATCTACGAGGGCGGCGCGTTCCGTCACGTGATCATGGAGGAGGAATAACCATGGCACAGCATATGGCTCAGCAAAATGCCGAGGGTTCGCGCGACCTGTCCACGCTGGTCGACGCGTCGGCTGAGCTGCAGCATCTGGTGCAGACCATCTGGCGCCTGCGTCAGCCCGACGGCTGCCCGTGGGACCGCGAACAGACGCACCGCAGCATTGGCAAAAACATGATCGAGGAAGCCTACGAGGCGCTCGATTGCATCGAGGCGGACGACGTGGCACATCTGCGCGAGGAGCTGGGCGATGTGCTCATGCAAGTAGTACTGCATGCGCAGATTGCGGCGGACGCCGGCGAGTTTACGCTGGCCGATGTGGCACGCGATATCGACGCCAAGCTCATCCGCCGTCATCCGCACGTATTTGGCGATGCGGATGCCGATAACTCCGACGAAGTGCTCAAGATCTGGGACGAGGTCAAGCTTGCCGAGAAGGCTGCCAAGGACAAGGCCGTGGCGGCGGGCGAGGCTACGCCCGAGGGCCTGCTCGACGGTGTGCCCACGCATCTGCCGGCGCTGATGCAGGCTCAGAAGGTATCGCGCAAGGCGGCTGCCGTGGGCTTTGAGTGGGAGACGGTCCAGGACGTGTGGGACGAGGTAGCCGAGGAGCGTGCCGAGTTTGAGGCCGAGGAGCCCGGCTCGCCCGAGCGCGAAATGGAGTTTGGCGACCTGCTCTTTGCCTTGGTCAACGTCGCGCGCAAAGAGGGGATCGACGCCGAGAGTGCCCTGCGCGCCAGCACGGCCAAGTTCCGCCGTCGCTGGGC
>OHHQ01001128.1_pt1 | contig 11642 bp, 9 predicted proteins | sample 1568051 | NCBI WGS metagenome assembly OHHQ01 (sample SAMEA3879567, study PRJEB24766) | human gut metagenome | biome: human-associated habitat; feature: feces | place: USA | collected 1985/1987
CGGCCTCGTCGAACAGTTTGCGGCTGTAATACAATTCGTCTTCCGACGAGTCGTTCAGGTCTTTCAGGTTCAGCAGGATATCGACCCGTTTGCGGGCATCCGGCTCCGATTGGCAAGCAGATTTCAGCGAATCTACGAGATGCGCCGGAGGTGTCGCGGAAGAAGCGGCCATCCATCCGACAGCCAACAGCGTCCACAGGGATTTTTTCATACAAGTTGGAATTGGCTTCCAAATATAGCTATTTAATTCCCAATATCAAAAAAACGAGGGAGGTTTCCTGGCGGAACCTCCCTCATTTCGAATCCTTTCAGTTTTTTACCTGAACCACTCCTGCAAGTGGTCTTTGGCGTAGAAGTAATACACCGCAAAACCCAGCCAGCTGGTGAGCAGCACCACGATCGAAGCGATCACCTTGCCCGCGGTCGAAATGTTTTTCTTGAAGATGTCCATCACGCACCATATTGCGCAGAAGACACCGATAAGCCAAATAATAGTCCCAATCATAGTCGATAATATTTATTTATTAAAATCAGTAAAATACCTTACGTTCAAACACGTCCGCCGGATAGACCACATCGCTCAGGAAAAGCCCCTGCGCAGGGGCGCCGCCACTCGAGCGCGACAGGTCGCGGCTTTCAACGATCTCGCGGAACTGCTGCGGGCTATAACGCCCGCGCCCCACGTCGACCAGCGTCCCGACCAGCGACCTCACCATGTTGCGCAGGAAACGGTCGGCACGGATCGTAAAGCAGAGCACGCCCTGCCCGTCGACCGTCCATGCCGCGTGCATGACGCGGCAGATATTGGTCTTGTTGTTCGAATTGAGCTTGGCGAACGACGTAAAATCGTCGTAGCGCAGCAGCCAGGCCGCCGCCTCGTTCATCCGCCCGACATCCAGCGGCACGTAATACTGCCACGTCGCATCCCGCGTAAAGGGATTCTTGCGCGGTTCGATATAGTAGCGGTACTCCCGCTCCCGGGCGCTGAAACGGGCGTGAGCATCGGCCGCGACCGGCACGATGCGGCTTACGGCAATATCGCCGGGAAGCATATGGTTGAGCTTGAAAACGACCTGTTCCGGATCGGCGACGGGAGAGGAAGTGTCGAAATGCGCCACGTAATAGGAGGCATTCACTCCCGTATCGGTGCGTCCGGCACCGGTCAACAGAATCGGTTCACGGAGCAGGGTAGAGATTGCCCCTTCGATCGTCTGCTGTACCGACGGCATATCGGGCTGCCGCTGCCAACCGCAATAGGCTCCGCCGTTGTATCTCAATTCGATAAAATAACGCATCGTTTTTCCATTTATCACATCTTGCAGGCAGTCCCCGCATTTCGGGAGGAATCCCAGCCGGCTCGTCCCGAATCTTTCGATCCCGAGCCGAGAATCACGGCTGATCGGATCTCCATTCGCAAAAAGAATCCGAACCCATGATACTCTGCAAAGATAGTGAAAGGTGAGAGCAATCGTGCGGGCTTGCACGCAAAGATTGCCGAACCGCCTCCCATCTTCCGCAAAGATAGTGAAAGCCGACAGAAAACGGGCACTTGTTCCCAGTTTTCCGAGACGCAACCTATTTAAGACTATGTCAAAGATAATAAAATCCGGAACGCCAACTCCGCTCCATAAAAAACGAGGTCGAAACCCGATAGGATTTCGACCCCGCATCTATACTATCCCGCGATTATTTGCGCGGCTTGATGTTCAGTTTCACCGGACGAATCATATTCTCGGGCTTGAGAATCGTGTCAAGCTCCTCCTTCGAGAGAATACCGTGCTCGAGCACCAGATCATAGACGCCGCGGCCCGTAGCGAGAGCCTCCTTAGCGATCTTGGTCGAATTCTTGTAACCGATGATCGGGTTGAGAGCCGTCACCACGCCGATACTGTTCTTCACGTAATCGGCACAGCGCTCGCGGTTGGCCGTGATGCCGTCCACGCAGAGCGTGCGGAGCGTATCGAAGCCGTTCATCAGCAACTCGGCGGACTCGAAATCGCACTGGGCCATCACCGGCTCCATGGCGTTGAGCTCCATCTGGGCCGCCTCGCCGCTCATCGTAACGCACAGCTCGTTGCCGATCACCTTGTAGGCGATCTGGTTCATTACCTCGGGGATCACGGGGTTCACCTTACCCGGCATGATCGACGATCCCGGCTGACGGGCCGGCAGGTTGAACTCGGCCAGACCGCAGCGGGGGCCCGAAGCCAGCAGGCGCAGGTCGTTGCAGATTTTGTTCATCTTCACGGCGACACGCTTCATGGCGGAAGCGTAACCGACCAGGCACGAAGTATCGGACGTAGCGCCTACCAAGTCGCCCGTCAAACGGATCTTCCAGCCGGTGATCCGAGCGATGTTCTCGGTGCACAGCTCGGCATAGCCCGGCTCGGCGCAGATACCCGTACCGATCGCCGTAGCACCCATATTGATCGTCAGGAAATCCTCGGCAGCTTCGTTCAGGTGAACGATCTCATCGCGCAGGATGCTGGCGAAACCGTGGAAAGTCTGGCCCAAAGTCATCGGCACGGCGTCTTCGAGCTGCGTGCGGCCCATCTTGAGGACATCGGCGAACTCCGCAGCCTTCTTTTCGAAGGATTCGATCAGTTGCTTCAGGTGCTCGACCAGCTTCAGATGCGTAGCGTACATACCCAGGTGAATAGCCGTCGGGTAGGCGTCGTTGGTCGATTGCGCACAGTTCACGTCGTCGTTGGGCGAGCAGTACTGGTATTCGCCGTACTGATGGCCCATGATCTCCAACGCGCGGTTGGCGATCACTTCGTTGGCGTTCATGTTGGTCGTCGTACCGGCACCGCCCTGGATCATATCCACGGGGAATGCGTCGTGGTGCTTGCCGTCCATGATCTCGCGGCAGGCCTGTGCGATCGCATTGAACTTCTCGTCGGTGAGCAGCCCCAGCTTGTGATTGGCTTCCGCAGCTCCCAGCTTGGTAATGGCGAGTCCCTTGATGAAGAGGGGATACTCGTTCAAATGGAATTTGCTGATCCGAAAGTTCTCGATACCCCGCAGGGTCTGGACACCGTAAAGTACGTCGGCAGGCAACTCTACGCTGCCGAGCAGGTCGCTCTCCGTACGCATTTTCTGATTATTTGCCATAATACTTATAATTTATAATTGTTTTTGACGTTTAAGTTTCGATCCGTCGCGAATTTAATTCGACAAAATTAACACTTTATTTTCAATTCGTGCCAACAAACCATATAAACTTGAAACTATTTTTTATTTCGGCGGCGAATAGCTATATTTGCGATAATATACCGTAAAATCCCCTTCAGCCAATGAAAGCAGCGATCATCGGACACGGCAAAATGGGCCGTGAAATCGAAAAAATACTCCTCGAAAGGGGACACTGTATCGGCGCCGTCATCGACGAGGCGAACGCATCGGAACTGGACGCCGCACACCTGGTCGGCATCGACGTAGCACTGGAGTTCACGACTCCCGACGCGGCCTACGGCAACATCCGGGCGTGCATCGACGCAGGGATTCCGGTCGTCAGCGGCACGACGGGCTGGACAAATCGTCTGGAGGAGTTGCGCAGCTATTGCCGGGAAAAGAACGGTGCGCTCTTCTACGCCTCGAACTACTGCCTGGGCGTCAACCTGATGTTCCGCCTCAACCGCAGGCTGGCCCGGATGATGGAGCGCTTCGACGCCTACGACGTACGGATCGAAGAGATTCACCACACCCAGAAAAAGGACGCTCCGAGCGGCACGGCCATCACGCTGGCAGAAGGGATCATCAGCGAAATCGGGCGCAAGACGGGCTGGGTGAACGAATCCAGCGACGATCCCTCGCAAATCGTCGTCACCTCCCTGCGCGAAGGAGCGGTTCCGGGTACACACACGGTAACTTACGAATCGGACGACGACCGGATCGAACTCAAACATACGATCAAAAACCGCCGGACACTGGCTCTGGGCGCCGTCGTCGCTGCGGAGTTCCTCTGCGGCAAAAAGGGTGTCTATACGATGGACGACCTGCTGAAATAAACGATACAGAACATGGGAAAAATCAAAGCTTTCTTCCGCAACAAATGGGTGGGATTCACCCTGGCAAGCATTCTATACATTCTGTGGTTCGTCCTCTGGACGGGCAACTGGTGGCTGCTGCTGGGCGAAATCGTCATCTTCGACCTTTATATCACGCGTTATTTCTACAAGTACGTCTGGCGGCACAACGCCGAGATGTGCAAGAAAAGCAAAAGTTACAAAGCCGTTTACGAATGGGTGAATGCGATCATTTTCGCCACCGTTGTAGCGTCGCTGGTACACATCTTCTTCTTTCAGATGTACGTGATTCCCTCGTCGTCGATGGAGAAATCGCTGCTGGTCGGGGACTATCTCTACGTCAGCAAGGTAGCCTACGGTCCCCAGATGCCCAATAACCCGGTGGCATTTCCGTTCGTACACCATACGATGCCTTTTTCGAAAACCAAAAAATCGTTCTCCGAAAGCGTCAAATGGCCTTATCACCGCCTCAAGGGACTGGGCCGAATCGAGCGCAACGACGTAGTGGTATTCAACTTTCCGGCAGGCGATACGGTGCTGCTCGAACGACAGGACGTTTCGTACTACGACGTACTGCGGCAATATCAGCAAACTTTCGGACATCAGGCCGGCCGCGAACGGCTGATGCAGGAATACACGGTCATCACGCGCCCGGTGGACAAGCGTGAAAACTACATCAAACGCTGCATCGGCCTCCCGGGGGATTCGATACGAATCGAGGAAACGGCGGTTTACGTCAATGGGAAGCCGCAGGAGCCCGTCGCCGGAAAACAGTTCATGTATCTGGTGGAAACCACCTCGCCGATCACCCAATACGCACTCGACAATCTGGGTATCACCGAATGGAGCAACAAGGGCACGCTCTACTACATGGCGCTCACCGACGAAAACGCCGCAGAACTGGAGAAGCTGGACAACGTCGCTTCCGTACAGAAATACATCGCCCGCAGTCCCAATTTCGATGTCTTTCCGCAGGATCGCCGCTATGCGTGGAATCAGGACAACTATGGCCCGATCTGGATTCCCCAAGCGGGAACGGCCGTTGCGCTGACGGCCGACAACCTGCCCCTGTACCGGCGGATTATCGAAACGTACGAAGGCAACGACCTGCGTGTGGACGAAGAAGGGAAGATCTTCATCAACGGCGAACAGACCGACACCTATACTTTCCGGATGAACTATTACTGGATGATGGGCGACAACCGCCACAATTCGGCGGACTCCCGCTTCTGGGGATTCGTTCCCGAAGACCACATCGTCGGCAAAGCCTCCTTCATCTGGCTGTCGCTGGATCCCGAAAAGAGCTTCCCCGCGAACATCCGCTGGAACAGGATGTTCACCAAAGTCAAATAAAACAAGGGTAGTCGTGACCTCGGACAGTTATCATACGCTTGCCGGGCCTGCGGAAGCCATCTACAAAGAGAAAAGCAGCAAGTTCCTCGCTTATGCCTATCCGGTCGAAAGCGAGGAGGAGATTCGCACGCTGCTCGATGCGCTGCGCAAGAAATATTACGACGCGACGCACCACTGTTACGCGTGGCGGCTGGGTCCGCACGGCGAAACGTTCCGCGCCAACGACGACGGAGAGCCTTCGGGCACGGCGGGCAAGCCGATCCTCGGTCAGCTTCTGTCCAACGAACTGGTCAACTGCCTAATCGTCGTGGTGCGTTATTTCGGCGGTACGAAACTCGGAGTATCGGGCCTGATCGGTGCCTACAAGGAGTCGGCGGCCGAAGCGATCCGAGCGGCCGAAATCGTGGAGCGGACGGTCGATACCGTCGTGGAGGTGGAGTTTTCGTACCTGGCGATGAACGACGTGATGCGCGTGGTCAAGGAAGAACAGCCCCGGGTGCTGACGCAGCAGTTCGACAACCTCTGCCGGATGACACTGGCGATCCGGCAAAGTCTCGCAGGAGGTATGATCGGCAAACTGGAAAAGATCGGGGGCGTGACCCTCGAAATGAAATAATATCGGTCCGGCCCGGAACACGCACGGCGCAGGGACCGGATCCACGTAAAAAAACATGACAAAAGAACAAAAGTCCATTTATATAAAAGGTGCACGGGTGCACAACCTCAAAAACATCGAGGTCGAAATTCCGCACAACCGACTGGTCGTCATCACGGGACTTTCGGGTTCCGGCAAATCGACCCTCGCCTTCGACACGATCTTCGCCGAAGGGCAGCGCCGCTACGTGGAGAGCCTCTCGGCCTATGCCCGACAATTCCTGGGCAAGATCAACAAGCCCGATGTGGATGTCATTACGGGTATCGCTCCGGCCATCGCCATCGAACAGAAGGTCAATACCCGCAATCCGCGTTCGACGGTCGGCACCACGACCGAACTGTACGACTACCTTAAACTTCTCTACGCCCGTATCGGACACACCTTCTCGCCCGTATCGGGACAGGAGGTCAAGTGCTACACCGAGGACGACGTGGCGCAATATATCCTCTCCCTGCCCGAAGGCAGCCGCGTGGCCGTCGCAGCGCCGCTGCAACTGCGCGAAGGGCAGGGCGTCATCGAAAAACTGACCCTGGTGCTGGGCGAAGGCATCCTGCGTGTACATGCGGCGGGAGAGACTCTGCCGATCGAGGATTTCCTGCCCCGCGTGGACGAAAACACCCGTGCCGAAGATATCTCGATCGTAGTCGATCGTGCCAAAGTTTCGCAGGACGGCGACCTGCCGACCCGCCTGCGGGATTCCGTAGCCCGTGCTTTCTCCTATGGAAACGGGGTTTGCCGAATCGTCACGCCCGAAGGCGTCAAAGAGTTCTCGGCCCGTTTCGAGGCCGACGGCATCGAATTCGAGCCTCCGACCGAACATCTGTTCAGCTTCAACAACCCGCTGGGCGCCTGCCCGACGTGCGAAGGTTACGGCAAGATCATCGGCATCGACGAGGACCTGGTGATTCCCGACAAACGCAAAACCATCTACGAGGACGCCGTGGCCTGCTGGCGCGGAGAGACCATGCGGGCGTGGAAAGACCAGCTCGTAGCCAATGCCTATAAGTTCGATTTTCCGATCCATACGCCGTTCTACCAACTTACGGCCGAACAGAAACGGCTCCTGTGGTGCGGCAACGAGTATTTTCACGGCTTGAACGACTTCTTCGCCTACATCGACAGCGAGCGGCGCAAGATCCAGTTCCGGGTGATGAAAGCCCGCTACACGGGCAAAACCGTCTGTCCCGACTGCGGCGGCTCGCGCCTGCGCAAAGAGGCCCTTTACGTCAAAATCGGCGGCAAAACCATCGCCGACCTGGTCGTGATGCCGGTGGAGACGCTCGCCGATTTCTTCGCCTCGCTCGAGCTGGACGCTCACGACACGAAAACCGCCGCCCGCATCCTCACCGAGATACGCAACCGCCTGCAATACCTCATGGACGTGGGGCTGGGCTACCTGACCCTCGACCGGCTCTCCTCGACGCTTTCGGGCGGCGAGAGCCAGCGCATCAATCTTTCGACCTCGCTGGGCAGCAACCTCGTGGGCTCGCTCTACATTCTCGACGAGCCGTCGATCGGCCTGCACCCGCGCGACACGAACCGTCTGGTCGGTGTGCTCGAACAATTGCGCGACATCGGCAACACGGTGATCGTCGTCGAACACGAAGAGGAGGTGATCCGTGCTGCCGACTGGATCGTCGATATCGGCCCGGAGGCGGGCTACAACGGCGGAGAGGTCGTCTTCAGCGGACCGCTGAAAGCCTTATTGAAAGAAAAAAAAAGCCTGACGGCCGACTACCTTACGGGACGCTGCAAAATCGCGGTACCCACCTCGCGGCGCAGCCCGGCAGCGTGGATCACCGTGAAAGGTGCCCGGCAGAACAACCTGAAGAATATCGACGTGCGGATCCCGCTCGGGGTGATGACCTGCATCACGGGCGTAAGCGGCAGCGGCAAATCGTCGCTGGCCAAAGGCATCCTCTATCCCGCATTGCGGCGCCTGCTGTTCGACACAGGGCTCAAACCGGGCGATTTCGACGCCATCGAAGGCGATCTTTCGACGCTTCGTTCGGTCGAAATGGTCGATCAGAACCCGATCGGCAAATCCTCGCGGTCGAACCCCGTGACCTACATCAAGGCCTACGACGAAATCCGGCGGCTGTTCGCCGACCAGCCCTACGCCCAGCATACGGGACTGGGGGCGTCGTCCTTCTCGTTCAACATCGCGGGAGGCCGCTGCGAAGAGTGCCAGGGCGAGGGGGTCATCAAGGTCTCGATGCAGTTCATGGCCGACGTCGAACTGGTATGCGAGGCCTGCGGCGGCAAGCGTTTCCGCGACGAGATACTCGAAGTGAAATACCGCGGCAAGTCGATCTACGACGTGCTGGAAATGACCGTCGACGACGCCATCGCGTTTTTCGGCGAGGACAAAAAAGACCCGACCTGCAAACGCATCGTCGAACGGCTCAAACCATTGCAGGACGTGGGGCTGGGTTACATCAAGCTCGGGCAGTCGTCGTCGACCCTTTCGGGCGGCGAGAGCCAGCGCGTGAAGCTGGCGTCGTTCCTGACCAAGGACAGCGCGCAGGGCGGCGTGATGTTCATCTTCGACGAGCCTACGACAGGACTCCATTTCCACGACATCAACAAGCTGCTCGACGCCTTCAACGCCCTGATCGCCCGGGGCCACACGATCGTGATCGTCGAACACAACATGGACGTTATCAAGTGCGCCGACTGGGTCGTGGATCTCGGCCCCGAAGCGGGCGACCGGGGCGGCAGCATCGTCTTCGAAGGTACTCCGGACGGGCTGGCCGGATGTAAGGAGAGTTACACGGGTCGCTACCTGGCGCTCCGCGAGAAAAACGAATAAGACAACGATGGAATTTACCACCTATACGCTCCCCAACGGCATCCGGGGCATTCACCGTCGGATCAAAGGCAACGTCACGCACTGCGCCCTGCTGGTGAACGCCGGAAGCCGCGACGAGCTGAAACACCAGTTCGGACTGGCCCATTTCACCGAACACGCCCTGTTCAAGGGTACGGAGCACCGCAAGGCTTACCAGGTGAACTGCCGGCTCGAAAATCTCGGCGGCGAGCTCAACGCCTTCACCACCAAAGAGGATACGACGATCCACGCCACGACCCTGCGAAGCGACTTTTCGAAGGCCGTGGAGCTGATCGCCGACGTCGCCTTCCATTCGACTTTCCCCGACCGGGAGCTGGAAAAAGAGAAGGAGATCATCTACGACGAAATCAACACCTACAAGGACTCTCCGGCCGACATGATCTACGACACGTTCGAAGACATGCTCTTCGCTGGATCGGAACTGGGACACAATATTTTAGGCCGGAAATCGAGCCTGGCACGCTTCAGCGGAGAGTCGATCCGGGAGTTCGTCACACGCACGCACACCACCGACCAGATGGTTTTCTCGTCGATCGGCAACCTCTCGGCCAAGAGCGTCGAAACGACCGTCGCCCGCTACCTGAACGACATCAAAAGTTCCGCACGGGATTTCTCGCGCCGGCAACCCGCCGCCGTCGAACCGTTCACCCGGGCCGTCGCCAAACATACGCACCAGACGCACTGCATCATCGGTGCTCGGGCGCAGGGGATCAACGACGCGGAGCGGCTGCCGCTGGCACTGCTCGTCAATCTGCTCGGCGGCCCTTCGGCCAACTCCATGCTGAACGTGCTGGTGCGGGAGAAAAACGGCCTTTCGTACAACATCGAAGCCTCTTACACGCCTTACAGCGACAGCGGCATCGTGGCCATCTATTTCAGCTGCGACCACGACAACACGGATCACTGCATCGAACTGATCGAGGGAGAGCTGGGACGGCTCCGCAACACGCCGCTCTCGGCCCGGCGGCTCTCGATGGCCAAGAAACAGTTCATCGCCCAGCTGGCGATCTCGATGGAGAGCAACGAAGGTTACATGCTCGGTGCGGGCAAAAGTTTCCTGGCGCACCGCGAGGTCGATACGATGGAGGAGGTCTATCGCAAAATACAGGCTCTCACGGCCGAAGACCTGACCGCCGTAGCTTCGTCGGTCTTTTCCTCACCGTCGCGCCTCATCTATAAATAACGGTTTTCAACGATCGGACACACACTAATATGGATGCACTCGAACGATATGTTCACGACCTTTCGTCACCGGAAGAAGAGCTTCTGCACGAACTCGACCGCCAGACGCATCTGCGGGTCGTACAGCCGCGCATGCTCTCGGGGCATATCCAAGGCAAGCTGCTGGAGCTGCTCGTGCGGATGCTACGGCCCCGCAACATCCTGGAAATAGGGACCTTTACGGGTTATTCGGCCCTCTGCATGGCCGCCGGGCTGGAAGAGGATGGCGTGCTCGACACGGTGGAGGTGGACGACGAGCTGGAGGAGTTCGCCGCCTCGTTTTTCCGCCGCAGCCCGCACGGACAAAAAATCCGTCAGCATATCGGTTCGGCACTCGATATCGTCCCGACACTCGGATATACGTTCGACCTCGTATTCATCGACGGCGACAAGCGCGAATACCCAGACTACTACCGGATGCTAATGGGTGACGGAGGAAGCAAAGTGTTGGTGCACAGCGGATCGATATTGATCGCAGACAACATCCTCTGGTCGGGCAAGATCGTGGAACCGGTAGCACACAACGACCGCCATACGCAGGCGCTGCTGGAATTCAACCGCATGATACGGGAGGACGAGCGGGTGGAAAACGTGATCGTCCCGATCCGGGACGGATTGAATCTGATCCGGGTAAAATAGGACAGCCGTCTGCCGATAAAGGCGGGGCGGGCTGGAGAGGAAAAGAAAAGCACTCCGGTAACAAGCAAACAGTCGGCAGACAACGAAAAAAACGACTCTGTAACGACGAATTTGAAAAATCGACCGATATGGAATTGAGTGAATTACAAAAACGGGTGGACACATGGATCCGCGAATACGGTGTCCGCTATTTCAGCGAACTGACCAACATGGCCATCCTGACCGAAGAGGTGGGGGAGCTGGCCCGCGTCATGGCCCGCAAATACGGCGATCAATCCTTCAAAGCGGGAGAAAAGGAGAACCTGGCGGACGAAATGGCCGACGTACTGTGGGTATTGGTCTGCCTGGCGAACCAGACGGGAGTAAACCTCACCGAAGCCCTCGAAGCCAACTTCGCCAAGAAAACGGCCCGCGACAAGGAGCGGCACCGCAACAATCCCAAGCTATGAACCGAAACCCCGAAAAGCGGGGATAATAACTTATCCGAGAAGGGGGTTCGGGAGAGGATGAGAATCACAAACGCGGACACAGGCTGTGAATAAGCGACCGTCGGACGATGGCTGGAACATTGAAAAACATAATAATTGCCTGATAGGTATTCCGGGCGATTACGTTCCCGAATCGTTCCGGCAGGTTATGTACGACGGAAGTCATTATCGACAAAATACGGCCCTTCCGACAAACCATCTTCCGGCAAACCGCCCGATAAAAGCGGGATCGGATACGAAAAGCCCGTAATCCCCCGAACAAGGGGCGATACCGCGATAAAATACGGAACTGTTACCTGTAATCAAATACTTTAGAGTTATGAAATACGATTTCGATGAGATTATTCCGCGACGGGGTACCAACTCCGTCAAATGGGATCTGGCCACAGACGAACGGGTGCTGCCTA
>OHHQ01001135.1_pt1 | contig 11588 bp, 13 predicted proteins | sample 1568051 | NCBI WGS metagenome assembly OHHQ01 (sample SAMEA3879567, study PRJEB24766) | human gut metagenome | biome: human-associated habitat; feature: feces | place: USA | collected 1985/1987
CGGAAGCGGCGTGTATCTGACAGAGCTGGTGAAAGGATTTGCCCGACAGGGACATGAGCAGGCGGTGTTCCTCACTGTCCGCCACCTGCTGCGTAGAAAACACCAGGTCGATCAGATTGCGGCCCAGCGTGCCGGACAGGGACCTTTTCAAAAGCGAAAGGTACTTCTCCACCTCGTCCTGGGGCATGGACCCCAGAGATTCATCCAGATAGGAGACAATCTCCCGGCTGGAATTGACGTAGCAGCCGTAAATCCGGCTGACAGCGCTCTTGTCCGGACGAAACCGGCGGCGCAGCTCACTGACTTCCTTTTGATTCATAAAAGCATCTCGGTCCTTTCCCCAATATTAAATCGGAGAATTTATCATACCATAACGGCCAGTATTTGTCACCTTGTCTCCCCATTAGTGTTTTGGGTGTGTGGTAACACTATTCTATCAGAGTTCTGTATTGATTTTTTATTGATTAGACCTACGCTATCGGACCTGCCAGCCAACACATAACGTAATTGGGAAAATCCATAAGCTGTATCGTCCGGCCCTTTCTTAAATGTCTGTTTCCCTCCCGGGAGTTTTCACCCAGTCACCATAACTACTATAAATTGCGTCCATTTTATTCCTGCTCATGGTAACAGTATATAATCAATTTTTTCATCTTCTGGCAGCGGGGCAACCTGTTTCCTGAATTGCCGCCAAGAGAATTCCACCTGAAGTTTTTTGTATAAATCACTGTGTGGATCTTTCTCACACAACAGGCCTATTAAGGTCTGCTCATATCTGTTTTTCATTCTCACATTTCCTGTTAAAAAGAAGTAAATACCGTATAGATCCTTTAAAACTGGATAGGAAAATCGGCTCAGCATTCCTATGCAAGCATCTGGACTGCGATGATATAAACGTGTAACCAACTGGTGCATCCGCAGCAAAAACGTGAATTCTGTTAAGGTGAGATGTTCAACCGCGGATGCCTTATCCTTGCCTAGTGATAAAACCGCATATTCCCATAGCTTTTTATAAGAACGAAAATCCGGGGTCATCGCTGCCCATCCTTTACTTGTAGATACTGGATAAATACCTGGCAAAATCTGCGGACACTGATTTGGTTGCCTTGTAGCCGCTGATCATCAAAAAAAGCCGGATGTCTCTGATTCCATCGGCAGAAGATTTTTCGCTCTTTAATTGCTGACCGCATATGGGATACTGCGGTCGGGCTTTTACAGCCGAATTTTTGTGCTACTCTTGGATAAACTTGATCCTGCATGTGATGGATCCATTCTTTATTATTCAGAATAAGCTGTATGGCTTCTCTCAGTTCCTGTACGCCCAGTGCGCTGGGCTGAAATCCCAGTTCTGACAGCGCTGTTAAAATGGGATCTTTTATTGAAATATTTTTGTTAATCTGTGACGATAAGTGCAGTATTTTCTGTACGGCCTGACTCTGACGTATCTGAAACTCCTGCTCAGACAGTCCATATTCTTTGGAATGTACGCTTCCGCTTCCTTGATCGCAAATAATCTGATAGTCCAACATCGATAAATAAGGCTGTGCATCTAGCGGCAGATAGGCTTCTGGATGTGCCAAATTCCCTTTTGAGGCTTCTCCTACGCCGCCGGTGCCAAGTTTTTGTAATGCGTTGACATCCATGGTTTATCTCCTGTTCTTCTTCAATTTAGAGTGTTTAAGCCTACTATTTTCCATTTTTTAGGTCAAAGTTTATCTTAATTATATCATACATGCGATAATACTACAATATTATGCTAATATACAACATTCACCGGCATTTGATTTTAGGATATCATATTGCCATTGCACAAAAGGCGGGGGTGCAGGATATAACAGTGCAGTTATGGCAAGATCCATCTACACCGAGCAAGAAGCTCAGTTCTTAAAAAACATCGGATACCGGGTTCAGTTTTTTCGTAAAAAGGCGGGACTGAGCCAGGAGGAGCTTGCGGAAAGATGCGGTATGAGCTATTCTACCATCAGCCATATTGAGTCAACTTCGCCCTATCCCATGTCGATTGTCGCACTTTACAGGATCGCCAATGTCCTCGGCATCTCACCATATCAACTTCTAAGATTTGACTGAGCAGCAGGCGGCAGCATGCCGCCTGCTGTTTGTTTCCTTATTCGGTTTTTGACATCGTGCAATAATTCCATCTAAAGCCCAACGAATCTCAATAAGCCGTAATATAGAAACGATATGGCTGTAAACACGAAGACCATCGGCATGGTCTTCGCAACCATGGATGACAGCGGAACCCGGTAATCCTCTGCGCAGAGCGTCAGGCAAATGTGAACCGGTGAGACCTGCATTGCAACATAATTGATGCACATGAGCAGGACGAACAGGGACAGGGCCGCCCCGCTGTTTACGGTTGCCATGGCCATTGGCATACACAGCACAATCATAGCTTGGCTTCCGGCTACGATCGTTCCAAAAAAGAAAATCAGCGCAAAGACTAAGAAGGTCGGGATCGGCAGAGCAGAAAAGAATTCCGGCAGCAGTTCGATGACCCCTGTCGCGGCCAGGACCTCCTTGAAGATCATAACCAGCCAGGTGCTGACCAGAAGCCTGGCCTCAAAAGCGGTCTTAAAGAATGGAACCAGCTCTTTGGGGTTAAAGCGGTTTACAAAGACGTTGATGATAATACATATAAGTACCGCCAGTTCTACAGGGAGCTTGAAAATGAGGATGATCAGGATGGCGAGCGCAATACTCCAGGCGCTCTGCGCCAGCAGCTTCCAATAATAGGGTTTGGGATGATCCGGAACCATGCCTGTATCCTTGGGGATCTTACGCAGGTACACCAGGTAGCCGGTCACAAACAGAGCAGCTACCATGGGCAGCATCGCCAGGACAAAACTGCTGACGGACACAGCGCCGTTTGTCAGGCCCACAGCAATAAAAATGGTGGTATAGGTCGGCAGAAAGCTCTCGGAAATATGACGGAAATAGGAGGTAACCGCGGCCTTCTCAGGGGTGGACAGATAATCCCCCACGCTGTCTCGGACAATAGGGCCGCAGAACTGTACTGGCAGCCGGAAGGCATCCCAGCAGGAATGGCGCGATGGAAGCGTTGATGCGGCGGTTGTTGAACAGCCCGTTCAACGCCACCTGACAGTTGTGCAGATTTTGCCGCTTTTCCAGCATCCGTTGAAGGAAGGTAATCGAGTAAAAGACCAGGAGCGCCTCAATGGTGGTCCAACTGGTCGCTCCCTTGATCATAGCGGAGCAGGCGGTGGCTATCGGCAGACGGTAGATCAGGATGGTGACAACTGTGGCGGCCAGTACCGCAATGGATATTGGTTTTTTCAGCCACATGACCAGAATGATAACGCAGAAAACGATGAACAGCTTTAGAATGTCCATGGTGTGCAGTCCACTCCTTCCCATTATAAAAAGGCAAGCCCCCTCACCCCATGGTGAGAGGGCTTGTCCTATGCCGCAGGAACCAGCTTACTCAATCACAACCTTGCGCGCAGTTGCCATTGCCTGTTCGCTCATTTCCTGGCCAATGCCGGGGAGCTCCGGCACCTCATAGAAGCCGTTGACCGGGGCGTGGTAGTATTTCCCGGATTCCTTGAATATCTTCAACAGATTGGCATTGTGCTCCTCATGGATGACGAAGTTGGGGATGGCCGCCTCCACCTGCAGGGCCGCCGCCGTGGCGATGGGGCCGCCGCAGACATGAATCTGTACGCCCACATCGTACACCTGGGCCATGTCACAGATCTTCTTTGTCTCGGTGATGCCTCCCGTGTTGCACAGGTCGGGCTGAATGATATCCAGCGTCCGGTCCTCAAAGAACTGGCGGAAGCCCCAGCGCGTGTAGCTCCGCTCTCCAGTGGCCAGGGGCAGCTTGCACCGCTCCTTGATGTGCTTGAACACACCAGGATTGCAGGGCATGGTGGGCTCCTCATAATACATGATGCGGTAGGGCTCCAATGCCTGCCCCAGCAGCGCGGCGGTGTTAGCGTCGAGCAGCGAATGGATCTCCACAATGATGTCCAGGTCGGGGCCGCCCGCCTCCCGGGCCGCGGCAATGCGCTCCACCGAGCGAGTCAAATCATGCTCCCGATAGCAGCCCCGGATCTGGTTGCCCTGCGTGGCCATAACTTCGGCCATGGGCCGCTCCTCCAGCGGAGCAAATACGGGGTCGATCTTTACGGCGTCATACCCCTCAGCCATAGCGTCCTTCACCACGTCGTAATAATCCTGCGGATCATACAGCAGCGTCAGCGCGTCGTTTTTCTCGATCAGCGTGCGCCAGCCGAACTGGAGCTGGCTGGCATAAGCGCGCAGCTTCTTGTTTGTCTTGCCGCCGATAAGCTTGTAAACCGGAACATTGAGCGCCTTGCCCTTGATATCCCAGCAGGCGGTGTCGATGGCCGCCATGGCAGATGTCACCACGACGCCGCCGCCCATGCCCCAGAAGGTGTGGCGGTGCAGATGCTCCCAAATCTCTTCCGTGTTGAAGGGGTCCATACCGAGCACCATTCTGGCAAAATCCTGACACTGGCCAAAGGCGGCCTCGGAGCATTTGCCGTAGGCCAGCCCGGCCTCGCCAAAGCCGCTGATGCCCTCATCCGTGTTTACCTTGACCGTGACAAAGCCGCCGAGGCCCTTGTCACCCAGATAGCATTCAACACTTGTGATTTTCATGCCGCGTTCCTCCTTAAAATTTTTGTTATGGTCTTATATCCCTGCTTATTCCACTGTGTACTTGGTGGAGTGCTCCATTGCCCACGGGCTGATCTCAGCGCCCAGCCCCGGCTCCTCCGGCACCTTGAAGCGGCCGTTCACCGGCTGGAGATCCACTGTGCAGAGCTCCCGGTTGTACTCGTGGAGGTTGAAAACATGGTGCTCATGGATCACGAAATTGGGAATGACCGCCTCCAGATGGAGTGCAGCCGCGGTGGAGAGCGGGCTGGCGCAGACGTGAGCCTGGACGCTGATATCGTAGACATAGGCCATATCGCAGATCTTCTTGCCCTCCGTCAGGCCGCCGCAGTTGCCCAGATCCGGCTGGATAACCTGGATGGACTGGTCCTCAAAGAAGGGGGCATACTGCCAGCGGGAGTACACCCGCTCACCATGGGCAATAGGCATGGACAGCTTGCTGCTGATAAATTTGGCCGTCTTGGGATTGGGAGTATTGGGCTCCTCAAAATAGAAGATGTTGTACTTCTGGACTGCCCGGCCAAGCTGTACGGCGGACTGCGCATCGGGACGGGAATGGTTTTCCATGATAATGTCCACATTGGGGCCGATGGCCTCGCGGACCGCAGCCACGCGGGATTCCACAACGTCTACCAGCTTGGGGGAGAGCAGACGGGTGCAATCCTCATCTGTATAACGGCGTCCATCCTCGGGAGCGTAGGTGAAGAAGTCGATCTTGATGGCGTCGTACCCTTCGGCCACCGCTTTCTTGGATACCTCGCGGTATTCATCCAGTGTGGTCAGGGTCTCGGCGTGGTCGCTCCAGCCGAACTGGAGCTGGCTGGCATAGGTGCGCAGATTGTCCCGGCGCTTGCCGCCCAGCAGCTTGTAGACAGGCACATTGAACACCTTGCCTTTGATGTCCCAGAGGGCAATGTCCAGCGCGGAGATGCCGGCGAAGACCACGGGGCCGCCGTTCTGCCCCCAGAAGGTGGACTTGTAGAGCTTGTCCCAGATAACTTCACTGTCCAAGGGGTCCATACCGATGATAAGGGTCGCCAGGTCACGAATCATACCCGCCGCGGCCGGGGAAGCGATACCGTAGGCCAGCGCCGCTTCCCCATCGCCGTAGATGCCCTCGTCGGTGTGGATGCGGCAGAGAATGGGACGCCACATGGGATTTTCCTGGATGTGCGGGGTCATGATGTCGATTTGCGTGATCTTCATAGCTTGGGGACCTCCTTCACTGTTTTGGGACGATGCCCTTTGTTTTGTGGATACCACACCTTTCTGTGGGTTCAGCAGTTTCACCAAAAAAGTGTTTTCCTCTATGGTTTCAGCTTTTCGTATAGTTATTGAAATTGCACGAAGCTGGGCCCGCTAATCCCTCGGGTGGTTGTCCACCTTTTTTATTATAGGTGGTTGTCTATTTGTTGTCAATATGGTCTTGAAAAAGATTTTTGATGCACAATAGACAATAAGGGGGATGAGCATATGCCTAACACACCACATCGACACCCACACTATGCTTTACGCATTGCCACGCCTACGATGGACAAGCTGAAATATATTGCCGGCCATAATGGGCGCTCAGCAAACAAAGAGATCGAGCAACTGATTCTGGCCCATATTGATGCCTACGAAAAAACTCACGGAGAAATTATATTAACGGCAGAAGACTATGAGTTTATTCGCAAGAGGTCTCTTCAATGAGGATCAACCTCTTCCTGATGATTTAATTCTTTTTGGTGGTTGTCTTATTGTTGTCAATATGCCCCAATGCAGCTAATTCCGGTCAAAATAGTGTGTAAGAACGGAGGGGTACTATGCCAAATGCACCACACAAGAATCCACATTATGCTCTGCGTATCGAAGAAACTACAATGGATAAGCTAAAATACATAGCAGGTCATAATGGACGTTCAGCAAACAAGGAAATCGAACAACTGATTTTGGCTCATATTGCAAGCTATGAAAGAGTCCACGGCCCGATTGTTTTAACAGAAGAAGACTACGATTTTATCCGCAAACGCACGAATCGATAAGGCTGGTTTGTTGTGAAAGGAAGAATCCTTAGTATTCTTGCACGAGCATCTGCACGAAAACCATATACTAAGAAATGATTAGGCCACCTGAATTTTTATAATTCGGGTGGCCCTAGTTTTGTGGTCTATTTCCAAAATAAGTATTTATTCGATAAGTGGGTTGTACGAGGGACACGGACTGGAAGATGCGGCATATCTAGTCGTCGAAGCCATAGTAGATGATCGTGTCGCTATCTTGGAAGATGTATAAATTTATGTTAAAATACAGTAGGAAAAGAGGCGGAACTGAGTGGTATAGAGATTAAAAAAGACGGAGAATGAGTACCATGATAATATATCTTGCTATGATCGACTCGCCAGAGGGCCGGCATAAGTTTGAGTTCATATATAACCGCTACAAAAACCTGATGTTTTATACAGCGAGCAAAATATTGGGCGACACACGGGATTCTGAGGACACCGTACATGATGCTTTCTTGAAAATCATTGAGATTATTGATGATATAACGGACGTGGAGTGTCCCCAAACCAAGTCGTTGGTCGTTACTATAACTGAGAACAAGGCAATCGACCTGTACCGCAAGAGGCGGAAGCGGAAGATCACGCCGTTTGAGGAGGAATACCTGGGAGTGCCGGACCGTTCGGAGCTTGACAGCATAGAAGATGGCGAGGCCCTGGCCAGAGCGGTTGCCTCCCTGCCGGGAAAATACCGGGAGGTCCTTTTTCTGAAATATTCTCACGGATATTCTGTGGATGAAATCGCATTGATCCTGTCCATGTCAAAGGAAAATGTGAAAAAGACGATTCAGCGGGCGAGGAAAAAGCTGGAGCAGTTATTGGAGAGCGAGGAGGTGTAGCCGCACATGAAGATCACGGATTCGGACCTCTACCAATCTGTGCCCAAAGCGGAAGATCTGTGGCTGAGCCGGCTGCCTTCCGATGAAAAAATTCCAGAACACACCTTCTCCAGGCGGTTTGAACGAAAGATGAAGCGGCTCATTCGGGAGCAGCGGCGCGCGCCGGGAACCAGAAAGCTGATGCTTGCCGCGAAACGGATTGCAGCGGCCATGCTGATTTTTACCACGCTTAGCTTTTCCGTCCTGATGTCTGTAGATGCGTACCGAGAAAAGTTTATTGAAACCGTTACCGAGGTGCTGTATGATCTGACGCATTTCAGTTTCTTCTCCACCTGGAACGGCAACGTGAAAATGGGAGACATCGCCTTTCATTACCTGCCGGATGGAATGGTCGAAATTGACCGGGTGTATGATCAGGATAATCTGAGTCAGACCATTTACTTTGAGGACACAGAAGGCCGACAACTTCACATAAACCTTCAAATGGTAACAGATAAAACGGCCTATGATGTCATTTGGGATACCGAGCTGTCTAATGTTACTAAGACCGATATTTCTGGAAATGAAGCGATACTTGTTGCTAAGGGCGAGTGGGCCGCATTGATGTGGTTGGACGATCCCTTCGTCTTATGGGTGGCGGGCGAACTGCCGCCGGCCGAGCTGACCCAGATAGCGGAGGGGATCTCTATATCAGTAAAATAACCTTTTTTATAATGAGAATATTTATAAAGTAGCGGAATCCGCAGTAAACGCTGAATGCCCCATGCCCGCCGGGGTAAACGGTTCAGCCTGAGACTGAAGAAGCAATGGGCGTGGGGTACCGCAGAATTACAACCTCACTAAAAAGTATTTGAAAAAATATAAAATAGGTGTCCCCAAATCACCTTCTCTTTCGTTACAGTATATGAAACGGAGAGGAGGTGATTTTTTATGAGAAAGAATATCCACAGACAGTTCCTTGGCTTTCTGTGCGCAGTTATGTGCGCCTGTTCTGTGGCGGTTCCATGCTTTGCCGCAGATGTAGCCGCCTCAGATCCGGAAATCAGCTTCTACATGGAAAATATAAACGACGCTCAGTGTGTTCTGACGGTTCAGAATGGGAAAGCGTCAGCCAGTGCCAGTGTGACTGGCCGCCGGGGAGCAGAGCGGTGCAAGATCGTGCTGGAGATTCAGAAAAAGCAGGGCAGCCAGTGGATCACCGTTGACTCCTGGAGCGTAGAGAAAGATGGGAGGAACGCGAACCTCAGCAAGTCAGTACAAGCAAAGAAAGGGACAACTTACCGGGCAAAGGTAAAAGTGACCGTGTGGCTCGACGGGAAGTCCGAATCGAAAACCATTACCACGAGCGGAAAGACGGCATGAGTCGCACCCCTGCTTAATAAGCAGGGATGCGGAGAGGACTCTCCGCATATGGGAATTATTGCAGTAAATATTTACTTTACCAGGACAGGGAGGAAAGCATGAAAAAATTTATAAGCATTTTTTTATCCCTTTTACTCATTTTTACGTTCTCTACACAGGCTTTTGCCTCCGTGGGGGACGATGATCCTACTGAACAATCTGGCATTGAAGATTCTTTCGCTATACCACCTCTTACATTTACTAATTGGGAGGTTCTTTCTCTACAGATTCCAAATTCTACTCCTATGCTTTCTAAAGGGGTAGTACAAGATGGCATAATTACATATCAGGTAACTGTCCGAGTCAGAATCTTAAACAGCGGAGCAAGCTATGGAAATAAATCTGTAAGCTGGACAACTTCCGCCTCGTCGTCCAACGTCCGAATAAAGTCTTCCGACAGTACCACAAATAGCGCAGGTTATACTTCGGCAACATTTCATGTGCGTGGAATGGAAAAATTCCCTGTTTCCGTAAAATGTGCAGGCTTAGAAAGTAAAAAAACAATAGACATTGGGACAAGAGCAACGTACCTCTCCAGCTTTAAGATTACACAGTATATTACAGCTAAAGAATCGGACTACTCTGGAAACAAAATTTCTGTATCCGGCCTCACAGGTAAATATAAATCCGCGTTTCTTAACGACGTTAAAGTACAGGGATCGGGAGTCGGAGACGACGGAAGATATATTAAATACTATGCCGGTAAGTTTTCGTACAATAAACCGACGACTGCACTTGGAACGACACCAACAGTTGGAACTACTATTGCCGTTGATCCCTATTACGTTCCCTGTGTAATACGCAATGGCGCAGCCAAGAAAGGTCATGTAGAGATAACTGGTATTGGGCGGCGAATTGCCGAAGATACCGGTGGTGCTATCAAGAATTTTGACATCGATGTTTATATGGGAGTTGGAAGGTCTTCATTAAAAGGCATCGATGGGAGTTATAGAGTTCGTTTTATGGGTGTAAATAGTTGGGGGAATTCGGGTACAGGGATCAAATCAAGCAATATTTCTCAAGATGAGCACGGTATTGTGCTAGACGAGCCTAGCTGCCACTCTGTAGACGGACAATATATGGCTTATGTTAGCGATATTGACTATAGTAAACCCAACAGCGTTACAGTCTCCGTTGTCGATAATCTGGGTAAAGCAAATGATTCTGAGCCTATAAAATTTGAACTTAGCCAAAGTGCTCTGAGTGTGGATGATATGAACATCAATAGCGATATTTTGGCCGTCACGGGCCATATCAATCCATCTCTCCAGATTTATCAGAGGTTTGATATTCCGAATCAGAAATTGCTGAGTGAATACTATGGATATGGATTTATTGAAACTGAATATGGTCTGTTTTATGTGCAGGCTCCTCAGCATTTTTCTGGTGAAAGCGGACATTGCAGGATTTTGAATGAGGATGGCAGGGTTCTTTATGAATCACCCGATAATGTTACCATACGCGATCTGAGAGTATCTGGTGACAGCTTGTTTTTTGATGAACTGGATCTTGATACCGGAAATATGAGCGAAAAAAATATAAGCGTATTTGCGTCTGATCACACACTCTTCTCGTACTATTAAAGTGTTGAAATGATTTTTCAGCGGCCTGGACTCTTAAGAGTCCAGGCCGTGTGTGCCGAACAGAAATGGCCTGAAAAAAGTCGTTGCAAATCTCCTGATGATGGCAGTGGTCTGTTCTGGCTGTTCAGATAACCGCTATAGCTGAAGTTACAAGCATTGAAGATGTCGTAACAAGTACCGCGGAAAACTATCTTTCTTCTTTAGCGCAGAAAATGCACCAAATCTATCGGCGGAAGTACTGCAAGATTCCTGGATAATGTATCTGGATCAGGGATTGTGAATAAATACTATTTAGATGTAAATGTGTGTTACGATTCCGGATTCTCCCTCGCCGTGGATATCAAAATCGCCGATTGAAACATTTTCCTTGCTGAGAGATGGCAACAATCACACTCCAGACGGAGCGGCCGGCAGGCAAGGAGCCTATTTATTCCACCACCCAGTTACATGCCTCCAATGCAGAGAAATACTCATACGTTTGGGGAGCCGCTGTTTTTAACCGCTCCATTCTCGCCTCATCAGCAGAATTCCGAATCCAGAAGGCAAAGTAGTCCGCAAAATATTCATGACTGTTGGTGGCGGCATACTCCCGCAGAACAGCCAGGGCTGCCTCCGCCTCTTCCCGGTAAAGCATCTCATACTCAGGCGGAAATCTCAGCACCCATTCGAGAAAATGCCCAAATTCATGGATCGTGGAGGATGGTGTTGAGACATAGATCCGTTTCTCACTGTACGAGGTGAGCCCGATGCAGTTCATGCCGTGCTCTTCACTGTACGACCGCAGATAGTCGGGAGAGACATGATATTCCCACCCGGCGTCATGGAATGCTTGCAAAATAGACTCCGGTACGCAAGCAATCTCCAGCAGATAGCGGTTGAGGTCTGTGGATGCGTCGGCGTGTATGGGCACCACATCTAAAATCGGAGGGGCAGCAATTTCAATGCTCTGCGTCAGCAGCGGGAATAAAAGCATCGCGGCATCCCCACGAGTCATGCACTCCAATGGTGCGGCCCCTTCGGGGCACAGTCCAAGCTCTTCT
>OHHQ01001159.1_pt1 | contig 11436 bp, 7 predicted proteins | sample 1568051 | NCBI WGS metagenome assembly OHHQ01 (sample SAMEA3879567, study PRJEB24766) | human gut metagenome | biome: human-associated habitat; feature: feces | place: USA | collected 1985/1987
GTAGGTGTCGTCGAGGGGCTTGAGCGGCAGCAGGGCTGTGGCCTGCGCATCGCCGCGGCGCTCGAGGGCGTGCGCGATCAGCCAGTCGGCGAGCTCGGGGTTCTTGGGTAGCGCTGGTCCGTGCAGGTACGTGCCGATGACGCCCTTGTAGATGATGCCCTCAAAGCCATCGTCGCCGTTGTTGCCGGTGCCCGCAACGACGGACGTTCCGAGTGGCGTTGCCTCCGCGTCGAGCAGGGTGCGACCTCCATGGTTCTCGAATCCCACAAAGGGCTCAGGTGCCAGATCGGTTTTGACGGCTACGTTGCCAATCAGGCGGTCGGAGCCGCGTACGGTTTCGGCGGCAATGACGCCCAGGCCCTCAATGCGATCGTCGCCCATGTAGTACGAACGGCCGAGCAGCTGATAGCTGCCACAGATGGCAAGCAGCGAGCCGCCATCCTCAACATAGGCCGCGACCTTGTCTTTTTGAGCGAGCAGCTCGTGTGCCACGGCCAGTTGGTCGCGGTCGGAGCCACCGCCCATCATGACGATGTCGGCGTCGGTGAGATCGAGCGACTCGCCCATGCGGACCTCGTCCACGCGAACGGGGATGCCGCGCCAGACGCAGCGGCGCTCGAGCGCGATAACATTGCCGCCGTCGCCGTAGAGGTTAAGGGCATCGGGATACAGGTAGACGATGCGCAGCGGGCGCGAAAGCTCGACTGGCGCGATGCCGACAGGAAGAGCGCTGCCGTCGGCACGGGCTACGGCGCGCCCGGCAACAGCGTCGGCGGTGGCGCCTTTCAGCCCGTCGAGCTCCTTGACCAGCGGCGGGAAGGCCGTGTAGTTGGCGACGGCGTAGAAGGTGTCATTGGCGGCCTCGTCTGCAACGGCGCCAATTGCCTGCGCGACGTCCGAGATAATCGCGGCATCGATGCCGGCGTACTTGAGGCGCACCTGCATGTCGTGCGCGCGCGTGCCTCCGGCAAAGGCGACAAGACCCGGCGTGTCGGCAATGCGCTCAAAGTCGACGTCGTAGATCCACGATACATCGTGGCCGTCGGCATCGTTATCGTTGAGGAAGAAAGCGCAGAGTCTGCCGCCTGCCGTCTTGATGGACTGGATTTGTCGATCGAAGCCTACGGGATTCTTAGCCAGGTTGGCCTCGACGGTGCGGCCGGCGATATCCCAGCGGCCCATGCGTCCGCCGGCGGGGACGTAGGCATCGAGCGTGGGCTGCAGGTGCGCTGTATCCACGCCTAACTCATGTGCGGCAAAGAATGCAGCGGCAACGTTGTAGACCATGTACAGGCCGTTGTAGCGTGTGGCGATGTGTACGGCAGCCGCGTCGGGCGCAGATCCAAAGACCAGGTCGAAACCATAGCCGTCGCAGCCGAGCTCCACGCCCGTCACGCGACGGACAAGCGCAGGGCGGGCCCAGCCGCACGAGGGGCAATGGTAGGCACCGAGCTGGCCGTATTGCACGTAGTCATACTCCAGCGGCGCGTTGCACTTTGAGCAAAAACGTGAGTCGCTAATACGGTCGGACTCGGTGTTGGTGGCGCCGTCGATGCCAAAGGCGATGCTTGCATTGGGAACGCGTGCGGCGATCGCGGCACACAGCGGGTCGTCTGCGTTGTAGATGAGCGTCGTTGCCGGCGAAAGTTCCAACGCGTGGGCGATGACCTCTTGGGTGTGATCGATCTCGCCATAGCGATCCAGCTGGTCGCGGAACAGGTTGAGCAGCACGAAGTACGTCGGCTTGAGCTTGGGCAGGACGCGCACGGTGTAGAGCTCATCGCATTCAAAAACGCCCACGCGCTTGCCGCCGCCGGCTCGCTTGAGGCCGCTGCGCGCCTCGAGCAGTGCACCCACCACGCCCGGCTCCATGTTGTTGCCGGCGCGGTTGCATACCACGGTGGCGCCGCTGGCGGCAACGGCGTCGGCGATGAGGTTGGAGGTGGTGGTCTTGCCATTAGTACCCGTAATCACCACGCTGCGGTCGACAAGGCCAGCGAGGTCGCTCAGCAACTCGGGATCGATCTTCATGGCGATGCGGCCGGGGAGTACGCCGCCCTGGCGTTTGAGGACAGAGCGCAGTCCCCAGCGAGCGATATCGCTCGAGGTACAGGCGAGAGATGAGCGGAGGTTCATGAAACCGTTCCTAACGTAAACGACATGGTCGGGTCGAGTGCGTCACTAAAAACCGTAGCGGCGCGCAAATTCCTGGGCAAGCTGTGACACGTCTTCACAGGCATTGGCCCAGGGGGCAAAGTCGGGAGTGTCCGAGATAATACCGTCCGCTTCCCAAACGGCCTGGTGCGAAAGATCCCAGGGATCGCGCGGCTCGGGCCGGCAGGGAAGGTACGGCGTCTGGTACATGGGGTTCAGCAAGAAGAACGCGCCGCCCTCGCAACGGTTGGCAAACTCACGCAGCGCGCGTGTCGCCGGGCGCATCTTGTTCGTTTTGAACAATAGGATTGTGCGGGCGAGCAGATACCAAGGAGAGTTCTCGAGCGCGTCAGCCCCGATCTCTTCCTCGAGTTGGTGGGCTAGGGCAAAAAAGCCGTCCTCGTCTTCCAGACGAGCGAGGGCGAGCAACACGGTGCCTGCGGCTCGGGTGGGATAGCCTTCTGCTTTAAGGACGCGGCGGGCGTAGTTGGCGGCAGCACGGTAGCGAGCGCTCGCCATACATAGCTGCGAGATGGCCTCGAGTGTATGAAGCCACCCGATAAGAGCCGGCTCGCTCACGGTAAGGTCTGCTGCAGTGACACCGTCGGCCAAAACATTATTGGCCCAGTGGTGCGGGGCTTCCATGTCGAACCCGGGCACGCTTTGCTGCAGGTAATCGGCCGTGGTCGCCTCGAGCTTCATCAGGTCACCCAGGCAGGCGTCAACGGGCGTGTCGGCCAGGATGATGGCGAGCAGCTGCGCGTCGACAGCCAGTGCATCGACGCGGACAATTTTGAGCAGCTCATCGCGCATGTCGTCGAACAGGCGATTACGCGTCTGTTCGAACTCCTCGTCACTGCCCATGTCCTCGATGCGATGGAGCTCGTCGAGCAGGTGGCGATGAATACCGGCATAGGACAGCAGTGCCTGGGCATGCTCGGTCTGCGCATACTTATGAGGGTTGACGCTCACGTCGTTATGGACAAGCTCGCGTGCTGCATCGGTGAGCTCGGGGTGCGACGCCAGATAGGTGCGCTCCAAGTAGGCGGGGATGTAGACGCTCGGATCCATTAGAGGTCCCCTCCCTTAAATGGAAGCCCCTGCTCGGCTGCACGCAGGATGCGCTCGTCGATCTGGGAACGCACGATATCGTTGGTGGCGACCCAGGCGGCAAAGCTGGCGTTGTCGGGAGCGCCCAGGCCCTCCTGCAGTACCGGCGTTGCCTCGGACAGTGCAAGGACGAGCTCGTCGGTGGAGCCTGCGCCCACGTTGACGCGGGCATAGACGCCATCGGGAAACTCGGTTTGGAAGTAGAGCGCCTCGGCCGCGTGCGGGCACGAGCGCGCAAGGATACGCAGGTAGTGCTCGGCGCCCTCGTAGTCCAGCTCGCGCCAGGCTGCGCTCATCAGCGCGATGAGCGTCCACGGGTCCAAGTCGCGCTCCGCGTCCTTGGGACGACGGCGCAGCGGCGTGTTGGCGAGATAGGGGACGGAGTGGGCAGAGCGAAAGCGCTTGAGCTCCTCGGCGGGGTATTCGAGCTTTGCCATGGCGAGCATCGCGGTGTGGCGGACACCAGCGGGGTCGTTGGGCGCAAAGTCGAGGCTGCGGTTTGCGGCTTCGAGCGACATGCGATAGCGGCCGCTAATGAGCGCGCGTGACGCAAGGGCGGCAAGCCAGCGCAGATAGGGGCGGCGCGTAAGGTCGCCTGCGGCCTCACGCTCGTAGGGGTCCTGCGCCGAGGCGATTTTGAGCGCCAGGTCATGCTCGACTTCATCGCGCTTGGATGCCAAGTACTGTACGTATTCCTCGTTGGAGCTGGCGGTGAGGGCGGTCAGCATGCGCTGGGCATCCCAGTTGGTCGGATCGAGCGCGGCTGCCTCGCGGAGCATGTTCTCGGCAGCTGCCTCTTCCTGCTCTGCCTGGGTATCGTCAGGGATAAAGGGAATGCGGTAGTCGACGGCCTCGACCACCTTGGCAATCAGATGTCCGGCGCGGTCGCGGTCGTGCACGATGAGCGGTGCGGGGTTGCGGGTGAATTGTTCCATCAGACGCTCTACGGCGGCACCGTCGGTGAGCGGGATATTGTCGCGGCGCAAGGCCTCAAGAACGAGGCGATGGCAATCCTCTTGAATGGGATCGAATGCCATGGGGCCTCCTTTGCTGCGGTTAGGGTTCAAATGTTTCTATATAAGGTTCTAGTTTACCCGCATGTGGCACACCGGGGGTGCCGCACTTGGACTTGCACCTTTGCACCACGAAGACGGATGTCGCACAAATGTCGGCACCTTGGACGACCGAGTGGTATCACGGTGCCGCAAACGGTCGATTTTTGGCGGCGAACGGTGCATATTTTGGAGGGGCACGGTCCTGCCCGGGATATGTAGTCAACCTTGATAAAACGTTTGCCCAGCTTGGGAGTATGAATGCCGCACAAGGGTCTTCAGGGATAGAAAAAACGTTTCATCATTGGCGGCTTTAGGTGAATAACTGACCAACCAGAACGGTAAAATAGTGTTTGTCTGAGCGTTGAGACGTTTAGACATCGCGCATTGTCATCGCCGGCAACGCGCAAACCGGTCCTAACGGAGCCAATTGGGTGCTCCGTTATATACGCAAGTCTAAGAGGGGCTTGTTTAGGAGGCACAGTATGGGACGTTTTACCAATCCTCGCGATCTGTACTTTGGTGAGGGCGCTCGCCACGAGGTGAAGAACCTCAAGGGTAAGAAGGCCATCATCGTTTCTGGCGGCAGCTCTATGCGCCGCGGCGGGTTCCTGCAGGACGTTGAGGCCGACCTCAAAGAGGCCGGCATGGAGGTCAAGCTGTTCGAGGGCGTCGAGTCCGATCCCTCCATCGAGACCGTCATGAAGGGCGCAGCCGCTATGCGCGACTTCGAGCCCGACTGGATCGTTGCTATCGGCGGCGGTTCGCCCATCGATGCTGCTAAGGCCATGTGGGTCTTCTACGAGTATCCCGAGGAGTCCTTCGACAACATTATCCAGCCGTTCAGCTTCCCCGAGCTGCGTCAGAAGGCTCACTTCTGCGCCATTTCCTCTACCTCCGGCACTGCTACCGAGGTCACCGCATTCTCCGTCATCACGGATTACGAAAAGGGCATCAAGTACCCGCTGGCCGACTTCAACATCACCCCTGATGTCGCCATCGTCGACCCCGAGCTCACCTACACCATGCCCGCCAAGCTGTGCGCTCACACCGGCATGGATGCTCTGACCCACTGCATGGAGGCCTACGTTTCCACCTGCGCCTCTATGTTCACCGACGCCAACGCTCTGCACGGCATCCGCGAGATCGTCGAGTGGCTGCCCAAGTCCTATGCTGGCGACCATGAGGCCCGTCAGCACATGCACGAGGCTCAGTGCATCGCCGGTATCGCCTTCTCCTCGGGCCTGCTCGGCATCGTTCACTCCATGGCTCACAAGACCGGTGCTGCCTTCGAGAACGGCCACATCATCCACGGTGCCGCTAACGCCATGTACCTGGGCAAGGTCATCCAGTGGAACTCCAAGGATCCCCGTGCTGCCGAGCGTTACGCTTACGTGGCCAAGGAGATCCTGCACCTTCCCGGCGAGACCAACGAGGAGCTCATCGCTGCGCTCGTCCAGAAGATCCGCGACCTCAACGACCAGCTCAACATTCCGCAGTCCATCAAGGATTACGCGAACGGTGGCGTGAAGGTCGACGCCGAGAACCCGCAGATGGTTTCCGAGGAGGAGTTCCTCGCCAAGCTGCCCGAGATTGCCGCGAACGCCGAGCAGGACGCCTGCACGCCCGAGAACCCGCGTGAGACCAAGGCTGCCGACTTCGAGAAGATCCTCAAGGCCTGCTACTACGACACCGACATCGATTTCTAATCGACTCTTGTTATCGTAACGAGGGGCTCCGCACGTATCTGTACGGAGCCCCTTTCTTTTTTCTTTTAGAGAATGGGATAGTTATGGCTGCAATTTTCAATAGCCCCAGCAAGTACATCCAGGGTCCGGACGAGCTGGCCAAGCTCGGTTCCTATGTCGAGCCGCTCGGCGCTAAGGCCCTCGTCATCGTGACGCCTTCGGGCAAGAAGCGCGTCGGTGCCAAGATCGAGGGCGGCTTTGCCGAGGCTAAGGCCGAGCTGCTGTTTGAGGATTTTAACGGCGAGTGCTCCAAGGGCGAGGTCGATCGCCTGGTTGCGCTCGCTCGCGACAACGGTTGCGATATCGTCGTCGGCGTCGGTGGCGGCAAGATCCTCGACACCGCTAAGGCCGTCGCCTATTACCTGGAGTCCCCGGTTATCATTTGCCCCACCATTGCTTCGACCGATGCCCCGTGTTCGGCGCTTTCGGTGCTCTATACCGATGACGGCCAGTTCGACAAGTACCTCTTCCTTAAGGCAAACCCCAATATTGTCCTTATGGATACGACGGTTATCGCGGCGAGCCCGGTGCGCCTGACGGTTTCCGGTATGGGCGATGCGCTCGCAACCTATTTCGAGGCCCAGGCGACGCACGATGCCGACGGCGGCACCTGCGCTGGCGGCAAGGGCGGAATGGCCGGCCTGGCGCTCGCCAAGCTCTGCTATGAGACGCTCATGGCCGATGGCGTCAAGGCCAAGGTTGCGCTGGAGAAGGGTGCGCTCACGCCTGCCGTCGAGCACATCATCGAGGCCAATACGCTGCTTTCGGGCATTGGCTTTGAGAGCTCGGGCCTTGCTGCTGCTCATGCCATCCACAATGGTCTGACGATGCTGCCCGAGTGCCACGGCATGTATCACGGCGAGAAGGTCGCCTTTGGCACCATCGTCCAGCTGGTACTCGAGGATGCTCCGACTGAGAAACTCGAGGAAGTCTTGGGCTTCTGCATTGAGCTGGGCCTACCGGTCACGATGAAGGAACTTGGCGTTGCCGAGCTTACGCGCGAGAAGGCCATGATTGTTGCCGAGGCCGCGTGCGCGCCCGAGGACACCATGTGCAACATGCCGTTTGAGGTGACGCCCGAGATGGTTGCAAACGCCATTCTGGGTGCCGACGCACTGGGTCACTACTATCTCATGGATGAGTAAACTAAACTAAGGTAAGGAAGGGGCAAAGCCAACAGATGGCTTTGCCCCTTTTTGCTATGGTGCAAAGGGGTCAGGTTAGTTGAACCAAAGAAGGCGGGGTAGGCCTGCGATGAGGTTTTGCCCCGCCCTCGTTTGACTACAGCTCGCAAACGTTTTGCGCGCGACCCTCGACGTAGGCGACGACGTTGTCGAACTCAATCTTGGCGCGGCGCTGCATGGCCTCGTGCGTAAGGAAGCCTACATGTGGCGTGAAGGTGCAGTTCTTGGCGTTGACGAGCGCGTAGTCGGCGGGGATGGGCGGCTCCATATCAAAGACGTCGATGCCGGCACCGGCGAGCTTATCGTCGTTGAGTGCCTGGGCAAGGGCATCGTTATCCACGATGGCACCGCGGGCGCAGTTGATAAAGACGGCACCGTCCTTCATCTGGGCGAACTGCTCGGTGCCAAAGCTCTTGCGCGTGGTGTCATTGTTAGGCAGGTGCAGGCTTACGATATCGGACTCGGCGAGCAACTGCTCGAGCGAAACCTGCTCAATGCCGGCCTCGGCTGCCTCGGGATGCTCGTGGCGGGCATATCCCAGCACGCGGGCGCCAAAGGCCTTAAAGAGACGACCCGTGGCGCAGCCGATCTTACCGCAGCCCACGATACCCACGGTCTTGTCGCGGATCTCGGTGCCCATTAGGCCGGCGCTCGTCTTGCCGCTGCGGACGGCGGCATCGGCGGCGCCCACCTTGCGCAGCACGTCGATGGTCAGGCCAAGGGTGAGCTCGGCGACCGAAACGTCGGAGTAGCCGGCGCAGTTGCGAACCTCAACACCGCGCTCACGGCAGGCGGAAAGCCCCACGTGGTCGATGCCCGTAAAGGCAACGGCGATCATCTTGAGCGCATCGGCGCCGGCGACGACCTCGGCGCCCTCGCTGCGTCGAGCGAGCTCGGCCGGATCGGTTGTTTTGGTATCGAAATAGACAAACTCGTGTCCGGCGTCCTTAAGGGGTGCGGAGAGCCTGTCGAGGGTCTGCTCGGGTACTCCCAACGGTTCGATCAGGGCAATCTTCATCTTGTGACTCCTCAATAAACCTAGGCGATTAGGTTGGCAATAGATTGTAGGTCTATTTGCCTCAAAGGTGCTCCGCGTGTAATTTGCCCGAGGCGTGGGCCGATGGCGTATCATTATCTCTTGCTTGTTTGCACTGCTCAGGGAGGGGCCGCGCATGGCGCAGGAACACGATCTGTTTGATGACATTATCGAGATCAGCAAGGGTTTCGACTTTCTTAAAAACCCGCTTGGCGGCGTGACCGATGCACTCGATCCATCGGCGCCGCAGTGGAATCCTGCCGACTACAAGGAGCGCCCGCGCGGCAACACCATTCCGTGCTTGACCTGCAAAAACGAAAAGAGCGGCTGCACCGCGTGTATGGACGTGTGCCCGGTCAACGCTATCGAGGTCGAGGAAGACTCCATCGAGATCCTCGACTCCTGTCGCAAGTGCGGTCTGTGCGCCGCTACTTGCCCGACGGAGGCGATCATCTCTCCGCGCCTGGCACCCAAAAACGTCTACGACGACATTGTCTCGGCGGCTACGAGCCATGAGACCGCCTACGTTACCTGCACGCGTGCCCTTAAGCGCATGCCGCGCGAAAACGAAGTCGTCGTCGCCTGCGTGGGCGATATTACGGCAGAGACTTGGTTTTCGGTACTGGCCGATTATCCCAACGTGAGCGTCTACCTGCCGTTGGGCGTGTGCGATAAGTGCCGCAACACCGGCGGTGAGGACATTCTGGGCGAGGCGATTGCGAAGGCCGAGGAGTGGTCCGGCACGGGTATGGGCTTGGAGGTCGACTCCAAGAGCCTCAAATGCCATAAGCGCCGCGAGTACGAGCGCAAGGAGTACATGGAAAAGATTGCCCGCACGACGGGCTTGACGGTGACCAAGCTCAACCCGGCGACGGCGGCGCTGGCCTCGGTGACGCAAAAGCTCAAGGCCCATCGCCATCAGATTACCCAGCTGGAGCGCACGCTCAACACCATGTGCGGCACCACGACGACCAAGCGTCGCCGTTCGCTCACCCATGGGCGGCAGCTGGTGCTCTCGACATTGCAAAACCACCCCGAGCTTGCCCAGAACATGCAGGTGAGCACACCGGAGTGCGATTTTGACAAGTGTACGTCGTGCGGCGAGTGCGTCAACGTGTGCCCCACGTTTGCCTGCGATCTGGTGGGAAGCGGCCGCTTTGCGTTGGAGTCCACGTATTGTTTAGGCTGCGGCGCCTGTGTCAAGGTTTGTCCCGAGCATGCGCTCAAGCTTGTTGAGCACGACGCGTCCAATCTGGTCGTCGTCGATCCCGAAGCCGAGGAAAAGGCCGCCCAGAAGGCGAAGGCTCACGAAGAAGCTGAGAAGGTCAAAGCCGAGGCAAAGGCCAAGCTCGACAAGATGCTCGATCAGGTGGAGAAGCTCGCGGACTAGTCAGCGAGCTCTATCTCTGCTTCATTTGCGCCGCCGCGGTGTCCGGATTCGCCCGGATGCTGCGGCGGCGCTATACTTATACGGTTTGAAGTACCTGTACCAAAAGGAGCTGTCGTGTCCCTTTCCATCGGTATCGTGGGCCTGCCCAACGTGGGCAAGTCGACGCTGTTCACCGCGCTTACCAAAAAGACCGGCCTTGCCGCCAACTACCCGTTTGCCACGATCGACCCCAACGTGGGTATCGTCGACGTGCCCGATAGCCGCTTGCAAAAGCTTGCCGACATCGTTAACCCGGGTCGCATTGTGCCGGCGACGGTCGAGTTCGTCGACATCGCAGGTCTGGTGAAGGGCGCTAACGAGGGCGAGGGCCTGGGCAACCAGTTCCTGGCCAACATTCGCGAGACCGACGCTATCTGCGAGGTCGTGCGCTACTTTAAGGACCCCAACGTCATGCGTGAGGTGGGCCGCACGGGCGAGTTCGTCGATCCCGCCGGCGATGCCGACACCATCATGACCGAGCTCATCCTGGCCGACATGGGCACGCTCGAGAAGCAGCTGCCTAAGCTCGAGAAGGAGGCCAAGCGCGACAAGGAGCTCATGCCCAAGTTCGAGGTTGCCAAGCGCCTGCTTGCCTGGCTCAACGAGGGCAAGCGCGCCGCATCCATGGAGATGACCGACGAGGAGCGTGCCGCCGCCAAGGGGCTGTTCCTGCTCACCATGAAGCCCATCCTGTATGTGGCCAACGTGGACGAGGATATGCTCAACGAGGACCTGGCGCCCATCGACGGCGTCAAGCCGCTGCCGATCTGCGCCAAGATCGAGGCCGAGCTTTCCGAGCTCGATCCCGAGGACGCTGCCGACTACCTGGAAAGCCTAGGCCTGGAGCAGCCCGGCCTGGACGTGCTCGCTCAGGCTGCCTACAAGCTGCTCGGCCTGCAGTCGTTCTTTACGGCCGGCGAGATGGAGGTCAAGGCCTGGACGGTGCGTCAGGGCGCGACCGCCCCGCAGGCCGCCGGTGTCATCCACACCGACTTTGAGCGCGGCTTTATTAAGGCCGAGGTTATTGGCTACGACGACTACATCGAGCTCGGCGGCGAGCAGGGCGCCAAGGCCGCCGGCAAGCTGCGCATTGAGGGCAAGGACTATGTCATGGCCGATGGCGACGTCGTGCACTTCCGCTTTAACGTGTAAGGACGACGCATATGTTTAAATATGGCAAAAAAGCTGGCTACATGGGTATTGCGCTGCTCGTACTTGCGGTGATTCCGCTGGTGGTTGCAGCGTGTGTTATCCCCAACATTGGCTCCGAGGTGGCAACGAAGTTTAACGCCGCCGGCGAGGTGACGCGCTGGGGTAAGAGCTACGAGCTGCTGGCACTGCCGGTACTCAATCTGCTGCTGAGCGTGGCGACGTACTTTACGGCGGGACGCCAAGCCAAGAACAATGACGACTCCGCCGCCATGGCGCGCATCGTGTGCGAGCGCTACCTGCGCAACGGTTGCATCACGGGTGTGTTCCTCAACGTGATCAACGTTTACTTTATGTACTCGGCGATTACCGGAACGGGCTTTGGCTTTGGTTTCTAGCTTGTCCTTTTAGACAACGAGCCTGCAAGCATATTCGATGGCTGCTGCGAGGCCGCCGCTCGATCGTGGTTGAAAGACTGCATCGGCGGCGGCCTCGTTTTCGTATCCGGCGCCGCGAAGGGCGAGTGCTATGCCGGCTTCTAAAAGGAGCGGCAGGCCGCGTTGGCTGGTTGCGA
>OHHQ01001170.1_pt1 | contig 11385 bp, 8 predicted proteins | sample 1568051 | NCBI WGS metagenome assembly OHHQ01 (sample SAMEA3879567, study PRJEB24766) | human gut metagenome | biome: human-associated habitat; feature: feces | place: USA | collected 1985/1987
TAAAATAAAAATATCAGATTTTTCTCTGGGGGCCGCGCAGATGGTGGCAAGCTCAAAAATCTTTTCCGGCCGCCGCCAATCCTGAATGGTGAGGAACATATCCGCTCCGGTTAAAAAATAAAACCGAGCGGCAGGACGCTCTTTTTTAAGAATTTCTAAAGTATCCGAGGTATAGCTGGGTCCGGGCCGTTTGATCTCCACATCCGAAACCTGAAAAAGCGGGCTGCTTTCCGCCGCCAGCCGGCACATGGCAAGCCGGTGCCCCCACGAGGCCATATCTCCCGCCTCCTTATGAGGGGGGATCCTGGTGGGAATAATCAGCACCTTGTCAAAACGCAGTTTTTCCGCAAAGTCCCGGGCCATTTTCAAATGGGCGTTGTGGATCGGGTTAAAAGTGCCTCCCAAAATACCAATTCGCTGTTCCATATCGTTTCCTTATTTTTTCGGCAGGTTAATGACCGGCTTTTTCTCATTTCTTCGGTATAGAATAAATTTCGTCCCGATAACCTGAACCACCTCGGCGCCGATCACCCCGGCGATTTCCTCCGCCGCTTCCCGGGAGGACAAGGGAGAAGTCTCCAGGCATTTTCCCTTAATCAGCTCCCTTGCGGTGACAGCGTCTTCCGCCTGCTTGAGAATCTCCGGGCTCATGCCGCCTTTTCCCACCATTAAAATGGTATCCAACGGGTTGCCCAATCCTCTGAGATAAGCCCTTTGCTTGCTTGTTAACATTCCTTTGCTCCTTCCAGCGCCTCTTTCAGCGCCGTTTTCAATTTTCTTAGCGCGTTTCCCCGGTGGCTGACAGCATCCTTTTCCTCCGCTGTCAGCTGAGCGAAGGTCTTTCCACCTTCCACCACAAAGATCGGGTCATAGCCAAACCCGCCGTTACCAGCAGGAGCGTAAGCGATTTTCCCAGGGCACTCTCCCCGCACCATAATCTCTTGCCCGTCTGGAAATAAACAGCAAATGGCGGAAACAAACTTGGCGGTCCGCTTTTCCTGGGGCACATTTTCTATGTTCTTTAATAGCTTTTGTACTTTTTCCTCATCTGTGGCGTCAGGGCCGCCGTATCGGGCGGAATACACTCCCGGCGCGCCGTCTAAGGCGTCGACCATCAGGCCGGAATCGTCGGCCACAGCAGCCTTCCCCGTCAGGTCCAAAGCCGCCTTCGCTTTCAGATAAGCGTTTTCCTCGAAAGTGGTTCCAGTTTCCTCCACGTCGCTTAGGTCGGCGCCGGCCTGCTTTGCCGTCAGGACCTCTATCCCCAGTTCTTTTAAAATCCGCTCCATTTCATCCCGTTTTTTTAAATTATTGGTCGCCATGACAAACTGCATGTGAAAACCCCTCTTTATGAATTTTGTTCCGGCGCGAACAGCGCGTTCGCGAAGTCGTTGGCGTCAAAAGGCTGAAGATCGTCGATCTGTTCGCCCACCCCGATGAATTTTACCGGCACGTTCAAATCCTCTTTGATTGCGATTACCACGCCGCCCCGGGCGGTGCCGTCCAGCTTGGTCAGCACAATGCCGGTAATGCCGCAGGAATTTTTAAATTCCCGAGCCTGGTTCACAGCATTTTGGCCGGTGGCCGCATCCAGCACCAGAAGAATTTCTTTTTCCGCCTCCGGCAGCTCCCGGTCGATGATCCTGCCGATTTTGCTCAGCTCGTCCATCAGATTCTTTTTGTTGTGAAGCCGCCCCGCGGTATCGCAGATAATCACATCCGCGTTCCGGGATTTCGCCGCCGAAATCGCGTCGAACACCACCGCGGCTGGGTCGGAGCCTTCGCCTTGTTTTACCAGGTCGGCACCGGAACGGTCCGCCCAGACCGCCAGCTGGTCGATAGCTGCCGCCCGGAACGTATCCGCCGCCGCGATCACGACCTTTTTCCCTTCCCGGGTCAGACGGGCGGAAATTTTACCGATGGTGGTGGTTTTTCCTACGCCGTTGACCCCGATCACCAGAATAATGGAAGGCTTGGTTGCCAAATGGAGGCTGGTATCTCCTTCCAGCATTTCCCTTACCACGTTACGAAGCATTCCCATGATCTGGTTAGGGTCTTTTACGCCGTCGCGCTTTACTCTGGCTTTCAGTTCCTCACAAATGCGCTGAGCCGTATTGATACCCACGTCTCCCATCACCAAAAGCTCCTCCAGCTCTTCGAACAGGTCGTCGTCAATTTTCGTAAAGGATTTCAGCATAGAGTCAATCTGCCCCACTACGCTGTCCCTTGTCTTTTTTAAGCCTTCTTTGATTTTACTGAATAATCCCAACAGGACTTCCTCCTTTTGTTACGCTTTCATGCCCAGCTTGGCTTCGATCTCAGACGCCCGCAGCTCAAGAAGCTTCGAAACGCCCTCATCCTGCATGGTAACGCCGTAAAGCACATCGGCTTCCTCCATGGTGCCCCGGCGATGGGTGATGACGATAAACTGGGTATTGTCGTTCATTCTGCGGAGATACGAGGCGAACCGGGTGACATTCACGTCATCCAGTGCGGCCTCGATTTCGTCCAGCACGCAAAACGGCGCCGGGCTGACCTTCATAATGGAGAAGTAGAGACAGATAGCGACCAGGGCCTTTTCGCCGCCGGACAGAAGCTCCAAATGACTGACAATTTTTCCCGGAGGCTGGACATAAATGTCGATGCCGGAATTTAAAATGTCCTCCGGGTCGGAAAGCTTCAGCTGGGCCCCGCCTCCGCCGAACAGCTCCTGAAAAGTAGCGCCGAAATGCTTGTTGATCTCCTCAAACCGGGCAACAAACAAGGAACGCATATTCTGCGTCAGATCCCGGATCAGCTTAAGCAGCTCCTCCCGGGATTTCTCCACGTCTCCTACCTGCTCCTGCATAAAGAGGTACCGTTCGGAAACCTCCTGATATTCCTCGATGGCGGCCACATTGACGGTGCCCAGGCTTTTAATTTTACTTTTCAGCTCATTCAGCCGCTTTTGAGCCTTGCCCGGCTCCTCTATCCGGCCGACGGTTTCCTCCGCCTGTCTCCGGGTCAATTCATATTCTTCCCACAGGCGGCTGATAATTTCATCATATTCCTTTTGGAGATTGGCTTTCCGTTCCTCCAAGCGAGCCAGCTCCCGGCCGGTAAGCTCTCTTTGAGACTGCTTTTCCCGTTCCTCCGCCCGCAGACGGGCGGACTGTTTTTCCAGCTCCAGCCGCTCCTGATTCAGCGCTTCAATGGACTTCTCCACTCCGGCGGCTTGTTCTTTCAGCTTCTGAGCCTGGGTCAGGCACTGGGCAATCTCCTTTTGCAGTTCTCCATTCTTTTGTTTAAGCTCCTGAATCTCCTCCTCCAGCTGGGTAATCCTTCCGGCTTCCCCCTGCCTGCGGCTTTCCATGGAAGCGATCTCAGCCTCTAAAGAGGATTTATCCTTTTCCAGAGATAAGAGTCCCATGCGAAGCTCCTGCATCCTTTGGGAGATTCCTTCCCGCTTTTCGCTGAACTCCGCCTGGCTTCCGGTGATTTGGGAAAGCTTTTCCTCGATTACGGAAATTTCATGTTCCGCTTCCTCCTGGACCTTGCGGGATGCCTCCAAGGCCGCCCTTAATTCTTTCAGCCGTATCTGAGACTGATCCCGTTCATTTTGCAGGTCCTCAACTGCCCTTTGCAGATTTTCCCGCTCCGCCCGGCGGTTCTTCTGTTCCGCCTCCAGACGGATCCGCTCCTCCTGGGCAGAGGACAGCTCTCCCTGGGCGCCTAACAGCGCCGCCTCGTTTTTAGAAACCTCCGCCTGCAGCTGATGATACTCCTCCTGGGCCTTTTTCAGCTTTTCCTGAAGAACGGCCGCTTCCTTTTCATACTTTTCTATTTCGCCTACCCGGCTCAAGAGCCCCGAATTTCTGGCCAGCGAGCCTCCGGTCAGGGAACCGCCGGCGTTAACCACCTGGCCGTCCAGGGTGACGATCCGGAACCGGTAGTGGAACTGTTTGGCAATGGCCACAGCGTCGTCCAGGCTTTCCGCCACCGCTACCCTGCCCAGCAAGGAATCGATGACGCCCTGATACTGAGTGTCAAACCGGCAAAGCCGGCTCGCAACGCCCACAAAGCCCATACAGTCCTCCAGGCCCGGCTCCTTCAGCACGTTTCCTTTAATAGTGGACAAGGGCAGAAAGGTAGCCCGTCCGCTGTCCCGCTGCTTTAAAAGCTGGATAGCCCTTTTCGCATCCTGCTCGGTGCTCACCACCAAATTCTGCATAGCGCCGCCTAATGCAGTTTCGATGGCCACAGCGTATTCGCTGGAAACCTGGAACAGGCGGGACACCGGTCCATGGACACCGGATAAGGCTCCCCTCTGGGATTCCTTCATGACCGTTTTTACGCTTTTTTGAAAGCCCTCCAGGTTTCTCTCCAGCTCTCTCAGCAAATTCGCCCGTCGAAGCTTTTCCTGTGCATCTAAGGAAAGCTGGTCGGCAAGCTTTTTGCTGTCCGCTAATTTCCCCCGCCTGGAATCCAAGCGGAGCTCATAGCCCTTGACTGTGTTGGCAAGGCCGCCGATCCGGTCATTGGTATCGTCCAGCATTTGCTGGTAATCCTTGAGCGCTTCATTGGTCTGATGCAGGCTGCTGAGCCGCTGGGCAATATCCGCCTGCACCTTGGCAAGGCGGACTTCAATCTCACTGATGGAGGAGGCCGCCGTGACCCCGGTCAGCTTGGCCTCTCCGGCCTTTTCCGTCAGCGAAGCGATTTCCCCGCTGAGGGCCTCTCCCTCTGTCAAGTATTTTCCCGCTTCCTCCTGCAAAGCCTGCAAAGCCTGCTCGCAGGAAACCAGCTCCCGCCGGCCCGCCTCCTCCTGCCGGTTCTTTTGGGAAATCAATTCCCGGCGCTTTTCAATCTCTTCGTCAATGGAATCCGCGGAGGAATTGGCCTCCTGAATCTGGGCCTCCACCCTGCCGATCAATTCCCCGTTATGGGAAACGTCGCTGTTCAGCAGGCTGGCTTCGTGCTCCTTTTCCCCAGAAATCTCCTGAAGGCTTTGGATTTCCCGCCGGCGCTCATCCACTTTAGCAGCGTGGGAGTTCATCTCTAAAAAGATCGTTTCCTCCCGGGCCTGAATCTCCTGAATCTGATTCGCAACCTCCTCATCCTGATTTCTGGCCACCAGGATTTTATCCTCCTGCTCCCGCAGGACTTTTCCCGATTTTTCCAGGGTATTCAGCCACAGGCCGATCTCCAAAACCCGCTTTTCGTCTGCGTAGGCCAAATAATCCTTGGCCTTTTTCGCCTGCTCCTCCAAGGGGCCTACCCGGGCTTCCAGCTCGGACAGGATATCTCTCAGCCTGAGCAGGTTTTCCTCAGTCTGATTCAGCCTTTTCTCCGCTTCCCCCTTGCGGTAGCGGTACCTGGAGATTCCAGCGGCCTCCTCGAAGATTTCCCTCCGGTCCTCAGAACGGGAGGCCACGATGCTGTCGATTTTGCCTTGGCCGATAATCGAATAGCCGTCCCGTCCCAAGCCGGTGTCCATAAACAGCTCATGAATATCCTTCAGCCGTACAACCGCTTTGTTAATCAAATACTCGCTGTCTCCGGAACGGTAGTACCGGCGGGTGATGGCCACCTCATCCTCCCCAAAGGGAAGCCTTCTGTCCCTATTGTCGATGGTAAGGGTCACCTGGGCGTAACCCTGGGATTTTCTCGCTGGAGTGCCGTTGAAAATAACATCTTCCATTCTGGAGCAGCGCAGGGTTTTGCAGGACTGCTCTCCCAAAACCCAGCGGATGGCGTCGCTGATATTGCTCTTTCCGCTGCCGTTAGGTCCTACCACGGCGGTGATTTCCGGTCCAAAGGAAAGCTTAGTCTGATCCGGAAAGGTTTTAAAGCCTTGCAGCTTTAGTGATTTTAATAGCACGATCTCACCTGCACTTAACTTGTATTTCTCCCGAAGGAATCGACGGATCCGGCACCGCCCGGGCGTCGATCCCCTGTTCCTTCAGTTTCTGTATGTTTTCCCGCTTTTGTCCCACAATCTGGGAAAGCTCCCTTGGGTTACCCAAAATTTCAATGGCAGACGGCTTCTTTCCCATAGCGCAAACGCGGGCTAAAATGTCCTTATAAAACAAATAGGACTGGCATTTTTCCCGGAACGCCGGGTGATAAGCTCCAGCTAATAGGTTCCGCTTCAGCTCTAAGGCGTCGTGAAGCCCCAGGCGGATTACATCGATTTTATTCTGCCGGAACAAGCGCAGCAATCCGGCGCATAAGGGAATAGACTGTTCCACGTCAGGCGGGCTGTAAAGGCCGGCCTCATAGTATTCCCCCAGCTTGGTACCCTTCAGCACCACAGTAGGATAAATTCTGACGCAATCAGGCTTGCATAAGACTAATTTTTTTCCGGTTTGCCAATCGGATTCCGGAGAACTGCCATAAAGGCCCGTCATCATCTGAAGCCCTAACGAAAATCCATATTCCCGAATCATCCGGGAGGCGTTGACCACGTCTTGGGCGGTATGTCCCCGCTGGTTGAGAACCAGCACCCTGTCGTCCATGCTCTGGGCGCCCAGTTCGATACTTTTCACTCCATACTGTTTCAGCCGCTCTAAAGCCGTAGGGTCGATAGCATCCGGCCTGGTGGAAATCCGAATACCGGAAAAATCCCCTCGCTTTACGAAGGGGTAGGCGGCTTTCAAAAGCGACTCCTGATAGGCCGGAGGCACCGCGGTAAAGCTGCCGCCGAAAAAAGCGATTTCAGACGCTTTTTTCTTTCCCCTCAGCGCCTGCCGCGCATCCTCTAGAACAGCGGCGACCTCGCCAGGCTCAACCCGCCTACTCACACCGGTGATGCTTTTCTGATCGCAGAAGCTGCACTGATGAGGGCAGCCCACATGGGGAATAAAAAACGCCACATTGCTGTGTTTAATAGCCCATCAGCTCCAATGCTTCCCGAGCAGCCTGTTGTTCAGCTTCCTTTTTGCTTCTGCCTCCGCCTTTCCCGATGACATTGCTGTTCAAATGAACCTCAACAACAAAATGCTTATTATGATCCGGACCGCTTTCCCCCACCAGCACATAGTTAAGCTTTTCCTCCGGATTTTGCTGGACGATCTCCTGCAAAGCCGTTTTATAATCCTTAAAGGCCTTGGGCTTGGGATTTTCCATTTCCGGGATGGTAAAGCGCAAGACGAACTCCCTGGCCTTTTCCATGCCGCCGTCTAAATAAATCGCCGCCAGCACCGCCTCAAAGGCATCGGCCAAAATAGAGGACCGCTCCGCTCCGCCGGAATTTTGCTCGCCCCGGCTGAGCCGGAGGAAGCTCCCGATTTCCAGAACTCTGGAAAAGCGCTGGAGGGATTTCTCGCACACCAGGGAAGCCCGCATTTTAGTCAACTCGCCTTCCGGCAGATGGGGGCAGTTGCGGAAAATATAATCGGACACCACGATACTTAAAACCGCGTCCCCCAGAAATTCCAACCGCTCGTTGCTGCGGGTGCCATTATGAGCCTCGTTGGCATAGGAGGAGTGGGTCAGGGCGGTTTTCAACAGCTTCGGATTCTGAAAGGCGTAACCTAAATTCTCTTCCAGCCGCCGGAAGTCCCAGCCCGATACTTTTGTGTTTTCCTGCTTACTCATTGCTATCCATTCCCTTCAGCGATTGCAGCGACTCGTTAATCTCCTCCACCACGCCGCCCTTTACATAAGCTGCCGTTAAACGGAGGGCGTTTTTAAAGGTTTTCGCTTTCGCGCTGCCATGGGCTTTAAATACCGGCTTGGCTATGCCCATAATCGGCGCGCCGCCGTATTCGTTATAATCCATAGCCTTTTTTAGCTCCTTCATGTCGCTGTAAATCATGCCCGCCGCGATTTTCGTCTTTAGATTCTTGGTCAAAATACCCTTGATTTTGTTCATCAGCGTCATGGCCACGCCTTCATAAAGCTTCAAAATCACGTTGCCGGTAAATCCATCGCATACCACCACGTCCGCCGCGTCCTCAGGAATATCTCGGGCTTCGATGTTCCCGATAAAATTCACGCCGGTCTGCTTTAAAAGCTGAAACGCCTGGTGCTGCAGTTCTCCGCCCTTATGATCCTCGGTGCCTATGTTGGCAAGACCGACCCGGGGATTTTTTACCCCCATGACCTTTTCCATATAAATCGACCCCATCACACCGAATTGCTGGAGCATTTCCGGCTTCGACTCCACGTTCGCCCCGCCGTCGATCAGCATGAAAAAGCCTTCGTTTTTTGGCATGATCGGCGCAAACGCCGGACGCTTAATCTTGGGAATCCTTTTTACGATTAAGGTAGAGCCCACCACCAGGGCGCCGCTGTTGCCCGCGGAAATGAAAGCGTCTCCGTTTCCTGCGGCGAGCTGCCGCAGGCCCTCTGCCATAGAACTTTGAGATTTTGATTTCATAATATCCCCGGCGTGGTCTTCCATGGTAATGATATCCGGGGTATCCACGAGCTCCATTCTGTTCAGAGAAATCTCGTTTTCCTCAGCGACCCGGCGGATCTCCGCTTCCCTGCCGGTAAGTATAACGTCCAGATCATATTCGACAACCGCCTGGGCGCATCCCTTTAAAATCTCCAAAGGGGCGTTGTCTCCTCCAAACGCGTCAACAATAATTTTCATATCCTCGCAGCACCGCTCCTTCCGCTCTGCAAAAAGCTTGAACAGCGGTTCCTGCTTTCCCACCTTTCTTTGTGGCCTATACTCCGCTATTTATGATTTTCTCGATACGCTCGAGCGATCTCTCAGCCAAGGCGCCGTACCGCCGGCGCTTATCCCGGATAGGTTCCTGAAGCGGCGGCAAAATTCCAAAATTAGCCCCCATCGGCTGGAAATCCTTAACCGATTCGTCACTGATATAGTGGCTTAAGGCACCCATCATGGTTTCTCTCGGAAGAACCAGCGTTTCTCTGCCCTGGCAGCGCCGAACCGCGTTCTTCCCGGCTAACAGACCCGAAAACATCGCGGCTAAGTATCCTTCCAATCCTGTGAGCTGCCCGGCAAAAAACAGGTCGGGCCGTGTTTTCATGGAAAAATCCCGGCGCAGCAGCCTTGGAGAATCGATAAAGGTATTCCGGTGCATGACTCCGTATCGGACGAATTCAGCATTTTTCAGGGCCGGAATCATGGAAAATACCCGCTTCTGCTCCGGAAATTTTAGGTTTGTCTGGAAGCCCACCAAATTATACAGGGACTTTTCCCGGTTCTCCTGCCGCAGCTGCACCACTGCCCAAGGACGATGGCCGGTTCTGGGATCCCTCAGACCCACCGGCTTTAGCGGGCCGAACCGCAAGGTATCCGCTCCCCGCTGGGCCATCACCTCTACCGGCATACAGCCCTCGTAAACCTTTGGATTCTTCACATCAAACTCATGAACCGGCGCTCTCTCCGCCCGGATCAGCTCCTGATAAAAGGCCTCATACTGCTCTTTGTTCATTGGGCAGTTGAGGTAAGCGTCATCCTCACCCTTATCGTACCGGGACTGGGTGAACGCCTGAGACAAATCTACGCTGCCGTAGGTGACAATCGGCGCCGCCGCGTCAAAAAAACTCAGCGAACCCCCGCACAGCCCCGCGATTTTCTCCGCCAGAGCATCGCTGGTCAGAGGACCGGTAGCCACGACCGTCGGCTCCTCGACGTTGGGCAGGGGAAGCTCCGTGACCTCCCGAGATACCACCTGAATATTTTCGTGACCTTTTATTTTTCTTGTGACCAGGCTGGAAAACTCATTCCGGTCCACCGCCAAAGCGCCTCCGGCGGGAACCTGGGTTTGGTCGGCGCATTCCATCAGCAGAGAGTGAAAGCGCCGCATTTCCTCCTTCAGCAGGCCGGCGGCGCTTTCCACCCGGCTCGCTTTCAAAGAATTGGAGCAAACCAGCTCCGCCATATTTTGACTGTGATGAGCCGGAGAATATTTTTCCGGCTTCATTTCATACAGGGTCACCTGGGCGCCGGCATTGGCCGCCTGCCAAGCGGCTTCACATCCCGCCAGGCCCCCGCCTATTACGTTAATTTTCATCCTGGTCTTCCACCCGTTCATAGCCGCATCCTTCTGTGACGCAGTAGATCTTGGGCTTTTTCCCCTTCTTTTTCAAAAGGGTCTTGCCGCACTTGGGACACTTCTCCTGAATCGGCTCATCCCAGGATACAAAATCACATTCCGGATAATGGTCGCAGCCATAGAATACCCGGCCTTTTTTCGTTTTCTTCTCGATCACCCTGCCGCCGCACTTGGGACACTCGGCGCCGGTTTCTTTCACAAACTTTTTAATGTTTTTGCACTCAGGATATCCTGGGCAGGCGATAAACTTGCCATACCGGCCCACCTTAACCACCATCTGACGGCCGCATTTTTCGCAGATCAGATCGGTTTTATCCTCCTCCAAGGTGATCTTGACATCCTTCATCTCTTCCTTGGCCTTTTGGAGAGTCTTGTCAAAGTCTCCGTAAAACTCCTCCAGGGTGTCTACCCAATTTTCCTTGCCCGCCTCAATGCCATCCAAATCCTCTTCCATCTGTGCGGTAAATTTCACATTGACGATTTTCGGGAAACGCTCCTTCATCAGCTTAGTAGTAACCTCTCCCAGCTCCGTAGGCTTTAACGCCTTGCCATCCCGGACCACATACTCTCTGCCGGTGATGGTGGTGATCGTGGCCGCATAGGTGGACGGGCGGCCGATGCCGTATTCCTCCATCGCCTTGATCAAGGAGGCTTCTGTATAGCGGGGCGGCGGCTGTGTAAAGTGCTGGTTTCCGCCGATCTCCTTGAGCTTTAATTTGTCGCCCTCCTTAATCTCCGGCAGGCGGCCGTCCGCTTCTGCATCATCCGTGCTCTCCTCATAAAGGACCGTGAATCCATCAAATTTGATGGAGTAGCCGCTGGCAGTAAAAAGATAATGTCCACCTTCCTGCGGCTCCTGTGCAGGCAGCGCCTCAATCTCCGCGCGGACAGTATTTTGAATACAATTGGCCATCAAGCTCGCCATAAAGCGCTTCCAGATCAGGTTATACAGCTTATATTGATCGGCCGTCAGGCTCTTTTTTGCCTGCTCCGGTGTGAGCTCCGGCATGGTGGGGCGAATCGCCTCGTGCCCATCCTGCGCGTTGGCACGGGATTTAAAATAACGCGGTTTATCCGGCAGATATTTCTCACCCCAATGCTCCTTGATATAATCATTGCCCTGCGCGCGCGCCTCCTCGGAGATGCGTAGAGAATCCGTTCTCATGTAAGTGATAAGGCCCACAGAGCCAATGCCTTCCACTTCAACGCCCTCATAGAGCTCCTGCGCCGCTTTCATCGTCCGGCGGGCCTGGAAGCCCATGCGCCGCGATGCCTCCTGTTGCAGGGTGGATGTGATAAAGGGCGGGGCCGGGCTTTTGCGGCGTGTGCCCTTTTTGACTGTTTTTACACGGTATTGCGCGCCGTC
>OHHQ01001175.1_pt1 | contig 11340 bp, 6 predicted proteins | sample 1568051 | NCBI WGS metagenome assembly OHHQ01 (sample SAMEA3879567, study PRJEB24766) | human gut metagenome | biome: human-associated habitat; feature: feces | place: USA | collected 1985/1987
GAGCAACTCGGCCGTGTGAACTCGGTCATGGGCTTTGGCAATATGTTCGCCGGCGTGGCCCCTCTGGCGGTTGCACCGTGGCTGGCGGCAGCATTTGGCGTACAACGGACACTCGTGGGGGCAGGCATGGTCGTGACGGCGGTCCCTGCGGCGTTGCTGCTGTTTGGACGAAATCATTTGGATTGTGCCGCAAGGCAGTAAAACCATCACAACATTCGATGAAAATCGCGATTTTGCCGAAAAACGTCGAATGTTGTGATGGTTTGCGTCCCGGCCAGGTCATCCTGCGGGCCAGGCCACCACAAAGGGGCCAGGCACCTTTGTGGTGGTTTTTGCTTTGACAGGTCGCCCCTGCGCCTTGGTATACCATGTACGCCGTTCACGACCACACCCCACACCGCCGCACAACCCAGAAAGGCTCCCATGGACGCCACCTTCAGTCACATCAAAGCCGTGTTCTGCGATATTGACGGCACGCTGCTCACGAGCCAGCACACGGTGTCCCCGCGCACCGTGGCGGCGATCCGCGCCCTGCGCGAGCGCGGCGTGCTCTTTGGCCTGTGCACCGGGCGCGATGCCCACGCGACCGGGGCCATGTACGAACTCTGGGGCATCGAAGGCCTGGTGGACGTGCTCGTGGGCTGCGGTGGCGCCGAGGTCATCGACCGCGCGCACGGCATCAACGAGCTGAGCTATCCGCTGCCGGGCGAGACCATCGCGCGCATCTGCAAGCACATGGCGGACCTTCCGGCAACGCCCGTCTGCCCCCGAGACGGCGTGTTCTATGTGCCCGAGAGCAATGCGTGCGTCGAGCACCTGTCGTGCGTCGACGGCGTGCCCTACCAGGTGGTCGATTTTGCCGAGTTTTTGCGCGAGCCGCAGCCCAAGGTGATGTTTACCATGGCGCCCGAGGTGATGTCGCAGGTCATCGAGCGCGCGTCGACGTTTGTCGATGACACTGTTAAGGCGGCGGCTCTGCAAACCACGCAGCGGCTCTACGAGTTCATGGATCCGCGCGTGTCCAAGACACGCGGCCTTGTGCGCGTGGCAGAGTTCAACGGCATGGAGCTCCAGAACATCTGCGTGTTTGGCGATGCCGATAACGACACCTGCATGGTGGGTGACGCCGGCGTGGGCGTGGCCATGGCAAATGGCAGCGACGCCACCCGTGCCGCCGCCGATTTTGTAACCGCCAGCAACGACAAAGACGGCATTGCGATCTTTATCGAGGAACATCTGCTGTAGCGCCGGGGCAGAATCACCACAAAGGGGACGGGCACCTTCGTGGTGGCCTCAGGCGATTTGGGCGAGTTGATGCCTACAATCTGCGCGCAAATTCAAATATAGTTGTCTGAACATTACGCTTCCAACCACCGATGGGCTAAAGATATTCTCATCAGTTTGGCAGGGTATTACTCCCGGTAAACGACCTACCGCTCATGGTCGATTTTCGACTGTTTACAGGATGTTTACTCTTGAGCAAAATGTTGTGCAAATAAATCTAATGCCATTAAAAAATGATAGTCAACTAAATTACCAGCAGAAACCAAAAATAGATAGCGAATAAACGAAGGCAAATCTGAGTAAATGTCAAGAGAATTGAGAACTTGCTACAAAAATGCCGGTTTTGTTGCTCATATGTTTAAACAATAGTTACAATAACTTTACTAAACGAGTGCAATTACAGATTGCGCAGATACGTTTGATAGTGAAAGAGCAAGATCGCGGTCTCTTGGGGAGGAGACATCGATGAAAGCAAATTCAGACAAATCTAAGCAGAGTAATAAAGCGACGCGCCGTGTACTGGCAGGCGTTTTGTGCGGAGCCTCCGTTTTGAGCTTGGTACTGTCGCTCGTCATGCCCCCGATCTCGCAGGCCATTGCTAACGATGCCCAGACGGTTTCTGCCGAGGAAACTGTGATGGGGGGGGGTTCCTCAGGTGAGTCTACTGGTGTAGACAACACTACTAACGAGGATGCCGAAAACCAGAATAGTGATGATGCCGAGAATGAGGCGAACGAGGATACCGTTGCACCAGACTCGACAGCCGATGACGCGGAGGCCGAGGGCGCCGCGCAGCCTTCCGACGCACAGACTTCTGATGATGAAAATAGCGACGAAAACGCAATTGCCCCCGCCAGCGTCAGTGACGATGACTATGACAAGGTAAATGGTGATGTTTCTGGGAAATTCGACAACGGCGGCAAGTTTCAACTGACGGGTCCTGCCTATTCGAGTCAGCAGATTGACATCAAAAAAAACACCACCATTAATCTTGCAGGAAACATGCTCTACAACCGCTCCGGCGGCTTAGACTCCTTCTTTGTGGTCGAAAACGGAGTCACGCTCACCATCGAGAACATTATCGAGGGCTCAGATAGCACAAAAGACGAAAAGACTCCGGTCGACAATGCGCCGGCGGGTCAGCCTGCGATTATGACATGGGAAAGGGGAGACGAGTCTAGCTCTAATAACGGCGCTCCTAAGAGTCTTACTTACTATGAGACTAAGAGCACGCCCAATACAGATGGACTTTGCACCACCGAGACTACGTACAGGCATGACGTTACGGGCTTTGGCGCTATCGTTGCGGCATCGGACCACGGTTCCGTAAAGCAAGTGGTCACCGTTAATGAGGGCGGCATGCTCGATCTCAAGGGCGGCATGATTACCACGGCCGCCAATCTGAGCGATAACGGCCATGTGATTCTTTCTACGGGTAAGGTCAAAATCGAAGGCGGTTACGTCACCAACGGCAACCGCGGTGGCTGGGGCGGTGGTCTGTGCATAACGGGCGCGAATGCCAGCCTCGAAATGACAGACGGCGTGGTCGCGGGAAACAAGGCAGCTTCTGGCGGCGGCGTCTATGCTGACAACGGAGCCACCTTGAAGCTTACGGGTGGAATCATCTCTGGCAACGCTACGTACGGCGAGGCGGATGGTCTCGGTGGCGGCATCTTGGTTTCGGGCGGTAGTGTGACCGTTTCTGGTGGCTACATCACTAACAATAAATACGCTAAGTTTTGCGGCCACGATGGCTGGGGTAACCATGGCGGCGCTGGGCTTGCTGCCAATAACGGCGCCCATGTCACCATTTCTGGTGGCAAGATTACTGGCAATTATTCTGAAGAAGCTGGTGGCGGCGTTTACGTTACCAATCAAGATCAATCAGGTATGGCATGGCTCGACATTACGGGAGGAATTATTGCCTCTAACGTGAGCTACCGATCTGAAGGTGCCGGTATCCGAGTGGGCCAGCAAGTTGACGCGATGATTAACGGCACTCCAAACAGCAAAGTCTACATCACTCACAACCGCTGCATGTCTCGCTTTGACTGGGGCGGTGGCGGTATCTTCGTCCAGGGAAACTCGAATGAGGGTATGGAAAAGACCGCTGGTAGATTATTTGTATACAACTCGTACATTAGCAGCAATACCGCTGGCGGCTATGGCGGCGGCGTAGCAGTCTGCCCCACGGGCAAGACGTTGGTAACGAACACTGAGGGCACGGCAATCTTTGGCAATTCGTCTGCTGACAGTGATCAAAATTTCAAAGAATACAATCGGGTAGATGGTAGTGGTAATGATGGTACGCCCCATCTTTCAGCTGGTGGTGCTGAAGGTACTAATAAGACTGAAGATAGAGATGCATACGATTCGGAGACGTTTCGCACGTACGGTCATGCCGATTTCTTCCTCGCAGCGACAGGTCACACAACGCCGGTTGCAGTGGTAAGCGGCAAGATGCTTGGCGATATAGACGCCAAGTATTCGGGAAGCATTGAGCTAAATGATCCCATTACCATCCCCGCCAACGGTGTTGCTCAGGTAAAAAATAGCATCGGTCTGACTTCGGCTGTTAGTGCCACGGATAAAGCGGTGACTGAGGCAGTACAGAAAAATAAAGTGACAACTTTCATCACGGACAACTATTCCTGGAACCATGGTGGCGGCATCATGTCGAATGGCGACCTGTACTTGGGTCAGCCAGCAGACACGTATGTCTATCCGAGCCTTAAGCTGAAGGCGACCAAGGCGCTGTCCGGCCGCAAGATCAATAAGGGGGAGTTCTCCTTTACGGTCTACCGCAAGGATTCGGTTGATCCTTTCGCTAGCGGGGTATTCAATCATGACGTTTGCACCCCGGTTGGAACTGCAAGTAATGTTGACGGAGGCAACATCACGTTTAACCTGGGTGAGCAGTCTGCAGCGAACGGTACGGCTGGCACGATTACATACTACCTAGTCGAAAATGCCGGAAAGGTTTCCGGCATCACATACGACCCCGCCGTGTACGAGATTAAGGTGACAGTCGAAGACCACTCGACTGTGCTCATGACTGTTCCGACTCGGAACGATCCGAACAAGACCATAGAGATCAAAATCCATAACTACGAGATCAAAAATGTGAGCGCGGTCGAGCATTCCGAGGGCAAAACTGACCACCGGAACGCTGATGTGCAACTAGATGCTATTGGGGGTTATTATTCGATTGACGGCCCCGACGGGGGAAAGACCTTCACCAACAAGTACACCCCTAGTGTTTCCTGGACTCCTATGGCGACTAAGATCGTTGAGGGTGGCGAGATGAAGAAGTTTACACTTCAGCTCGCGACAGACAGCCGCTTTAGAGACACAGACATCATCGGTACTGCCGAGACCACCTCTGGTAAAGATACGAAGCAGACGCTTTCGTTCAAGGACGCCACTGATAAAGATAAAACGATTGAGTTCAAGTACTCGCTCTCTGATATCAGGAATAATTCCGACGACCCGGGCGGCTCCACGGGTGGCTCTTTCAAGACCTTTACGTACTATGTGCGCGAGAAAACCAACGGTTCGCAGTTCTCGCACTACACGTACGACCAGTCGGTCTATAAGTTCACGGTTGTGCCAACGTATGACACCGAAAAAGGAGAGATCAACTGTAGGGTGACCTACATGAAGGGATCCGTTGACTCCAAGGGCGATTGGACAGCAGACCCCAATGCCAAAGAACGGACGTTCATTGACACCTCCGCCCCCAAATCCACCGACACCTCCATCCCCACCTTCACCAACACCTACTCCACCTCTTTGCCCCTTTCTGGTATGTCGGGCGTCACTCTGACGTACCTTGCCGGCGCGGCGGTGCTTTGCGCTGCTGCGGCCTGGATGCACATTCGTCGCAAGGCGAATGCGAAGGGAGGCGAGCGTCGTGAATAAGAAAGTTTGCTCCTTCCCGATCTTGTTTGCGCTGCTTGCCCTCCTGATTGGCACCTGCGCGGCTGTGTTCCCCGCATCCGCGCAGGCCGTGCCGACCTCGACCGGTTCCATCACGGTGAGCGGCACCGTGGCGCGCAGCTGCGACGCCTACCAGATCTTTAGCGCCAACGTCGTCGACGGCGACAGCGACGCCAAGATCGCCACCGACCTCGCCTGGGCAAGCGACGCCGTGCGCGACGCCGCGCTGCCTGTGCTGCACAGCGCCGGCATGCCCAACTCCCAGACCACCGCGCAGGAAGCTGCCGAATGGCTCAACGCCGATTCCCACCTTACGAGCGCGCTGAGCGCACAGCTCGCTCGTTCCCTCCAGAGCTCTGACGCCGTGCCCCTTAACGCGGGCACGGCGTCAGAGCTGCCCTGTGGCTACTGGCTCATCGTCGCCGACGACGACGTCATCGCCCAGGGCGAGGCCGGCACCGCGCCGATCATGGCCCTGGTCGGCGGCAGCGCCGTCACCGTCAAGCCCAAGGCCGCGACGCCCAAGGTCTCCAAGCATGTGCTGGAGGGCAGCACCGCCGCCTGGCAGAAGGCCGCCGACGCCACGGTCGCCGACGACCTGTACTGGCGCCTCTCCGCCACGGTCCCGGCGGGTCTTACCGCCTACGACACCTATACGGTGCAGTTCGTCGACACCATGAGCGCGGGGCTCGACCCCTCCAAGGTGGCCGCGAGCATGCGCGTGTACGTGGCGGCGGGCGCGGACGGCGGCTTCGACGTCGTGTCGGCCGACAAGGACGGCCGCGCCGGCACCGAACCCGCGAAGGGTTGGACCGACATCACGGCTCAGTGCGCCACCAAGGTAGCGGCCGACGGCAAGACCTTCACCGTGCGCACCGGTGACCTAATCGCCGCGCTCGGCGGGGCCGACGCCTTCATCGCGGGCGCCCGCGTGGTCGCCGTGTACAACGCACCGCTCAACAGCGCATGCAACCACGGCATCGCGAAGGGCAACCCCAACGAGGTCTACCTGCGCTACCCGCGCTCTCCCTTTGCCGACCAGTCCGGCGAGGCCGGCTTTACCCGCACGCCGAGCGATGACGCGTGCGCCTACACCTGGGATCTCGCGCTCACCAAGCGCGGCAGCGACGGCGACAAGCCACTTGCCGGGGCGGTCCTGAGCATCGCCGACGACCGCGGCCGCACGCTGGCGGCCGACGGCACATGGGATGCGGAGGGCAAGGCCACCGTCACCACGGGCGAGGACGGCCGCGTGACCGTCTCGGGCGTGGACTCGGGCAAGCTGGAGGTCCGCGAGCTCAAGGCGCCCAAGGGCTACACCGCCTTCGAGGGCACGCGCTCCGTGACGGTCAAGGCCGAGGGCCTGGACGTCGATCAGGTGGCCGCCGCCAAGCCCAAGCTCACCATCACGGCCGAGTCGCCCCTGCGCGCCGACAGCGCGGACGGGTCGACGGGCAGCCTGGAGGCGTCGCTCATCAACACGCCCACCGGCACACCCCCTAGCATTACCACCGGAGGCTTTATGCCCTCGACTGGCGATATGGCAATGTACGCCGCGGCCGCCGCAGCGGTCGCCGGAGCCGCGCTCATCGTGGTCGCGCTCCTGGTCAAGCGGGGAGGTGGCAGCCATAAAGAGTAGCTGGCAGCCCCACAGAGAGCGGGGCGAGACGTAGCGAAGTAGATGCTAAGACACAGACAGATGATGACCGATCGAATGGGAACCAACTGGAAAACGGAGGAAAAGAAGATGAGCATGAGCAAGAACATCGCACGCCTGGCAGTAACGGCAGGCCTCACCGCAGCGTTGAGCTTCGGTGGAGTGATGGCCCCGGTGACCATGGCGTTTGCTGCGAGTACGCCGACGGTGGCCACGGACGGCAACGTGGCGATTAAGGAGGATACCTACAAGGATACGACCTTTAAGGGAATCAAGATTTTCTCGGCAAAGGTCACGCAGGCCAAGGATGGAGAAGCCTGGTCTGGTGACAAGACGCTCTCCGACATTGAATGGGCAAATGAATCCGTGATGAACGCAGTGACTGCAGCTTATGGTGCTAATGAGTCCAAGCCTGATGGTTTCCCAACCGGCGCAGAAGCTAAATCTGCTCAGGCATGGGCCCAGTTCATCAATAAGCACGGGGCCGACGTTGCGGGCAATAACGTCAATGCCGGAAGCGTGCTCGACAAGATTGCTGCTGCCGTTGAGAAGGCCGGCATTTCCGAAGGCACTGACGGTTGGGTAACTGCTGGCAGTAACGGCTCTTTTGATAACTTGGCTACTGGCTACTGGCTCTTCGTGACTAAGAGCGTCGGCAAGAAACCAGATGCTGTCGCCGAGGGCAACACGGATACCTTCACTTCGCCAATTTTCGCCGTTGTCGGCGGTTCCGCTGAGAACTTAACTCCCAAGAAGAAGGTCCCCACTGTGACCAAGGCCGTCAGGGATGACAAAGAGGGCAGCTCTTTTGGCGATAATGTGTTCACGAATCCCAACATGGCTGCAGACTCCCGAATGGATCAGTTTATCGATTATCAGCTTACCGGTACCGTTGCGGGTAACATCGACACTTACAGCACCTACAAGTACACCTTCACGGATAATCTTCCCAAATCCATGACGCCCAAGTTCACTGATGAAGCCAGCACGACCCCCGCTGTGACAGTTAAGATTGACGGCAAAAAGGTCATTTCTGGCTATACCGCAACCTTTGATGACAGCAACGTGCTCACGGTTGATTTCGGCGACCTTAAGGTTTGCAAGGGTGAGAACGAGTCGGATATTGCCGTCACCGGTAACTCTACTGTGACTGTTGAGTACCAGGCCAAGCTTGATCCTGCAAAGATTTTTGAAAACGGCAAGGATGGTGCAATTAATTCGACGTTTGGCAGCTTGGTGGGTAAACCCCAGAAGAATACAGTTACGTTGACCTATTCCAACAATCCGCATGCCGACGGTACCGGCACCACGGTTGAGCATCCTGCCTATGACTACACCTATGGCATCGATGTAACCAAGGTTGGTTCAGAGGCTGAGAATCCGACTCTCGCCGATGTTGAGTTTACGCTGCAGGAGCAGGGCGATACCGATAGCTATATCAAGGCAAATGGTACCAAGACGTTCGATAAAAAACAGGCAACGCTGACGACCGACGCAAACGGCAAGATTAACGTTGTCGGTCTCGATGAGGGCACTTACGTCCTTACAGAGGTCAAACCGGCGCCTGGTTACGATAACTCTCACAGCAAGGGAATTACGTTTACCATTACTCGCGATTCGCTTCCGGCAAATGATACGACTGTTGTGAATCCCGGCTGCACTCTTGCTTCTGGTACCAATGAGGATCTCGTCAAGGTGGCTCAAACTAATACCGAGACCGCCGACGGCAAGGTGCACATCACCGTTGTCGACCAGAAGGGTTCCGGCCTCCCGCTCACCGGTCTTAACGGCGTGACCTTCACTTGGATTGCTGGTGGCGCGGTGCTGTGCATCGGTGTGGCGCACCTCATCCGCAGCCGTAAGCAGGCTGAGGAGTCCGAGCAGGAGTAACGCTCACTCACCCATCCCTTTGGCAGGTGGGATGTGATGGCCATGAGACTTGCGGACACTTTTCTTGTCCATCGACGTTCTTGCTTTGCCATTCTCTTTTCGGGGCAGACTCCGCGCTGGAGTTTGCCCCGTTCTTTTTGGACAACGCAGGCAGCCTCCACCGTCCGGTGCGGACTCATCCGTCATCGCGTTTCTTGACTCGTATGAGGTTCGGTTTAAGGTCCGTGGGCGCTCGCGCGGTGCGGACGGTAGAAGGCATTTGCGCCGCAACAAGCGCAAATAAGAATGCCCGGGGGTCGGATCCCGGGCATTTAACTAAAGCTGAAAACTAGGCCGCCCGCGCTCCCAAACATTTACGCGGGGTGCGTCGTTTTCTAGTGATATTGTATCCCGAATTGCCCCGCCGATCCGGGACATTTTGAAAACAACCGAAAAACTCAAATGCTGGCTTAGGCGCGAACGAGATCTCTTTAATTCCGAAAATTATGTATAATTCCAATATAAACTGGAATCAAACGAAAACGATGGAAATGAACGAAGCGCTAATCTACTTAAAAGAAGCACTAGGCCTCTCCGCCAAGACCAAAACTTGGCCTGGATCCGCACGCTTGCCGCTGCATCTGCGGTCGATTGAGATCCGCGCCGTTGACGCAAACGGTTTTTCTTTTTTGCTTGCAAGTTTGCCTACTGGCGTTGGGCTTCCCGAGGCTAAGAGAGTCTATAGCCAGCTAGCCTTGCGTGCGGAGGCTCCTGTCGTCGTTTCGTTTCCTGATGCCGATGCGCGCCAGCGCAAGGCATTGGTCGCACAAGGAATCCCCTTTGTTTGCCCTGGTAGACAGGCCTTTCTTCCATTTATGGGCGCGGCCTGCACGGAGAGGGGCGGCACTAGATTTCATAATCGCGCGACCAAGATGTCATCCAACGCGCAGGCTGCCGCAATCTGGGGAGCAGGGCAGGAGTCATATCATTCCGATGACCTTTGTCGTGCGCTTGGGATTTCGGCAAGCCGCGCGAGTGAGGCCGTAACCGAGCTTGTAGACAGGGGACTCGCAAGGCGCGAGCGGCGCGAACGGCGTGTCATTGTGTTCCCCGTGGCCGTTGATCTTCTGCTCAGTGAGCACATGGCGGAGCTCTCTTCGCCTGTCTCGAAGGTCTTTTTTGCTAGGAAGACGCCGCGGGTTGACGGTCTTGCTGACGCTGGGGAGACGGCGCTCGCTGTGCGTTCGATGCTCGCTGCGCCGGGCATGGAGCAAAAGGCCGTCTTAAGAAGTACATGGCGTGAACTGAGCGACCTTGAAGTCGCAGACGGGGAGCTGCCGGATAACGAAACGGCGATGATCCAAGTGTGGCGCTATGCGCCCGTGTTTGCCGACTCCTCCCGTATCGACGACATCTCACTTGCGCTATCTTTGGCGGCAATCGACGATGAACGAATTCAGCTCGAACTCGATCACATGTTTGGAAAGGAATATCCATGGCAGGAAGCGCTGTAGAAGGTCTCCAGGTATTTCGGCAACATATGCAGGAAGCTGAAGGGTCGTATGCCCTTATCGGCGGCACAGCATGCGACATTTTGCTCGCGGAGGCGGGACTTTCGTTTAGGGCGACCCACGATTTTGATGTGGTCATTGTCGCCGATGACCGGTTGCCTCAGACGGCCGAAGCCATATGGACCTTGGTGCGTGATGGCGGCTACCGCTGCGGCTGGGGTGAAAGCGAAGCCTCGTGTTTTTATCGGTTTACGGAACCAAAGAGGCCGGGTTATCCCCATATGATCGAGCTCTTCGCGAAGTGCCCCGACTTTCTAAAGGGTCGTGAGGGAGTTGATGTGACGCCAATTCACGTTGATGAAAACATAAGCAGTCTTTCGGCTATTTTGTTGGACGATGCCTACTACAGCTTGTTTCTTCAGGGAATTCGGACAGTAGACGGTGTTTCGGTCCTGGATACGGAATACATTGTCCCGTTCAAAGCGAAGGCGTATCTCGACCTAAAAGCTAGAAGGGAAGCCGGGGAGAACGTTGACTCGAGGAAGGTCAAAAAGCATAAACGCGATGCGCTGAGGCTTGCTCAGCTGCTTGGTGAGTCGGCGGGTGTCAACCTAGTCGAAGAGCTGAAGGACGATATGCTTGCGTTTGTTAAAGACTGTGAGGCGAGTGACATCAATCTGAAGCAGATCGGGGTTGCGGGCGTAACGACGACACAGCTAGTCGAGACGATGAAAGCAACATATGGCCTGATTGGTTGAGCGAGGTTAGGTAGTCCGGATAATGCAGTCTGGCTGCGTTGTCCGGGGTAGGGGCTCGCGAATCGGCTATTATTTGTTTAGACAACTTGAGCTGTAAAGGAGTGATCGGCGATGGCGCAGGGTGCCAAACACATGAAGAGCGATAACGCCGCGGCCAGCGGCGGCTCAAGCCCACAGCCCAAGCCCAAGGGTGGTAAGCGTCGTCGCAAACGGTTGCCGCGCTGGGCCGACCGGCTCATCACCATCGTCATCATCCTTATTGGCGTGGGCCTTATGACCTGGCCGTGGATTCTGGACCGGCTCGAGGCCTCGGGCGTGTTCA
>OHHQ01001177.1_pt1 | contig 11337 bp, 10 predicted proteins | sample 1568051 | NCBI WGS metagenome assembly OHHQ01 (sample SAMEA3879567, study PRJEB24766) | human gut metagenome | biome: human-associated habitat; feature: feces | place: USA | collected 1985/1987
GGACGGGGAGCTGCTCCGCGAGCTGCTTCTCAAAATCTTCCTCCAATAATGGAACGCATCCTGCTGCGCAACGGTATCCCGGAGCCGATGCCCCGCATCGAAGGCACATACCTCTATCAGACGCTTCATGTCCGGGGACGCCGCCCCCTCTGGCTCGACCGCCACACGGAACTGCTGGCTCGCAACATACAAGAGCTTTTCGGGTTGCGCTGGGCCCCCGACCTTCGCCGGCTGGAGGCAGAGATCGCCGCCCTGCTCGACGCCAACCGTCACCCCGTCGCAGGCTCTTCGTTCGTACGCATGGCCTTCACACCGGCGGGCGACCTGCTGCTGATCCCCGGAGCGGTATCCTTCTACGACGGGTATGCCCTGCGGTCGCTGCGGCCCGCTGCGGCTGTCGTGAACTACGGCGTTCCCTACCCCGAATACCCCACCTCGGCACGCGAAGCAGCCTGCATGCTGGCTTTGCAGGCAGCGGTGACGGCGGACAACCGGGCGGCGGAAGCGGACATTGAACGGGCGGCAGTCCGGACAGGCGTACAAGCGGTGATCCGCTGCGACGGCGAGGGATTCGTGCACGTATGCGACGAAGCGCCCCTGTTCGCCGTGAAAGGGAAAAAAGTCTATACTCCGCCCGCCCCGCCGAGTGTCGAACGGGAATTGGCATGCCGGGCCGTCGAAGCCGCCCGCCTGCCTCTGCTGGAGCTGGAGATCGGCCGGGAGCAACTTGCCCGTTTCGACGAAATTTTCTATGTCGATCACCGGGGCCTCACCTCGCTATCGGCCTGCGAAGGGCAACTCTACGCCGCAATCATCACCGAACGTATCGCCCGCGTCCTGAACAAATTATACTAACACATCCTGCCCGATACAAACCGGACAGGTTTCCTTTGTCCCACCCTATTTACAATACCTTCACAAAAGATCGGAATACACTCGGCATAAAAAACAGTTCGCTCGTTTCATTCTGCACTCATTTTCATTACTTTTGCAGAAAGTCGGATACATTCGGCAACACCCCCGGATCCGTTTGTTGGATTCTGTATTCATTTTCATTACCTTTGCTCCCAATGTCACACACCATCGCCATTTTTCCGGGATCGTTCGATCCCTTTACCCGGGGCCATCAGGCACTCGTGGACGATGCCCTGCGAATCTTCGACAAGGTCGTCATCGGCATCGGCAACAATGTTTCCAAGGCAGGACTGCTGCGCATCGAAGCCCGCAAACAACTCATCGAAGACCTCTATGCGGACAACCCCCGGGTCGAAGTGAGAATCTATACCGGTCTGACGGGCGACTTCGCCCGCGACCAGCATGCCTCGGCCATCATCCGCGGCGTGCGCAACACCACCGATTTCGAATACGAACGGACGATGGAGGCGACCAACCACCGCCTGCATCCCGACATCATCACCGTGATGCTCTTCACCCCGGCTCCCGTAGCCGACATCGCCTCGAGCACCGTACGCGAAGTACTGGCTTTCGGCCGCACGGTCGATGAATTCATGCCCGAAGGAATAGACATAAAAAAATACCTCTGATTACTATATTGCTATGATGGAATTTACCGCAGAAATGATCGCCGGTTTTCTCGGCGGCCAAGTCGCAGGCGACAAAGAGGCCAAGGTGCACACCGTCTCCTCGATCGAAGAGGGCGAACCCGGCGCCCTGACCTACCTGACCAACCCCAAATACGAAAAACACCTTTACAAAACCCGTGCGTCGATCGTATTGGTGAACAAGGATTTCACCCCTTCGGAACCCGTGACCGCCACCTTGATTAAAGTCGAAGACACCGGCGCCGCAGTGCTCAAACTGCTGCAAATGTATCAGGCCGCAAAACCCCGCAAACAGGGCATCAGCGAGCGGGCTTCGATCTCGGAGCGGGCGACACTGGGCGAAGATTGTTACGTGGGCGATTTCGCCGTTATCGAGGCGGGAGCCCGCATCGGCGCCGACTGCCAAATCTATCCCCAGGTCTATATCGGTGACGGCGTGACCGTCGGCGACGGAACGATCCTCTACCCGGGTGTCAAGATTTACGAGGGGTGCGTGATCGGCAGCCGCTGCATCCTGCATGCGGGTGCGGTGATCGGCGCCGACGGCTTCGGCTTCATTCCCAATGCCGCAGGCGGCTTCGACAAGATTCCGCAACTGGGCAACGTCGTCGTCGAAGACGACGTGGAAATCGGCGCCAACACCTGCATCGACCGGGCCAAGACCGACTCGACGATCATCCGCCGGGGCGTGAAACTCGACAACCTGATCCAGATCGGCCACAACGTGCAAATCGGCGAGAATACCGTTTCCTCGGCCCAGACAGGCATCGCAGGCACTTCGAAGGTGGGGCACAACTGTTTCCTCGCGGGACAGGTCGGCATCGCGGACCACGTGACCATCGGCGACAGGGTCTGCATCGGCTCCAAAAGCGGTCTCGACAAAGACGTACCTGACGGAGAAGTACGTTTCGGCTATCCGGCGCTGCCCGGCATGCAATATCACCGCGCATCGGCCATCTTCAAGAACCTGCCCGACCTGGCACGCCGCGTGAGTCAGGCGGAAAAGGAGATCGCGGCCCTCAAGGAGAAGTAACGTCCCTGCACCGTGTCCGACCCGACGACATACCGCATCATGGGCATCGACCCCGGCACCAACTACATGGGGTACGGGGTGCTGGAGGTTTGCGGACGGGAGGTCCGATCGGTCGTGCTGGGCGACATCGACCTGCACAGGATGAACGATCCTTACGAAAAGCTGCGCTACATTTTCGAGCGGGTCGGTGCCCTCGTGGACGAATACCGCCCCCGCGAGGTGGCCCTCGAATCGCCCTTCTTCGGCGAGAACGTGCAGTCGATGCTCAAGCTGGGCCGGGCGCAAGGCGTGGCGATGGCTGCGGCGTTGAGCCGCGGACTGCAGGTATTCGAATACGCCCCCACACGCATCAAACAGTGTATCACGGGCCGAGGCTCGGCCCCCAAGGAGCAGGTCGCGGCTCTCGTCAGCAGCATGCTCACGATCGAACGTCCGCCCCGGCGACTGGACGCTACGGACGGTATGGCCGTCGCCCTGTGCCACCATTTCATGAGTTCGAACCCATTGAACGGCGCCCTCGGCGAAGATCGGTTCAAAGGACTCGGCGGAGGCCGCAAGGCTGCCTCGGCAAAGGGCAGTTCGAGCTGGGAACGGTTTTTGAAGGATAATCCCCAGCGCGAAATCCGGCAAACGCCGCGAACACCCCAAAAGACGAATCACAAACCGACCAAATAATCATTTTAATCCTTTCTCAGCACTATGAAAAAAGCGTTAATAGGTCTTCTTGCCGCAGGCACCCTCGTGGGATGCGGAGGCAATACCTACACCATCACCGGCAAACTGGACCCGGGAATCACGGACTCCGTATTCCTGATGCAAGGCAATCCCGAAAATCCGACCATCGCATCGGCAGCCGTCGCTGCGGACGGTACGTTCAAAATCAAAGGCACGATCGACCAGCCGGACCTGGCCATCCTTACCAACCGGCACCGCCAGGGCATCGGATTCATCTTCCTCGAACCGGGAAAAATCGACGTTAAAACTGCGGATCTGGGCCAATTCCAAGTCGGCGGCACCCGCTCGAACGAGATTTTCCAGCCGATAAACGACTCTTTGGGCATGCTTCAGGGACAATTCCTGGTGGCCATGCAAGAAAACGACATGGAGAAATTCGATTCGCTGAACCAGGTAGCCAACGGCATCATGCGCCGCGCTTTGGACAACAACTCCGACAACCTGGTCGGCGTTTACTTCTTCGGAAACCTCTATAACGAAATGGAACCGCAAGAAGCCCGCGAAATCCTGAATAAATTCCCCGAACAGATGCAGAAAACCCAGATCCTGACCGCCATCGCCAAATCGATCGCCGCCCAGGAAAATACCGAAATCGGCAAGCCCTATCTGGAAATCGCGCTGCCCGACTCCCTGGGCGAAACCGTTTCGGTGACACCCCTCATCGGCCCCGGCAAATGGGTGCTGATCGACTTCTGGGCAACCTGGTGCAGTCCCTGCCGCGGCGAATTGCCCTATCTGAAGGAGGCGTTCAAGGAGTTCGGCCCCAAAGGATTCAACATTTACGGCGTATCGCTCGACAACGATGCCGAGAGTTGGAAAGAATTCCTTGTAAAAGAGGAGATGACGTGGCCCAACGTAATCGCCGTCACCGACGGCAAGAGCGCCCCGATCGTCGAAGAGTACGGAATCCGCAGCATCCCGACCAACTTCCTGATCTCGCCCGAAGGCAAGATCGTCGCCAAAGACCTGCGAGGCGAAGGAATCAAGGAGAAGCTCGCCGAACTGGTCAAATAAGCGCATCCGGCAAAATCATCGAATTACCCCTGCGGATTTCAGCCCGCAGGGGTAATTTTTGTATGACAAATCTCCGGTCCCCATAGCCAGTCGGACACGACAAATGCCCTCTTTTCCCGGCAACGATATTTCCACCGACAAACTCCCGGAAAAGAATCCGAACAAAGCACAGATTACCTCAAATCAAACATTATCAATGTATTATATTCAAAATTACCCCTCTTACCAAGATATAAAATAAAAAGACTGGTAAATTTTACGACAAATTATTTGCATAAGAGCAATTTTCACACTACATTTGCATTCGCAATTCGGCGCCGTAGCTTAATTGAATAGAGCATCTGACTACGGATCAGAAGGTTACAGGTTTGAGTCCTGTCGGTGTCACTCTTAAAATCAACCACTTACAGCGATGTAGGTGGTTTTTTCGTGTCTTGTTTTGAGCCCGTTCTCCGTCGGTTTACGCAGTTTGTGTAAACCAATGTGTAAACCGAATTTTCCCGATGAACACAACAATCGAGGCGGTACTCTACACATCCAAAACATTATCCAACGGTCAGCATCCCATTATGTTACGGCTGACGAAGAACCGAAAACGGAAGTACATCAGTCTGCACATTTCCCTCGCTCTGCAATACTGGGATGCAGAAAAGTGTAAACCGCGCCGTAACTGTCCCGACAAAGAGCGCATCGAAGCCCTTATCCAACAGAAAACGCAGGAACTCCAAAGTCAGGTCATGGATTTCAAAACCAGCGATAAGGAGTACACGTTGAACACGCTTGTCGAAAAGGCATCCCGCAAGGTCGTGCGCCAAACCGTCGGCGAATATCTGAACGGCTACATCGACCGCCTGCTGGCCGAGAAACGCGTAGGCAACGCCAAGACCTTTCAGGAACTCCGCACCTCGCTGACGAAATTCTGCCGTTCGCTGGACTTTTATTTTATAGACATCGACGCCGAGTGGCTGAAACGATACGAACAATGGCTGCGGGTGGAACGGCATTATTCCGACAACTCCATCGGCATCCGTTTCCGTTCGTTGCGGGTACTCTACAACAGCGCAATCACCGACGGCCTAATCAAGAAAACGGACTACCCTTTCGACACGTTCAAAGTGAGCCGATTCAAGGAAGCCACGGCCAAACGGTCGCTGACAAAAGAGGATATTCGGCGGATTATGGATTGCGAGGTACGGACGCTGACCAAGTACCCCAAACCGTTCCTGCAACTGGCAAAAGACTTGTTCCTGTTCAGCTATTTATCATGCGGCATCAATCTGACCGACATTCTGCACATCCGCTATGCCGACATCGTGGACGGGCGGCTGGTTTTCAACCGACAGAAAACGGGTAAACTCCTGTCGTTCCAACTCCAACCCGCCGCCCTCGACATCCTCGACAAGTACCGCCAACCGAACGCACATCCGCAGGACTATGTTTTCCCTGTTTTAAGGCGTTCTGTTCACATTACGGCACAACAGCAGTACGGACGGGTGCAACGGACGAACAAGCGGATAAATCGCTATCTGAAACTAATCGGCGAGCATCTGCACCTGCCTATCACGCTCACGACATACGTTGCGCGGCACTCGTTCGCAACTGTTCTGAAAAGGTCGGGAGTTTCGACATCCATCATTTCGGAATCGCTGGGGCACAGTTCGGAAAAGATTACGCAAATCTACCTCGATTCATTCGAGAACTCGCAGATAGATGCGGCCATGCAAAACTTGCTATGACAAAAACTCGGACCGACTTTTCCGAGGGGTCTTAAAATAACCCCTCGGTCAAAGTTGGTCCTACTCTTTAAGGGATTATCCGCTTGCATCGGGTAGTCCCTTTTCTTTTTTCTGCGGTCGTCGGTTGCGTCAGAATGCGAAATTTTGTAAATTCGTCTTTATAAAGATACTCCTATGCAAGAAGAACAAACCTTTTACCCCGTAACAACCGAATATTTCACCGCTTGCCTGCCCTTACTGGAAAAATATTTCGGCATCACGGCAGGTTATTTCAACAAAGAACTTTCAAATGCCAAATGTCTGATACCTCACCGAGAGGGTAATATCGTAAAGTACAGCATTAAAGAGGATTGCAATCTGGTTTTGCCGTTTCGACACCTCGAATGCCATGATTTGTTGTCGCTTATCAACTCTTACGGGACAATTACCCCGATAATAGAGGAAGCCCTATTGCTGGTGGCCTACTGCATCCGCGAACAGCAGATCGACGAAAACGAATACAATGACCTTGTTCAGTTTCATACTTGGGACATATACCAAAGCGAATGGGCGCACCTATTGCTTTTTATGGAGCAAATGGAGGCACGGACACTTAAAAGCAACAAACAGACCGCCATCACAATTCGCACCAACAACGGGGAAGCGGAAAAGATTTCTATTCCGAACAGCGATAACTGGTTATTCCGTCTGATTAAAAAGGAACTTGCAAGCTATTTTCCCGAAGTACAGACAGCCGAGAAAGCACGGCAAGATATTCAACGGCGCAAACCGTCTGCGGGGCGAGAAAAGAAGAATGCCATCTATTCGGCAGTTGCATACGGCATTTACCGAATGCTCCATGAAGAAAACGCAATCCCCAGCCAGCCCAATATGCCGAACGAATTATGCCAACTCATTCACGACTATACACGCGTCACGGGTTGTTATCCCAATAATAAAGGAGAGAGCGGCAAATACGACCCGAAAGTAATCCGCGCCGACCTTGCCGCCTATCTGAAACGAGCGGCTATGAACCAAGCACCACGATTCAGACCGATACCATTGCAAAGACAGGTTATCATGCAGGATTTTGATTTTCCGCTATTGGACTGATCGGACTATATAACCATACCATTTAAGGGAGCCGTTTATCGCGGTTCCCTTTCTTTTTTCTGCCAAAAATCTGCCAGTGTCATGCCATCTGCCATTTTGTCATAACAGACAGATTTACAATATTTTCCCTGATATATTTTGCAATATTTTCGACAGCAAAGGTAATGAATAGGTCAGTTTTCGCTGGCTATTATTTATATTTCGCCAAGGCACCAAAGGTCGGATTTATGCAGGTTCAATAGCCAGAATCCGCGAATAAAGCGTACGGTTATTCGAGTGATTCGGGGAGTAGCCGACAGCCCGAAAGAGGCGGCAACAAAACTTAATAAAAAAGATAACGATTATGAAAACGCTTGCAAACATCAACGACAATATTAACATCAAATTTAATAAAACTATGACTACAATTTCAGAAAATGCGGAATCGCAGCAGGTAGCTGGGAACCGCGCAGAGGAGATGATGGCCTCGGCAATCGCACACGAGGCAAAGATGGCGGAAATCAAAGCCGCCGAGGAGCAGGAGGAGAAAATGAATCTTCGCATTATCAAAATCAAACCCGCAGGGAATGCCAAAATGTTCCGCACGCTGGCGAAAGCGATTGCGGCAGGGGCTACCACCCTGATCGTGACCACCCGTGTAGACGTGGCTGGATGCGGCTACGTGTGGTTCGGAATCCGTAAGGGGTACACAGAACTGGACGGCAAACTCCTGCTGAACGCCCAAATCTGGAACTACCTGCTGGCGTTCCTGATGGGTAAGGAATTGCCCGAAGTGACGGAGTTCGAACCCGACCGTGAAATCTGCTGTCAGTCCGAGTGGCTGGTGGAGGTGGCCGCCGAGGTGGAGAAACTGACCCCGATCACCTCCGAGGAGTACAACGAGAGCGAGGAGGGAATCGGCTACCTCGCCAAAAAGTACCACTTTCCCAACGGCAAAGTCGTGATGCCTGCCGAGGCAATGGAGGACATCACCGAACTGCTGAACTAAACTGCTGAACGAGGGGAGCGGGTTTCACCGCTCGCTCCCCAAGTTTTTTTAACTACAAATCAAATTATTAGATGAAGATTGAATATATCACAATAGATGCAGGCCAGCGGTTCGACGCCGTGATGCCCGAAATACCGACCAACTCGATCATCAACAAGACCGTCACGGGATGCGGTGCGACCTATGCCGAAATCAATGCGCCCCGACACTCCGTCATCATCGAGCCGAATGTTCCCGTTATCGAGGGCAAGATGAAAAAACACCCGCAGATACTCGGCGTGTTCGAGGGCGTAACGACAGAGGACATCATCGACTTTCTGAACACGAACTACAACGACGGCTATCTGAAAATCATGACCACGCCCGAAAGTTTCCCAAAAGTCCGCTCGGCAATGGTACAGACGCATACGGATATGCACGGTGAATGGTTCATGCTGTTCGACGAGTGCGAGCGCACGATACAGGATGCAGGCTACCGCGGCTCTATCACGCTCCCGATGGATGATTTTTTCCGATGCAAACAAAAGGCGATGGTTTCCGCGACGCCGATCATCCCGTCCGATCCCCGTTTCGAGCAGCAGGGCTTTACGATGAAGATACTCCGCCCGACCTACGACCACAAACCGAAAATGTTGCTCATACACACGAACAACACCGTCGGCTGGGTGCGTACCCTTATGGGACAGGTAAAAGGCAAAGGGCATCCGCTCTGCATCTTTCTGAACTCGACCGATACGATCCACTGCATGATCTGCACCTATAAGATCGAAAAACGGTGCAAGGTCTTTTGCAGTTACGAGAGTGTGAAGAAACTCCGCAAGCGGGATTTTTCGCGGGCTTACTCCTCGCTCGAAGAACTGGATGAAATCAACTTTTTCACGAGCCGTTTCTTTTCGGCGGTGGACATCGAACTGCCGACAACAGCCTGCGTGCTGATCGTGACCGACCTTTCGTTTGCGGCGCACACCGTCATCGACCCCACGACCGAAGCCGTGCAGATCGTCGGACGCTTTCGCAACGGCGTGGAGGATGCCGCGCATATTTTCAGCACCAACAAGGAGATGCCCTGCAAATCGCGGGAGGAGATCGCCACGAGGTTGGAGGAGTGCGAAGCGGTCTACAAACAAGTCCTGCAAATCGAAGCGTCGGGGGCGGGTTGCGATACCCGTGCGCAGGCGTTGGAGGGAATGGACTACAAACGGTTCATGAACGCCGACGGAACGCGCAACTGGTTCATGTGGGACAACGCCTACGACGACGAGCGGATAAAGCAATACTACACCGACGCCGAACTGGTGCGGGAGGAGTACGCGAAAGCATTTCACACGGATTGCGCCGAACATATCTATCCGTTGTCGGACTGCGACCGACTGCAACGCATAAATCCCCGACTGAAAATGAAAGACTTGTTCCGCGAAATCGTGCGGCAGTTGGAGATACTGGAACAAAACCGAACGTGGAATGAATACTACTTTCTGCGCGAGGAGATTCAAAGCCAAGTGCCGATGATGGTGGATGCCTACTACGCCCTCGGAGCGGCAGAGATCGAGCGGCACAACTACAACATGAACGCAATCGGTAAACAGATACAGGAAAACGAAAGCCAACAACTGCTGACCTCGGAAAAAGTTTGCGGGGAGGTGTACGACCGACTGAAAACGGGCGACAAACTACCCGTGTGCGCCGTCAATCGTTTTATGAACGATCTGATTATGCGGTTCGGCATCCCCTACCGCAAAAAAGTGACGGCAAAGATGATCGGAATCTATTTCGAGTACAGGGATGTGCGCACCAACAAACAACGGTTCATCGAATTGGGAAAGCGAATCATATAGCCCGTAACGGGTGAAAACAGGTCGGTGACAAACTTTTGAAAAGGGTCTATAAAAGTACCTTTTTCGGAATTCCTGTCACCCGATCACCCACTCCCCGCGGCGTGTAGACCCCACCCGTTTGAGCCTGCCCGACTTGGCGAGTTTCTGCAAATGATATTTCACGCCGTCGGGTGAGATTCCGACAACCTCGGCCAGCTCCGCCCGTGTAATGCTGGGATTGCGGGCGATGGCTTCCAAAATAATTTCTTGGGTAGTCTTTCGGGTAGTTTCTTGGGTAGTGAGCGTTTCGGCGATTACCCCCAAAACAAACTCGACGAAAGGCGTGCAACCCGCTTTACCGCCACTTACGGCAATCGCCTTATAATACTCCTTTTGATACTTATATACAATGTTTTCGATCGGCAGGTTTTTGAAGATAGGCCGCCACCTGCTCAAAATCAATGTCTGCCACAATCGCCCCGTGCGACCGTTACCGTCCGCGAACGGATGGATAAACTCGAATTCATAATGAAAGACGCAACTTGCGATCAACGGGTGTTCATCCGTGGTGCGCAGCCACTCGAACAGATCGTTTACGAGAAACGGCACACGTTCGGCATCAGGCGCATAATGGATAACCGTTTTCCCCGACACCACCCCCGCACCGCCTTTGCGGAAACAACCGATTTCGTCGATCAATCCCGCTTCCATCGTGGCGTGAGCCTTTAACAGATCATCGACTTTACAGGGATCGAGCGTGTCGAGCAACTCATACGCTTTAAGAGCGTTGCGCACCTCCTGCACCTCGTTAATAGGAGCAACGACGGGTTTTCCCTCCAATACCGCCGTGACCTGCTCCGTCGAAAGCGTGTTGCCCTCGATAGCCAGCGTGCCGTGAATCGTTTTGATTCGATTGACCCGATGCAGACGCAGATTTTCATGCGCATAATAGCAGCCGATTGCTTCGCTGATTTGTGCAACCAAATTCGTGATCTTCGGCGTAATGGTGTAAGGCGGTTTATAGGACATGATACACTTGCTTTTCGGCAAAGATAGCGATTCTTTCTTTTATAGGGTAGTTTTGGGTAAATCTATTTATCATCCATTCCCCATATCGTGCGATTTATACCGAAACTGCCCCGCAACAAAAAAGTGACAAACTTTGTGAAAGGGTCTATAAAATATCCTTTTCGGAAAAGGTTGTCACTCGCAGACAAACAAACCGAGATACCCCGACCGAGCAGACAATCCCTATTTTTCACCCCTCCCCCTTTTCAGATGGAAAACCGAATTTTTATCCATTACATATAATAGGATTCCACATAAAACAGACCACCCCCTATTTATGCCCGAAACCATCTAA
>OHHQ01001183.1_pt1 | contig 11308 bp, 11 predicted proteins | sample 1568051 | NCBI WGS metagenome assembly OHHQ01 (sample SAMEA3879567, study PRJEB24766) | human gut metagenome | biome: human-associated habitat; feature: feces | place: USA | collected 1985/1987
CAGGCGGCTCAAGAGCTTTACCGGGTGATGGGACAGAAGCTTCAGCGGAAAAGGGGATGGAGCTACACAGTAATCAGCCCGGAAGAACAGTTTGAGCAGTATTTTGGCAGAATGGCCGATAAACGGCGAAAGCTTTATAACGGTATGATTAAATGCCAGGTTTATCAGTATTTTAAATAAGATTCAGGAGGGAAATGACATGTTTCAGTTTCAGCCGGAAAAAGCCAGATGGTTTTCAGAGCCAAGGCGGTATGAAATTCAGCCGGATCGGGTAATCATTACCACTGATCCGGGCTCTGATTTTTGGCAGAGGACTTATTACGGATTTCAGAACGACAACGCCCATGTATTGTTAAACAGCACGAAAGAACCGTATTTCTCTTTTACCGTCAAAGCCAGCTTTCAAAGCAGCACCCTGTTTGATCAATGCGGTTTGGCAATTTATCAAAACAGCGGCAGCTGGGCCAAGGCTTGTATTGAGTATCATGATGCAAAAGAGTCCTGGCTTGGAAGCGTGGTTACCAACCGGGGCTACTCCGATTGGTCTACATCGGAGATTTCTTCTTCTGTTACCAGTGTGTATTACCGTTTGAGCCGCAGGGAAAGCGATTTTTGCTTTGAAAATTCCTTTGATGGAATCCGTTTTCACCAAATGCGTATTTTCCATTTGGAGGAAGGAAGCGGAGAGGTTCACTTTGGACTGATGGCTTGCTCGCCGGGGAAAGGGTCCTTTCAGGCGGTATTTACCGAAATGAACGTAACAGAATGTCTGTGGAAAGCGCATACTTAAACATATTGATAAAAGCCCAGATGCTGATTCACAGCGTCTGGGCTTTTTGCGCTTAACGGCCAGGCAGCCCTGGCCGCGCTATTGTAGATCGCAAAGATTAATGGAGTTATGGATAATTAAATTGAGGGCGGAAAACTTTTATATGTTTTCCGCCCCCGCACCGAGATAAAGCAATCTAATCAATATTGCCTTAAAATTATAATATATCATAAAAAACAATCAACCCGAACCCACCGCCAACCGGCATAAGGTTCGGATTGATTTGTTATGGTGGAGACGAAGAGGATCGAACTCTCGACCTTACGGATGCGAACCGTACGCTCTCCCAGCTGAGCTACGCCCCCGAATTGTTCACTGAAGTTTCCAGCGAACAAAAAATATTATAGCACTACCTTACACAGATTTCAACTGTTTTTTTCATTTTCTAAATAAGTTTCGCAAAATTCTTTCATGCAGCACTGCTCGCATTTTGGTTTTCTGGCGTCGCACACAGCCCTGCCGTGAAGTACCAGGCGGTGACAAAAATCATTAGATTCCTTAGGATCGAGGGCGTCCTTTAAAATCATCTCGATTTTGTATGGATCCTTTAAATTATGAAAGCCAAGGCGGCGCGTCAGCCGTATGCAGTGAGTATCCACCACCACGGCAGGCTTATGAAAAATATCGCCCAACACCAGATTGGCGGTCTTTCTGCCGATACCGGGCAGACGAGTCAGCTCCTCTAAGGTGTCCGGAACCTTTCCGCCAAATTCATCCCGCAGCATTTGGCACATCGCGATAATATCTCTGGCCTTTGTTTTATATAGGCCGCAGGTGCGGATGTCCTCTTCCACCGCAGAAATATCAGCGTCAGCAAAAGCGCAGACGTCCGGAAAATCGGAAAACAGCTTCGGTGTTACCATATTTACCCTTAAATCGGTGCATTGGGCGGCAAGCCGGGTGGAAATCAGCAGCTGGAGAGGATCATGGTAGGTGAGAGAACAGATTGAGTCCGGATATTCCTTTTTTAACGCGGCTACCGCCAGAGATGCCCGTTCTTTGTTCGTCATAAAATAAACCTCCTATGGCTCGTATAACCATAGTGTATAACAAAAAAACATCAAAAACAAGGCGTTTCGGCAAAAACCGATTATGGAAATCGGAAAATCAGATCACACGGAATTCAAGCAGAGAAAAAGAACTTTTCATTTTTATCTGCTGTCTAACTTGCTATTTCCGCAAAAAACGTGTATACTTTTTTCATATTATGTGGAATGTAGGAGTGGTTAAAGGATGAATCATTACGCAGATGAAAATTTAGCGTTTATCGCGTCTTTCGATAACGAGGTCGGGGCCGCTATGAACGAGGAGCTGAAGAGACAGCGCCGCAACCTGGAGCTGATCGCCTCTGAGAACCTGGTTTCTCCGGCAGTAATGGCGGCTATGGGCAGCGTGCTTACCAACAAATATGCCGAAGGCTATCCGGGCAAGCGTTACTACGGAGGCTGCCAATGCGTGGACGTGGTGGAGGAGATCGCCCGCCAGAGAGCCTGCAAGCTGTTTGGTGCGGAGCACGCCAATGTACAGCCTCATTCCGGCGCTCAAGCGAACATCGCGGTTTATTTTGCGATGCTTAACCCGGGGGATACCATCATGGGCATGAACCTTTCTGAAGGCGGCCATCTGACCCACGGCTCTCCGGTTAATATCTCCGGCAAATATTTTAATTTTGTGGAATACGGTGTGGCTTCCGATACCGAGCAGATCGATTACGACAGGGTTATGGAAATCGCCATGGAATGTAAGCCGAAGATGATCGTCTGCGGCGCGTCCGCCTATCCCAGAATTATTGATTTTAAAAGATTCCGGGAAATTGCCGATGCCTGCGGCGCTTATTTAATGGTGGATATGGCTCATATTGCCGGCTTGGTGGCGGCTGGGGTTCATCCCAGTCCGGTACCCTACGCTCATTTTGTAACCACTACCACTCACAAGACTCTGAGAGGCCCCAGAGGAGGCATGATCCTATGCAAGGAGGAATTCGCCAAGCAGATTGACAAGGCCATTTTCCCCGGCACTCAGGGCGGTCCGCTGATGCATATCATCGCCGCTAAGGCGGTTTGTCTGGGAGAAGCCCTGAAGCCTGAGTTTAAGGCTTATGGGGAGCAGGTAGTGAAGAACTGCCAGGCTCTGGCCCAGGGCCTTTTGAAGCGGGGCCAGAAGCTGATTTCCGGCGGTACGGATAATCACCTGTTGCTTTTGGATTTGAGAGGTCAGGAGATTACCGGTAAGGAGTTAGAGCATCGTTTGGATGAGGTTTACATCACTGTGAACAAGAATACTGTGCCCAACGAGCCCAGAAGCCCCTTTGTGACCAGCGGCGTCAGAATCGGTACTCCCGCGGTGACTACCAGGGGCCTGAAGGAGGCGGACATGGATCAGATCGCCGAATTTATTTCCCTGGTGATTCAGGACTTCGAGGGCAATGCGGACAAGGTGCGCGCGGGCGTAAACGCATTGTGCGAAAAGTATCCCTTATATTAAGCTGAAGCTTGAGAAACGGAGGGCGGGCGCCTTCCGTTTCTTTCCATATTTTGTCTTGGCGGCCTGGAAGCTTGGGCCCGAAAGCATATGTCCTGGCGGGCGAGGCAGGACGAAAAATGGAAAACCACAGTCATCAGATTTTAGAAAAGCCGATAGAGAGGCGGAGAGTCTGCCGGGCGGCGATATCCTATGATCTGCGGGAACATATGGAATTGTGGAGCAGCAGAAAGAGCGATACCCGCAAACAGAAACCAGCAAAAAGGAGTATGATTATGGCTTCCCCATTAGCGGACCGCTTAAGGCCGAAAACCATTGACGACATGGTAGGACAGCGCCATCTTTTAGGTCCTGGAAAAGCGCTGAGACGGATCATTGAATCCGGTGAAATTCCAAATTTGATTTTTTACGGGCCATCAGGAGTCGGCAAAACCACCTTGGCGTCTATCATCGCCAGGCAGACCAACCGGGCCTTGCGAAAGCTCAACGGGACTACGGCGGGAACCGCAGACCTGCGGGAGATTTTTACCGAGGCGGAAAATACCTTTACGGCTCCAAATGGGATTTTGCTGTATTTAGATGAGATCCAGTACTTTAATAAAAAGCAGCAGCAAACCCTGCTGGAATTTATTGAAAACGGGAAGATCACTCTGATCGCCTCGACCACAGAAAACCCCTATTTTTACGTTTACAACGCCATTTTAAGCCGGTCCACAGTGTTTGAATTTAAAACCGTGGAGAAAGCTGAGGTGGCGAAAGCGGTGGAAAGAGCCTTCTCTCTGTTAGAGGAAGAACGCGGGGAGGGCTTTCAAATTGAGGACGGCGTGGTAGGCCACATTGCCCTGGCCTGCGGCGGAGACGTCCGCAAGGCGATGAATTCCGTAGAGCTGTGCGTTCTTTCCTCGCCTGCCGCGGATGGCGTGCGTAAAATCACCTTGGAAACCGCGAAGGAATTGACTCAGAAAAGCGCCTTGCGCTACGACAAGGATGGGGACGAGCACTACGACCTGCTTTCCGCCTTCCAAAAATCCATGCGGGGTTCCGATCCTGACGCGGCGGTCCATTATTTAGCGCGCCTGCTGGAGGCGGGAGACCTCCCCTCGGTCTGCCGGCGTTTGATGGTCACCGCCTGCGAGGATGTGGGGCTCGCCTATCCCCAGATCATTCCCATTGTCAAGGCCTGCGTAGACGCGGCGTTTCAGGTGGGACTGCCGGAAGCACGTCTGTGCCTGGCGGATGGAGTAATTTTAGTCAGTATCGCGCCGAAATCAAATTCCGCTCATAATGCGATCAATGAGGCCATGGAGGATGTCAGAAGAGGAAAATATGGCCCCATTCCAAGACAGCTTCAGAATAAGCATTTCGACGGGGAGGACAATCCGGTTAAGGGGCAGTTCTACCAATATGCCCATGACTTTGAAAATCATTGGGTGGATCAGCAATATTTGCCGGATGTTTTAAAAAATGTGGAATATTATCATTTTGGCGAGAATAAAAATGAACAAGCCTATCGACAATATTGGGAGAAGGTTAAGGGCAGAAAGCTTTGATTTCATCCGTGCCGGAGGCCTTAAATAAAAAAACAGTTTGTTTTAATTTTTTCTCGTAATAGGCGCCGTAAGTTCAAAGGTGTTTATGATAAGCCTGTGCTGTTTGGTCAAAAATAAATCGATTCAAAGCCTAAAAGCTTTTGATGGTATTATAACGGTATAGATGGCGAAAGCTGGTCAGAATAGTTGACGGCACTGGAATATCTGTTTCAATACCGCTTTGAGTAAAGGAAAAATGGTATTAGGCAAGTGCTGTATCAAAAGAAATTTATTTATGCTTAGTTATAGAAAGCGGGGTGCAAGCCATGAATGAAAAAATACTGTGGTCTCTTTCCTATGGTCTTTACGCAATCGGTGTGGAAGGAGAGAGCTATCCTTCCGCCTGTATTGCGAACACGGTTTTTCAGGTTACTGCGGAACCGGTTATTTTAGCGGTTAGTATTCATCACGATAATTATACGCATCAGCAGATCATGAAGCATAAGCGTTTTACCGTTTCCGTGCTGTCTGAAGATACCTCTGGCGCGGTGATCGGCGCTTTGGGCTTTACTACCGGGCGAAATACGGAAAAGCTGAAAAATATCCGTTATAAAATGCTTCAGGAAGGGCTGCCGGTGCTGAAGGAAAATATTTGTTGCTGGATGCTCTGTAAGGTGATCCAGACGGTAGAAACGCCTACCCATACTGTCTTTTTCGCAGCGATCGAGGCGGGAAGCGAGAGAAGCGCAGGCAAGCCGATGACCTACGAATATTATCACAAGGTGATCAAGGGAATGGCGCCGAAAAATGCTCCGACCTATCAGCCGCCGGAGCGGGTAGAGGAGAAATCAACGGAGGAATGGATTTGCACTATTTGCGGTTATGTTTACAGCGATCCGGATATTCCCTTTGAGGATTTGCCCGCCGATTGGACCTGTCCTGTGTGCCGTGCGGGAAAAAGCATGTTCCAGCGGAAATGACGCTGGTATTGCATTTCTAAGAATGAGATCAAAAGCCCTCCGCAGGGGCCTGCGGAGGGCTTTTTTCGGGTGTGCTTTCCGTTTGACATTTGGCAGGCGCTAAGAGGAGCCGGAGGCTGAAGACTCTGAATTTTGGGAGGCGGTTACCTTGCTGGAGGCTGCCTGCCCAGAGGATATGGAATAAAACTCCTTGGTTTCCGGCACCCGAAAAGTCTCGCTCTGATGCTTTTGCAAAAGCTTGGTAATGGCGTATAGATCAATCCAGATTTCATTGTCACATTCCTTCTGGCTTTCATCGAAAATCAGTTCCAGACCAAAATGAAGATGACTGGTGTTGATGTTATTGACGTTTTCGGTGGTGCTGTATCCGGTGCGGCCTACATAACCAATGACGTCTCCGGCGTTAACGACCTTGCCCTCTGTCAGATCAACCTGGTAAGGGCGGTTTTGCCGCAGATGGGCATAGTAGTAATATCGCTTTTTATCAAAACTCCGAATACCGATGCGCCAGCCGCCGTATTGATTCCAGCCCATCACCTCTACGGTGCCGCTTTCCACCGCGATTACAGGAGTGCCGGTAGCGGCCATTAGGTCGTGGCCCAGATGGTTTCGTTGATAACCATAGGAGCGGGAGGCTCCAAAATCATCATAATGCTGAAAAGGAAAGGTTTTAGCGATGGGAGAATAAACCTGCAGTCCATATTTCGTCTCTGTGACGGTTTTAGAGGGAGCTTCCGGATCTTGGACAGTCACTTGGTATTCACCTAAAAAGCCGCCTAAAACAGCTGAATAGACCTGATAATAATAAGGGTAGTATTTCATATCCTTAGCCAGGTCATCCATGTTTTCACCGTTTTTGAGCTTTTCCAGAATAGAGGCTAAGTCTTTTTTCTTGTAGGATGAAAAATTTCCTCCGTATTTAGCTCCTAAATAGGCTAGCGGCTCGATCCAGTTAATATGGTGTTCCGAGCCATAGCTGTCGATATCCGCCTGCATAGCGGTTTCCAGCGCTTCATAGGGAACATTAAATTCCGCGTAACGGATAAAATCACGTTTGGCGCTGGACGGATGTGCCGTCACCTCCATGACGGTATCGCTTCCGAACGAGATTGGAAGCGATACGGCCAGAATCAGAAAAGCACAAAGGACCGTTAAGATTATTTTGGGAGATTTTAAAAATTTAGACCACAAAAAAATCACCTGCACTTCATAGGATACCTATGCGCGGGCAGGCGATTTTATTTCTGTTTTCAGAGATTTTAAAGGTCGTCGGCATCTTGAACCGGCTGGACGGAATCGATAGGAGTACCGGTATAGCTTCCGTTCACGTCGGATAAAATTTCTCCCTTTCCTTCCTGGGGAAGAATCTGAGAAAGCTTTTTGGGAGTCTTTTCCTTTTGGGGCTTCCTGTTTTTGTTTTCCAATTTGGTTCACCTCAAGACTAGCTTTCCACCGAAAGGCCTGGTTATTCTATTTTAATTCCGGCTTTTGAATCAGATCCCGAATGACTTCCCCGGCGATCAGCAGGCCGGCGCAGGAGGGAACAAAGGAAATGCTTCCGGGTACCTGCCGCTTGCCCTCTCCCAGAGGCTCTGGTGAGGCCTTGGGCTTGATTGGCTCCTCTAAAGAATACAGCACCTTCAGCTTTGGAATCCCTCGTTTCCGCAGCTCCCGGCGCATGACCCGGCATAGGGGACAAACGCTGGTATCGTAGATGTCCCCGATCTGGAAGCGGGAAGGATCCAGTTTATTGCCGGTGCCTATGCTGCTAAGAATGGGTAGCCCTGTTTTTTCGGCAGCCTCGACCAAGGCAAGCTTAGAGGCGACAGTATCAATGGCATCTACTATGTAACTGCATCCAGATAAAAAACTGTTGTCCTGTCCGGGAAGATAAAATTCCTGGCGGGCCTCTACTGAGGCGTTGGGATTGACATCTAAAATGCGTTCCTTAGCTACAATTACCTTAGGTCTGCCCACAGTACTGTGTAGGGCGATAAGCTGACGATTAATGTTGGAAATGGAAACGAGGTCGTGGTCCACAAGGATAAAGGAACCGATTCCCGCCCGGGCAAGGGCTTCCACTACGTAGCTTCCGACACCGCCGATTCCGAATACAGCCACCTTGCTGCTCTGTATTTTTTGAAGGCTGAGTTCATCCAAAAGGAGCGCGGTGCGCTGCAATTCTTCACGCATGGATATGATCCTTTCTGAAAAGTTTTCTACTATTATGGCATTTATTATACCATGAAATTTTTATTTAGGGTACCCTTATAAGATGGAAGGGAAGCGTTCGGCTGAAAAAGACTGGCTGGAAAAGAATGTGGCGGAAGGAAAGGAGCGCTGTCCGGTATGAAGCGTATGGGCTCCCTTGCCTATAGAAAAATTTTCCGCAAAAATAGACAGGCGGACCAAACGGTTCGCCTGTTTTAGCTTTATAAATTCATGATGTCAGATTTTATCAGACAGAATTAGTTTATGCCCGGTTTAATAGATAGACCCCTAAATTGAGATACCCCGCGAAAAGGAGCCATAAAGCATAGGGAATCTGTAGATAAGCTGCGGGTTTAGAATCCTTTGAGAATTTTACGATCATTCCTATTACCAGTCCTAACAAAAGCAAGAGCCAAAAGAAGGAGAAGAGGCGCCACTCCAAATTGAAGAAAAAAATAGTCCAGAAAAAATTGACAACCAGCTGGGCGGTATATAATAAGAGGCCGGCCTTTTTGTCGATGCCGCCTGATTTCAAAAATAAGACGATGCTGATCCCCATCAAGACGAACAGCACAGACCATACAATTGGGAATACGCTTCCCGGAGGAGCCAGGGGAGGCTTCTTCAACGTTTCAAACCTGGTCATAGCGTCTCTGGTAAAAAAAGATGAGAGCAGGCCCACGCCAAGAGCGATGGCGATTGAAATAAGGTATGGTTTTGCTTTTTTCAGCATAGGATCACCTCCAAGGGTATCCTATGTTTTTTTGTAAGCTTTTATTCCGCGGGTCTCAAAATTAAGTCTTGGAAGGCTTAGTATCAAATAACCGCTTCAAACGCTTCCGGTTTTATTCTTAACGCACAACAGAAAGCTATTTTTTTAAATCTTTTTTTACATTTTCTCTGATTTCTCAACATGTTTTAAAATTTGTAAAAAAGTAGTTGACAATTCCGAAACCTTATGCTAAAATCTATAACTGTCGCCACGGTTGACAAATAAAATATGCGGATATGGCGGAATTGGCAGACGCGTATGGTTCAGGTCCATATGAATGCAAGTTCATGCAGGTTCAAGTCCTGTTATCCGCACCATGCTGAGCCTGGACGCAATTCGCGTTCCAGGCTTTTTCTTTTGCTCAGAGTGAGACGCTCGCGCTGAGAGATGGGTATCTTTTGGGTAGCGCAAACCCAGTCGAGAGCCTCGGCACGCAGTTCGCGTGCGAGGCTTTTGCTTTGCCTGTATATTGGTGTCCGCGTCAAAGCGGCACCTTTTTTATTTCATACTATTTGGCGTCCGTGCTGACATTGCCGATGTTTTTCCCAGCATGGAAACCGTTAACTTAATCATAGATTATTAAAATCTCAGCCTATTCTAGCTCCCCACACTTCTCCATGCCGATCTTTAAACTCCAAACGAATTTATCCGAAATAAATCATTTACATCGTACATTTCTCAAATAGAAATTTCATGTTATAATAATAAATAGTTTGTTTGAAAGGATTTTTATGATGCGAGAAGAATTGCAGCGCACAGCGCTGCTTTTGGATGAGGCCAGCCTGACGAAAATTCAAAACAGTAAAATAGCTGTTTTTGGCATAGGCGGCGTGGGAAGCTATGTGGTTGAGGCTCTTGCCAGAGCCGGGATCGGGACTTTCGTTTTAATCGATCACGATACGGTTTCCCTATCCAATATCAACCGCCAGCTGATCGCTCTGCACAGTACCGTAGGCCGGCCAAAAGTAACCGTGGCCAAAGAACGCATTTTAGATATCAATCCTGGGGCCTCGGTGGAAACCTATCAGGAGTTTTATCTCCGCGGCCAAGAGCCGGAATATTTGGCCGGGTGCGACTATATCGTAGACGCTATTGATACGGTTTCTTCTAAGCTGGCGTTGGTAGAAATGGCTGAAAAAAAGCAGATTCCCATTTTGAGCAGCATGGGCACTGGGAATAAATTGGATCCCTCCCGCTTTCTGATTGGCGATATTTATCAAACAAGCGTTTGTCCCCTTTGCCGGGTCATGCGCAAGGAGCTGCGGAAACGGAATATTCCTAAACTAAAGGTTCTCTATTCCCTGGAAGAGCCGATCAAGCCTCAAATTCCCCCAGAAGAACTGCCAGAGGGCAAACGCCAGCTGCCGGGCAGTATTTCCTTCGTCCCCTCCTGCGCCGGCCTGCTCATCGCCGGAGAGGTTATCAAGGATTTGCTTCAAAAAAATTGACTTAGATCGGATAACTCTTCATCACACGGTAAAGCTAACCTTGAGGTGAACAAAATTGGAAAACAAGAATAGAAAAACACAAAAGAACAAAGATCCTCAAAGCATTGCCAGGATTCTTCCCCAGGAGGGAAAAGAAACGATTTTATCCGATGTCAATGGCAGCTATACCGGCACTCCTATCGATTCGGCCCAACCGGTACAGGATGCGGACGACCTTTAAAATCTCTGAAAACAGAAATAAAATCACCTGCCGGCGCATAGGTATCCTATGAAGTGCAGGTGATTTTTTTGTGGCATAAATTATTAAAATCTCCAAAATTAATGATGGCGGCCTTTTGCGCCCTCCTAATCCTGGCGGTGTCTCTTCCCATCTCTTTTGGAAACGATACCGTCATGGAGGTAACAAGCCGGCAAACCGGCGTCAAACGGGATTTTATCCGTTACGCGGAGTTTAACGTTACCTATGAGGCGCTGGAAGCCGCTATGCAGGCGGACATTGAAACCTACGATTCAGATTGTCACATTAACTGGGTGGAACCGTTGGCCTATCTCGGCGCAAAATATGGAGGAGATTTTTCTTCTTTTCAAAAAAAAGACCTAAATAACATTCTGGAAAAGCTCAAAAACGGGGAAAATATCGATGAGCTCACCAAGGATATGAAATACTATCCCTATTATTATCAGGTGTATTCTGCCGTTTTAGACGGTTTTCTCGGGGAATACAAGGTTACTGTCCCTGATCCGGAAAACGCCTCAAAAACGGTCACAGAGACGAAATACGGGCTGCAGGTATACTCCCCTATCGCCAAAACGTTTCCTTTTCAGCACTATGACGACTTCGGCGTTTCCCGCTCCTACGGATACCAGCGCAACCATCTGGGCCACGACCTGATGGCGGCCACCGGAACGCCGGTGATCGCGGTGGAATCCGGAACGGTGGAAATTATGGGGTGGAACCAATACGGCGGCTGGCGCGTCGGCATCCGCAGCTTTGATAAAAAGCGGTATTATTATTACGCCCACCTTCGCCAAAACCGTCCCTACCAGGTTGACCTGAC
>OHHQ01001191.1_pt1 | contig 11256 bp, 9 predicted proteins | sample 1568051 | NCBI WGS metagenome assembly OHHQ01 (sample SAMEA3879567, study PRJEB24766) | human gut metagenome | biome: human-associated habitat; feature: feces | place: USA | collected 1985/1987
TTCTCGAACGGCACGGTCGGACTCAACTACCACCGCTGGTCGGTCTGCGAACCGGCACGCCAATGCGGAAAACGGCTCGGGATCCCGGTGTACAAGGCGCTTCGGGAGCCGATCATCCGTCGCTTCGGCGAAGAGTTCTACAAAGCGCTCGAAACTGCGGAACAACTGCTCAAGAATCAATAAGAAACAACGACACGAAATGAAAAACCGACATATCATCGCTGCCGCCTTGCTGCTGCTCACCACGACGGCAGCGGCACAGGACCGCCATACGGAGACGGCCCCGGACACCGGTGAAAACCTGCAAACGGCACCGAATGCCGAACAGCTCCGCCAACAGATCGAAACGCTGCAACGGCAGCTCGACCTGCTCGAAAAGGGGCGGGACACCCTGGCCGCAAAGAAACCCGCGCTGCTTTCCGATCCCGTGGAACCCATCGCCAACATGAACGGAATCATCCCCCTGGACACGCTGCAAACGATCAACGAAGCGGTGAAAATCGTCATTTACAACGACAATTCGTGGAAATACGTCCGCGACAGAGAGTTTGTCAAGGACAGTTCGATCTACACCAAATACTGGGACACGGGCACGCTGTTCCCGTACAAGGAATATCCGCTGTCGGAGATGCCTGCATCGCTTGCGATCGATCTGGTGGATTCGCTCAAGTGCTATCATTATCCCCACAAGGGCAGCATCCGCTCCAAATACGGCATCCGCCATCGCCGGCGACATCAGGGAGTCGATATTCCGATTAAAACGGGCGATCCCGTTTATGCGACTTTCAACGGCCGGGTCCGCATCTCGGAGTACAACCGGGGCGGTTACGGCAACCTGATCATCGTGCGTCACGACAATGGTCTGGAAACCTACTACGGACACCTCTCCGAACGGCTCGTGCAAAGCGGCGAATGGGTCGAGGCAGGACAGATCATCGGTCTGGGCGGTTCGACGGGCCGCAGCACCGGCCCGCACCTGCATTTCGAAACCCGTTATTACGGACAGGCTTTCGACCCGGAGCGGCTGATCGACTTCGAATCGGGCATTCTGCGACGTCAGACATTCCTGCTCAAGAAATCGTTCTTCGACATCCGGTCCAACGCCGGACAGGATTTCGATGACGAGGCGGAAGTGGAAAAGGCCGACAAAAAGGAGGCTGCGGAAAGAGCCGCCGTAACTTACCACACGATCAAGTCGGGCGATACGCTCGGCGCCCTCGCACGGCGGTACGGCACGACGGTATCGAAGCTCTGTTCGCTCAACGGTATCAAATCGACCACGATCCTGCGGCTCGGACGCAAGCTCCGGGTCCGCTAAACAAACAGACGAGCCGGAACAGGGCGGGGTGTGGTATGAAACTGGCTCCGTACCGGATGATGCGACTCCGGAAACAAATTATCAAATAGCTAATAAAAATTAGGCACATCCGCTCATTACTTTTTCTTTGAACCTATGATTCCGAATGAGCGGCACACCGCGCGACCAGTCGGCGTGGGTGCTCGAAGAGTTTCCTGACCGCCCGAACGCCGTCCGTTGGACCTACCAGATTACCGACAAGGACTATAAGGAGGCCGTGCGTCAGACGCTCGAACGCTGGGCAGACCGGGACGAGGAAAAACAATAGGGCAAAAGCATTTGCGAAACAAGGCCTTTCCCGACTTATTTCTACATAAACGGGCCGCAGTATCGCTACTGCGGCCCGCTTAACAGTATTACCACTCCCTTACTGCCGAACCGAAAAGACCGATTCGCTCCTTCGAAAGTCGTCTTTCGCAGAATTCCGACCGGATAAAAGGAGTCCCCCGGACACGGATATTTCGCAGCAACGCTGCCTTCGGTCACTTCCGTTCCTTGATCTGGCCGCTGCGATAAGCCGCCAGCAGGTTCTTCAGGTCGTCGATCTGCACCTTCAACTCCTTGCCGATAGTCGTATCACGCACTGTGATCCGATCGGTCGTCGCCTCGACGATCACCTTCGTAGAGATGATGTCCTGTCCCTCCTCGACGGCCTTGACCGCCGACTCGAAAGGCTCGTGCTGCACCAGTTGCAGCCCGTGCGAATTGTAAATCAACGTGTAACCGGCGATGCCCGTTTCGGAATGGTACGCCTTGGAAAATCCGCCGTCGATCATCAGCAGCTTGCCGCCGGCCTTGATGGGACTTTCGCCCTTGCAGGTCTTCACGGGCACGTGTCCCGAAATGATATGGGATTTCTCGGGATCGAGTCCGAAAGCCGAAAGAATCATACTGCACATCTTCGTATCATCCAAGTGCTTGTAATAAGCTCCCTTCTCCTCGTGGTGCGTCTTCTTGTCCTCGATCAGGTAACGCTCCAGCGTTGCCATCTTGGCCTTGTCGAAGAACGGGGATTCGGGGCCGCACCACAAGTACCACATGTAATCGAGCGCCATCTGCTGACTCTTGGCCCCGTTGCCACCGAAATAGGCCTCCCGGGTCAGGCGGTCCAGTTTGTCCAGCAGGCTCCGTCCGGCATAGGGTTTTCCGTCCACGATGACTGTTTTGAACTCCCCTTCGTCGGTCATCGGAATCGAAGCGTGGTACATCAGGTTCGAATTGACGATCAGGTACATACTACCCTTCGAAAAGAGCAGCCGGATATGTTTCTGTAGTTTGTCGCTGTTCAGGAACGAGGCTTGCAACGTACGAATAAGCTGATCTTCGCCCGGAGTCAGCTTATAAGGATCCCGGGGATCGACCGTCGGAAAGTCGGCGTCCTTCAAGGGATAATCCTTGCCGTCGATCTCGATGGTTCCCTTCTCGTAGTCGATTTTCTCCAACAAAGCCCGCCCCTCCATCTTGTATTCGGGATGGCGCTTGATCATCTGTCCCTCGATCTTGAACTGGATCACCGAAATCGCCTTGTGCATCTGGGCCATCAGCAGTACATCGCGCTCCGTAACACCCGAATTCTGCATCACTTTGGGCTGGTAGGGCTTGCAGGGTGAGTTCTCATAAACTTCCATGGCGAAGCGGGCCAGCGGCAGCAGATTGATGCCGTAGCCGTCCTCCAACACGTCGAGATTGTCATAGCGGGCCGACACACGGATCACATTGGCGATCGAAGCTAAATTCCCCGCCGCAGCGCCCATCCAAAGAATGTCGTGATTGCCCCACTGGATATCGTACATCTTGTACTGGGCCAGCGTATCGAAAATGAAGTGCGGACCGGGCCCCCGATCGAAAATATCGCCGATGATATGCAGACGGTCGATCGTCAGGCACTGGATCACATTGCTCATGGCGATAATGAAAGCATCCGCCCGCCCGATCGAGATGATCGAATTAAGAATCCCGTTGAAATAACTCTGTTTGGGCGATCCCGGCGAATCGGATTCGTGGAGAAGCTCCTGAATGACATAGGAAAAATCCGGAGGCAGCATCTTGCGCACCTTCGAGCGGGTGTATTTGACCGAAACGGCCCGGCAGACCTCTGTCAGCTGGTTGAGCGTAACCTTATACCAGTCGTCCAGATTCGATTCCTTCTGCTTGATGAGTTGCAGCTTCTCGGCGGGATAGTAGATCAGCGTACAAAGCTCCGTCATTTCGGATTCGCGCAAAGTATTGTTGAAAACCTCGTGCACCTTTTGCCGGATCACGCCCGAAGCGTTCTTCAGCACGTGGCGGAAAGCCTCGTATTCACCGTGAAGGTCCGTAAGGAAATGCTCGGTACCTTTGGGAAGGTTCAGAATAGCCTCCAGGTTGATGATTTCAGTCGTAGCGTCGGCAATGGTCGGGAATTTCTCCGAAAGCAAATTGAGGAATTTCAAATCGGCCGCCGAATATGTCTTGTTCACAGATACACTCATTGCAATAAACATTTTGGGCAATTATATATTTCAATGTACCATCATCCGAGATCGCAGCATCGCAAGGGTCGCCTATTCGCAGCTTGTGGCTGCGTCTGTAATGCAATTCTCCCCTACATCCCCTCCTCGGAGGAACTTGGCGCTACATTCCCAAAGAGATCCACCAAAATATATCATTGCGATATTTTTTACTAAATTAAATACTTTTCCACAAAGTGCCAAATATTTCGGACTCAATTCCCGGAATTTCCTCCAGCTGCTCCTCCCCGGTTCCGAAAGACGCAAAAAAAGATTCCCGAAATTACTTCGGGAATCTTCGGTTTCGGTCAGCGGCCGAATTACAACACGCTAACGATTTTCATCGAATTTACGGTCTTCGGACACATCTTGCCCACCGAACTGAAAGCTACGGAAGAGATTCCGCTCTTCGAATTAGACTCGGGGAAAAGTTCCTCCACCGGACTGAGGTTAGCCTTGCTCACCTCGAACGGTTCACATCGGTAAATATTACCATACTCTCCGGCCTCGTTCTGTGCTACGATATAAGCGTAAACCATAAGGCCCTCAGGAAGCTTGACTATATCCATCATAGAAGTATTTGCATCAAAGCCCATACTCATAATGTAAGACAAAACCACGTCGTCAGACTCACCCGAAAAATCCACATCGGTCACCAACATATTCCAAACCTCGGCACACTCTTCGGAGAACTGGGGTACGTATCGCAAGAAATAGGCACCTCCGTAATCATCGGGCTTATACGTAGTCGGATCAATTGACGAAGCCTCCTCACCGTCATACAGACGGACATCCACGCTCTCCACCGTAGCATCCGAAGCGACATATTCCAACGTTTCAAAGTCTTTCACGCTGACATCCGTCGTCGGACGACCGTACTCATCCATACCGCACACGAATACGACATACCCCGTTTTAGGCAGCAAACCAGTAAGAGTGAACTCCTCCAAATCACCCGTCATCCGCTGTTTCTCCATAAACTCGGAAACAGACATCTGGTAAGCCTTGGCCAAGTTAGCGATAAAAGAGGGGAGCAGCTCTTTCAGTATCGCGGGGTCGTTTTGACATTCCGAACTATACTCTTCAGCTGTCAGCGCATAGAAGAAGTAGGGCACCTCCTTATCGGAAGGAGTAAAACTCATTGTTACGGACGTCGATTTAGGCTCAACCGTCCATTCGAAAGTACAATTCTCCTCCTCCAGGCCGGGCAATGTCTTCGTCGTAAACTCGGCAACGATTCCGTTAGCGACAATTTCAAGGTTCTCATTGACACCGGCAACGACAACCGAGTAGGATGTACCCGCCGACAAACCGGGGACATCCAATTCCAAAGGAGTTACACTACCATGCAACCGTCCCTGCTGAGTAAGCACATTGTAAATATCAGCAACAGTGGCTCCTTGCGACATATATTCCGCCTTATAATAGTTGATGACACCTTTCGCAATATCATTATCCGTAATTCCGGGAATTTGCTGCTCCAGGAACGCCGTCTCAAACACCACAGCCATAAAAGACTGGGACTTGGCATTCTCTGTAATCGCCTCGAACGTAGCAACCGAACTGTAATAAGACGTGTCGGAGAACGTCACCTTATATTCGCTCTCGACAGGATCTCCTCCCGTTCCGTTATTGCCACCGCCACCGGTGGTTTTATTTTCGTCGTCGCTACAACCGGCCAACGTCGCGAATGCTGCCAAAGCAGCCAACATAAACATTTTGATTTTCATACGTATTAAAAAATTATTGGGTTTATTTATGCAAATTTCTTCGTTCCTGCTCCTCATTTATTCAAAGGGCATCGTTGCAAATATAGAAATTTATTTCGAATCGGCCTGAAAAATCGGATAAAAAAAACAACATTTCCTCCGCTTTGCGAGCGATTCCGGCATACTCGCAGACTTTATTCACGAATAGAACGGAATAAAGGTCGCTCTTCGTATAAAAGAGATGGCTTTCTTTGAATACGGGACAACCCGATATCCTCCCGCCACCGGTTGCGGATCTCCTCCGCAGCATATCCCTCGACAACCATCCGGCACACATATTCCACCCCGCCTCGTATCGTTCTTCGAGAATCGGTCCGTCGATGAGCATTCCGTTGAGATTGGGCCGCTCCGGGCCAATGGCTTCCCGCTCGAAACCTACGCAGGCATCCAATCGCTCTATATAATTTAGGTATAACACGCCCGCATCCAACCTGTTCACGCCACCTCGAACGAGTGCATCGCCTCGTCGGAAGGCCTCCGCGTGTTCCCGTCGCAGAGCGACCGGATCGGAATACCCGTCGCCGCATCGACGGAACCTCCCATGTGCTCTCCGGGATCGGCCGTTCCCCGGAATCCGTGCTCCGGAGCGAAGATTGCAGTCACATCGAATCCCCTCGCGTGCAGAATATCAACCAAATGCCGTTCGCCGATCATCGAAGTATGATTCGCAAGCAAGGCCACACGCTTCCCTGCGAGCCGGGGATAATACATCGCCGTATCGGTCGTACCGACCCATACGGACTCCTTCGGAACCAGGCTGATCGCATCCGACAGTAAATTCCGCGCTGCGACGGCATCTGCCGCCTGTCCGGAAGCGACAGATACGAAAAAACGGATAAACCTAAAAATATCAGTCAATCAAAAACAGAAAATTTACTATCTTTGATTAACTGAACTTATACCATATAAAAATGAAAAACCGTCTGATCCAATTTTTGCCGGTATTGCTTATCGCTTTTGTTTCTTTTGCTACACTCGGAATCGTTCAAGCCCAAAACCGTAACCCTTGCGCAGACACTCCAGAAGCGGAGCGCCTACTCTCTGAACTCACTACGGCATGCTCCGAGCAGTCTTCGGAAAAAATCGAAAAATTCATCGAAAAATGGGAGCAGGAAAGCCGAACCGCGACGATATACGACACAAACGATAAGCTAACAACAACTGTTTATCAACTTTTGGACTACCTAATGGAAAAATATTATTTCAATAACAAAGAACTCTCTCCGGACAAACAGGGGCGGATCGTCAACGGCAACTTGGTTTTTCCGGGAGAAGTTCCCGTCTATATTTTAAGTGACGAAGAATATCTCGATTGTTTCCGTCCTGAAGACTTATCGTCGCATCGATGGTTTTCCCAAATGGATTATACACCGCAACGAATCATCAAAGGGTACCGTCCCTGCAATGCGCCTCAACAAATTCGGTTCTTAAAACTCATTCCATCTTACAAAAAAGCCATTGACAGTTTTATCGACTCCGAAGTCAAAAAGTCGAAAAGCTTTATTTATTCACAACATGCTCTCAACTTTTATACAAGTAAATTTCCCGTGTGCTATTCATCCTTTTTACATTATCCGAATCCACGATCATCACCCTACTTCAGCTATATCGTAATAAACACTTCACTCACGGAAGCTATCATCCAATGCGACTACGGATTCTGGGGTGAAACGGACGCCCTGCAAAAAAAGAATGGAAAATGGGGACCCGCAGCAGGAAATACGATTTCGATCCATTCGATCGAATAAAACAAACTTAAAACAAGAGGGAGGGCGAAAATAAAATTTTCGCCCCCCCTGCAATATTCTCACATCCCCACGCTTACGCCTGTCCGCCGAACTCCATCAGGTAGGCCTTGATGAATTCGTCCAGGTCGCCGTCCATCACCCCCTCGATATCCGAGGTCTGGACTCCCGTGCGATGATCCTTCACCCGTCGGTCGTCGAAGACGTAGGAGCGAATCTGCGAACCCCATTCGATGCGTTTTTTCGTAGCTTCGAGTGCCTGCTGCGTGGCCATGCGCTTGTCCAGCTCCCGCTGGTAGAGTTTCGACTTGAGGATGCGCATGGCATTTTCGCGGTTCATCAACTGCGAGCGGGTTTCCATGTTCTCGATCAGATACTCGATCGGCTCGCCCGTATCGGCATCCTTGCCGTGATAGCGCAACCGGACCGCCGTTTCGACCTTATTGACGTTCTGGCCGCCCGCACCGCTCGACCGGAAAGTGTCCCACTCGATGTCCGCAGGATTGACCGTGATTTCGATCGTATCGTCGATCGCCGGCGACACGAACACCGACGCGAAAGTCGTCTGCCGCTTGTTATTGGCGTTGAACGGCGACAGGCGCACCATGCGGTGCACGCCGTTTTCGCTCTTGAGGTACCCGTAGGCATACTCGCCCTCGAACTCCAGCGTACAGGATTTCACGCCCACCTCGTCGCCGGCCTGGTAGTCGAGCACCTTGACCTTGTAACCGTGCGCCTCGCCCCAGCGGGTGTACATGCGCAGGAGCATCGACGCCCAATCGAGCGCCTCGGTGCCCCCGGCCCCGGCGTTGATGTCCATGATCGCCCCAAGCTTGTCCTCTTCGCGGCGCAGCATGTTGCGCATTTCGAGCGTTTCGATGCGCTCGAGCGTCTGTGCGTAATGGTCGTCCAACTCCACCTCGCTCATGACCCCTTCCTTCACGAAATCGGGCATCAGCCCCAGGTCTTCGACATCCTTGGCCACGGCATCGTAGTCGTCGACCCATGCCTTGATGGCGGCGACCTTGCGCAACTGCTCGCGCGCCTTGTCGGGGGTGTCCCAGAAATCGGGTTCCTGGGTCTTTTCCTCCTCGTTGCGCAGGTCGATGCGTTTCTGGTCGATACCCAGGCATCGTTCCAAAGCCTCGCGGCGCTGCTCCAACTCCTTTATCTGATCTGCAAGTATCATAAGTTTACCGTATTGACAATTAAATCGCCCCGGGCTTCACACCCAGTTTGCGCTCCACGAACTCCAGCACGAAATCCACCGTGCCGTCGATCCCCAGCACGGACGAATCGACGCAGAGGTGGTAGGTCGAAGCCATGCCCCACGTACCGCTGCTGTAATAGTTGTAGTACGCCGCGCGCCGCGCATCCTCCCGATCCATCCGGGCCTCGGCCTCCCCGGGCGTAATGCCGCACTGGCGGCAGAGCCGCTCGCAACGGTCGGCACGGTCGGCCGCGACAAAGACATTCACCGCCCGCGGATGGTCGCGCAGGATGTAGTCGGCACAGCGGCCGACGAAAACACATGACTCGCGCGCGGCGATGTCGCGGATCACGTCGCTCTGGATCTTGAACAGGGCGTCGTTGCTGAGCACGTTGCTCCCGGCATATTCGCTTCCCACGAACGGCGAGCGCAGGTAAGCGACGAGCGTCGAAAAGAGGTTGCGCGACTCCTTTTCGTCGACCCGTTCGAACACTTCGGGACACAGGCCGCTCTGCTCGGCAGCCAGGTTGATGAGCTGCTTGTCGTAGACCCCGATCCCGAGCCTGCGTGCCACGGCCTCGCCGACGGCTTTGCCGCCGCTGCCCAGCTGGCGCCCGATGTTGATGACGAATTTATCTTCCATAATCGGCATTATTGGAGGTTCGTTGAACGGGCCGCATCCATCTGCGCCCGGAATTTTCGCAACTGGTATACCAGCATGAAGAAGGCTACGACCGACGCCATCAGGTCGGACAGCGGCATCGCGCACCATACGCCCCAACTGCCGTCCCAACGGGTATGGACGTCGAAGATATGGGGCAGGAAAATCAGTCCCGGCATCAGGAACAGCAGCTGGCGCGAAAGCGACAGGAAGATCGCCTTGCCGGCCATGCCGATGCTCATGAAGAAATTGGTCGCCACCATCTGGAACCCGATGATCGGGAAACAGACGAAGACGATGCGCATTCCCTCGACCGCCAGCCGGATCAGTTCGGGGTCGTTCGTGAAGGCCGACACCGCCAGCCGGGGCGCCAGTTCGCCCATCAGGAACCCGGCGCCCGTGACGCACGTGGCACCGATGATCGTCAGCCGCAGCACGCGCAGCACACGGTCGTACTGCCGCGCACCGAAGTTATAACCCGCAATGGGCTGCATCCCCTGGTTGATACCCATGACGATCATCACGAAGAAGAATGCCAGGCGGTTGACGATGCCGTAGGCCCCGATCATCAGGTCGCCGCCATATTGCTTGAGCCCCTTGTTTATCAGGATGACGATGAAACACGCCGCCAGGTTCATCAGGAACGGCGACATGCCGATGGCCAGGATGTCGCGCACGATCTTCCGGCGCAGGCGGTAGATGCCGCGCCGGAAATGGAGCAGTTCGCTCTTGTCCGAAAGAATGTGGAACTGCCAGATGAGCGCGATAATCTGCGCCAGCACCGTGGCGATGGCCGCGCCGCGGATACCCCACCCGAAGCCGTAGATGAACAGCGGGTCGAGCGCCGCGTTGATGACCACCGTATAGATGGTAGCGTACATCGACTTGCGCGGATGCCCCGAAGCCCGCAGCACGGAGTTCAGGCCCAGATACATGTGCGTGATGACGTTCCCCATGAGGATGATCGACATGTAGTCGCGGGCATAACCGATCGTCGCCTCGCTCGCCCCGAAAAAGTAGAGGATCGGATCGAGCAGCAGCAGCGTTATGAAACCGAATGCCAGGCCGATGATGAGGTTCAGCACCACGACGTTGCCCAGGATGTTCTGCGCCGTTTGGTAGTCTCGCTGCCCGAGGCGCATGGACACCAGCGTCGCAGCACCCACACCCACCAGCGAACCGAAAGCCGCGGCGAGGTTCATCAGCGGGAAGGTCAGCGCAAGGCCCGAAATGGCCAACGGCCCTACCCCGTGGCCGATGAAGATACTGTCGACCATGTTGTAGAGCGAAGAAGCCGTCATGGCGATGATCGCCGGCACGGCATATTGCATGAGCAGCTTGCGAATACGCTCCGTCCCGAGCTCCGTCGCCGCCCCTTTTATCGTTGCAGACATATCATATATTATCAACTCTGTCCGGGCGAAAGCCGGACGAACTACCTAACTATTCCTTGATTACGGCACGCAGGCACCTCCGGAACGGGAGCGGGGACACGCCCGGCATACTGCACAAGGCCATCCCGCCACAGCGGCACACCCGCAGGGGTGCCCGCCCCGACCGTCCGCGCACGGCGGCGACAGTTCCGCCCGGGATCCGGGCTTTCCCTCGTCCCGTTTATTCCAGCTCCCAGTCGCTGCCGTCCTTGCGGTCTTTGACACGGATACCGGCTGCGGCCAGCCCGTCGCGGATGCGGTCGGAAGCCGCCCAGTCCTTCGCGGCACGGGCTTTCAGGCGCTCGTCGAGCAGCATCTCGACCAGCGGGGTCACATAATCGCGCCCCGAAGCCGCACCTGCGGCCTTCTCGTCGCGCAGGCCGAGGATATCGAACGTGTAGCGGTAAACCGTGGCTTTCAGCTCTTCGAGGTCGGCGGCCGTGATGCTTTGCTGCCCGTCGACCAGCTGGTTGATGATGCGCACCCAGTCGAACAGCGCCGAAATGGCCATCGGCGAGTTCAGGTCATCGTCCATCGCCGCGCGGCAGCGGTTTTCCAGCTCGGAAGGATCGATAGTCGACGTTTCGGCGGG
>OHHQ01001192.1_pt1 | contig 11228 bp, 8 predicted proteins | sample 1568051 | NCBI WGS metagenome assembly OHHQ01 (sample SAMEA3879567, study PRJEB24766) | human gut metagenome | biome: human-associated habitat; feature: feces | place: USA | collected 1985/1987
CTTTATTTTGGTACGGGTTTTTAGCGGAACCTTTGTTACGTAATGTTCAGCCAATCGCCCTTTCTTTATTTTATAATGAAAGGCCAGCTCTTCAATATAACGCCAAATAACGCCCTTTTTAAAATAAAATAGTATAAGTTTTACTTTAATCAAATAGTTATGCCTGAGTTTATTACTATTGAAGAAGCCGCTCGTATCACCGGCTTTCCATCTGAAGAAATCCAGCAATGGGCGATATCTAAAAAAATAACATCTTACGTCGTGAAGCAAGGTGTTCGCCTAGTCGATCTGACCAATTTACGTGAATTCATTTCCCATATCGAGCGTATGGGAATACAAAAGCTATACCTGCAACTTATCCTCCAAGACAAGGAAGAAGAGATAAACGAGATCATCTCCCAATTCGATGATTACCTTTTCTGCCTGCGATCCCTTAAAAACATCTCTCCCCTACTTAAACTCATTATCGCCGAACTATCAACATTCATACACGACAAGAAAGACCGACTTATCTTTACGGAAATAACTTCCGGAGCCAAGATAGAAGACGTAGCCAAACGTTGTGGCATATCCTACGACGGAATCTGTCACCGATATAAGGTCATATCGCTCCGTTTGCAAGAAAACATGGGCTTCCTGACCGAATACAAGAAAACAATCACGAACCAAGACCTTGAGATAGAACGTCTGTGGATAGAGAACAGGAACATGGAATACGAATTAAGAAGATTATATCAAAAGGCGCTCCAAAACGGTTTATATATCGAATCTCCCCGATCGCTTACCCCCGTTCCCTTAAATGCCGCGAAACGGATATGCCAACCCATTACCCGTCTCACCTTAGCGCCCTATATCCGTAAATGCCTTACAACCTTGAATATAGAAACCATAGAAGATATTCTACGTTACGCCCTCAAAAACGGACTCGACTCTTTATTAGACCTTCCCGGCTTTGGTGCTCTTGGTTTGGCCCAACTGAAATTCCAACTTGAAAAGCATAAGATAATCGATAAAACCGGCCATTCCGACCTTTATCAATATATCATTCGCGAAGCGGATAATTAGTGAGGACATTCTTTGTCCTCAAGTAGAATTTAACTAGATTTCAAGGATGCTCATACTGTATTTACATTTTTTTGTATATTTGCGATATGTAATGATGCTTGTTTATATTTGGATATTTATTAGTAACCTTGTACTTGGTTCTGATGAGACCATGTCTTGTTTATAATATAAACATCTAAATAACAACCATCTAGTTCGTTTTTTCTTTAGTTCTCCACTACCATCGGTAATTTTACTATTTACTTATCCGCTGATTATCTTTACCTTATCATTCATATCATCTACACTAACCGACATAGTCTCATCAGAACTCATGTATATGAAAACTGCAAATATGCAGAAAGGAGATAAGATTTGTATGGCGTGGATATGTAATATGAAAGTGGATGGACATTTGCTTATGGATCTGAAGAATGGAGATGAAAAGGCTTTTGAGACTCTATTCTGGAAATATAATGAGCATGTATATCATTTTATTTACTCATTACTATATGAAAAATCTATGGCAGAGGACTTGACTCAAAACGTTTTTCTTAAGATTTGGGAGAAACATGAGACGATAGATGCGGAGCAAAACTTTGACGCCTATCTATTCACCATCGCCCGTAACTTAGTTTATAAAGAGACAGAGAATCGGCTACTCTCCGAGAAACTGACGGAAAGCCTACAACGGCAACTATCAGATGCCGATTCTCTTACGGAAGAACGAATCGACGCAGAGTCTTTACGGGAATATATTAATAGCTTGATAGAAGAATTGCCGTTGTCCCGTCGGGAGATATTTCGTTTGAGCCGTCATGAGCATTTATCCTATAAAGAAATAGCGGAACGCCTCTCTATCTCAGAAAAGACTGTGGAGACACAGTTGAGTAGGGCTTTGCGTTTTTTGCGAGATCGACTTTCTTCTGATGGCTTTCTTTGCCTTATAACACTCTTTTTATAGTTAATAAGCATTAAATATCTTGTGGTTTGTAGATACGTATGTATGTATATGATTGGAGTGGAAAATGTATTTGTCGATTGATTACGGATATAAGACTATTCAATATTTGCGTGACAAACGATGATAAAGAACTAATAGCCTTGGGCTGGGATGATGATTATCATCTGTATTGTTTTGATCTGTCAAAGGTTATGTCGGTTTGGTAGTGAAAAACATTTACTCTATTGAAAATCCTTTTCGTAACCGTACATGCGGAAAGGAACATCGACCGTTTACTTATGAAGGCGGAAAATAAGTGTGATATTAATTTGTGTTAAATCATGGATCTCTCGATTTTTTTGTGTAAGGGTAAAGCTCTTCTTCGGGATATACTTATTACACGATGAGAAAAACGTATACACATATCGAATTATTAGATCGCTTTATGAGTGGCAAGACTTCACCGGAAGAAGAGCAAACTCTTTTGGTGTGGTTTAGCGATCCCGATCATAAGGAAGAGATCATGGCTTTTTATAAGTCTAGATGGGAAGAATCTTCCGGGAAAAAGCTTCCTCCTAAGCTACAAGGACAGATGTTCTGTGAGATTAAAAAGCGGATAAGACAAGAGAGGAAAACTTTGGAGATAAAGAAGAAACCGCATACCTTATGGAAGTGGCTTTCTTATGCGGCGGTGGCTTTAATATGTATAGGCCTTGGAATTGGCTCCCATTGGTATAATATGAGACAGGTTCCACCACCTGATCCATTGGATTATGTGGTGTTGGCAGATAATGGGCAACGTGCTAGCGTGGTTCTTCCTGATGGGACGAAAGTATGGTTAAATTCGCATACTAAACTTAATTATAAGAGTGATTATGGCGTGAAAGAAAGATCAGTTTCTTTATCTGGTGAGGCTTATTTTGAAGTTTCGAAAGATACATTGCGCCGTTTCTTGGTAAATGCGGGGGATATGGAAGTCGAGGCGCTAGGCACAGCTTTTAATGTGAAGGCGTATGAGGAAGATGACGAGGTGGTTACGACCTTGTTTGAAGGCAGTGTACGAACAGTGGTTGGAAAAGAGTTTGTGATTCTGTCTCCGGATGAGAGTGCGGTTTTTAATAAGTCTAGTCATATATTATCTGTTAATCACCCGACAAATGCTTCCTATGCCCGTCTTTGGCGTACGAATGAACTGGCCTTCTCTGGCGAGTCGTTGGAGGAGATCGCGGTATTGTTGAATCGAATGTATAATGTTGAAGTTCGTTTTTTGTCCAATAAGATTAAAGGCTACAGTTTCTCGGGGGTGATCCGGAATAATAGTCTGGATAATGTATTTGAAATAATAAGCCTTACGGCTCCGATTACGTATGTGTCGGTAGGTGATACTATTTATTTAAATGAGAAATAGAAAGTTGAGTGTTAACCTAATAAAGAAGAAGCCTATGAGATGAGCTAGATGATTGTAGTAAAAAAGAAGAAAGGCAAGGCCCTTCTTCCTCTTAAGCAAAATCACTTGTATGTAATATCTTCAAGGAAATAACTAGCCGGTTATAAATAAGATAGAATATGCAAATGATTTGCTTGTAAAGTTACCTGTTTAAAATCTATGTATTATTAAAAAACTTTTAAAAATGAGTAATTTCAAGCACTCTTTTTTCCGGACACTTTTGTATGCCCAATTATTGTCGGGCTTTTCCGGAGTTGCGATTGCCGCCCAGATATCGTTGTCGGTAAAGGATAGACCGATGCGGGAGGTTATTAAAGAATTAGAGGAAACGACTGAATATCGTTTTTTCTATAATGATGGGATCAAAGGTCTGAATTCTCCGATCTCTGTTGACGTGGAAGATGCGGATATTAATGCTGTAATGGATGCGATAGCAAAGCAAGCGAATGTGGCTTATGTATTGAAATCGGGTCATCAGATCGTTTTATCATCGGTAAAAACTGTTCAGCAACAAGGTAATAAGAAAGTTACCGGTACGATTACAGACCCGAAAGGGGAACCAATCATCGGGGCGAATGTGGTCGTGAAAGGATCTACCAATGGTACCATCACGGATATAGATGGTCATTTTTCTATTGAGGTAACTCCGAATGCGATACTTCAGGTTTCTTATATTGGTTATGTGGCTCAAGATGTTCCGGTAGGCAATAAAGATAATTTGGTTATATCTATTCATGAGGACACGCAGAAGCTGGATGAGGTAGTCGTGGTGGGTTATGGTTCCCAGAAAAAAGTGAATTTGACCGGTGCGGTAGAGCAAGTGACTAGTGATGTATTCGAGGGGCGTCCTACGGCTAACGCTACTCAGATGCTAGAAGGAGTTGTCCCGAACTTGAATATTTCCTTGTCTGATGGTAAACCGGGGCGTACGGCGGATTTTAACGTACGTGGCGCCGGTTCTATCAATGGGGGTAGTGCTTTGGTGTTGATCGATGGTGTGGAAGGAGACCCTTCTATGTTAAATCCGAATGATATTGAGAGTATTTCCGTATTGAAGGATGCTGCCGCTTCCGCTATTTATGGCGCACGTGCTCCATTTGGCGTGGTTTTGATCACGACGAAGAACGCTACGGAAGGTAAGCCGAAGGTGACATGGTCTTCTAGCTATTCATTACAATCACCACAGAATGTGCCGGATGTAGTTTCCGATGGTTATATTTGGGCAAAGCATTTTTATGACGCTTATTTTAATTACAATCAAGCGAATCCTTCCGGTATCAACAAGACACAGCAATTTTCCGTGGCTTGGCTGGACGAGTATAAGCGCCGTCATGAGACGGGCGATTTTGGGACGGTGATCTCCGATGGCTCTATCGGTACAAAAGGTCGTTATGTGTATTATCCGGAAGGAACCGACTATTATGATCTGATGTATAAGAAGAGTGTCTTTGCGCAGAATCAAAATCTTTCCATCTCGGGTTCCGACGGGAAGTTTGATTATTATTTGTCAGGACGTTTCTATAGTTACGATGGACTTTTCGATAGCGATGAGCAAACGGATAAGTTCAAGACCTATAATATGCGCTTCAAGGGAGGTTATCAGTTAACTCCTTGGTTGAAGATCAACAATAACTTTGAGTTCTCTCATAATAAGTATTACAACCCGATTACCTATTCGGAAGGTTCCGGTGTGATATGGAGAAATATCGCGGACGAGGGGCACCCGTCATCGCCACTGTTCAACCCTGATGGTACGATGACCTATTCCGCTGTCTATACCGTCGGTGATTTGCTGTATGGACGTAGCGGCATTACGACGAAGAACTCCAACTTGAAGAATACTACGACATTCAATGCGAAGTTCTTGGGTGACCGTTTGCGTGTGAATGGTGATTTTACTTATCAACAGAAGACGCAAGAGAAGACTAAGAAACAGGTGCGTTCGCCATATGCGCGGTCGGCCGATGCGAATGGCGAAAGTAAGATCGAATATATCACGGGTACTTACTCCAACTTGGCGGAGACAACTGATCATACGAACTATCTAGCAACGAACCTTTTTGCGGAGTTTGAGGAAACCTTTGCCGAGAAACATTATTTTAAGGCTATGGCTGGATGGAATTACGAGAAATCTAGCTTCAAACGTATCTATGCTTATAATGATGACCTGTTGACGGATGACGTGGACAACATGAATCTGGTGATGGGTACTGATAACCGGAGTATTACCTCACAATGGAAGGCTTATCAGTTTGGCGGTGCTTTCTTCCGTTTGAATTATGCCTTTGACGATCGTTACCTGTTGGAGGTAAACGGACGTTACGATGGTTCCTCTCGTTTCCCGAGTAATGAGCGTTGGGCTTTCTTCCCTTCGGCTTCCGTGGGTTGGCGGATCTCGCAAGAGCCTTGGTGGAATGTTAAGTCCGAACATATCTCTAACGCTAAGATCCGATTTTCTTGGGGGTCTTTAGGTAACGCTGCCGGATTGAGTAACTATCAATATATCCAGACATTGGGTATTAGTAAGTCTGATTATATCCTTGACGGTTTGCGGCAGAATTATATGTCATCTCCGGCGGCTCTTCCCGGCAACTTGACGTGGGAAACCGCTACGACGTATGATATAGGAGTGGATTTGGGATTCTTTGATAATCGTTTGACCGTAAGTGGAGATTATTATATCCGTAAAACAACTGATATGATCGTGAATGGTCCGACCGTGCCAGATGTGTTCGGTGCTTCTTCGCCGAAAGGCAATTATGCGGATATGTCTACTTATGGCTATGAGTTGTCTTTGGAATGGAGAGATGGATTTGATTTAGCTGGTAAGCGATTTAATTATAGCATCAAGGGTACATTGGCAGATTACTATTCAGTGATCGATAGGTTTAATAATGCGAATATGTCATTGAGCGAGTACGCCAATCAATCACTCGACAAGAATTATTACGAGGGGATGCGTATCGGTGAGATTTGGGGATTTGTATCCAATGGTTTGTGGCAGGACCAAGCCAGTATCGACGCGGCTGAGGCTGCTGCGAAAGCTGCGGGACAATCCTATTATAATCCGCTTATGCAAACATCGAAAACTTATAAGTTGTATCCGGGTGATATTAAGTTTGAAGACTTAAATGGCAACGGTTATATTGACCGTGGACAGAATACGGTAGATGATCCGGGCGATCGTAAGATCATCGGTAACGAGGAGCCTCGTTATATTTATAGCTTTACGCTTTCCGCCGATTGGAACAATATCTGGGTGAGTGCTTTCTTCCAAGGAGTGGGTAAGCAGGATTGGTATCCGTCTAATGAAGCCTCTACGTTCTGGGGGCAATACAATCGTCCGTATAACCAGATGCCTTCTTGGCATGTGGGAAACTATTGGACTCCTGAGAACCCGGATGCATTCTTGCCTCGTTACGCTGGTTACTATGCGCCTTTCTATGGGGGGCATAAGAACGCTAACACGCGCTACTTGATGAATGCCGCCTATCTACGCTTGAAGAACATACAGGTTGGCTATAATTTACCGTCGGAATGGATTAAGAAGTTACATTTGACAAATGTGGGAATTTACCTTTCCGGAGAAAATCTCTTTACATGGTCTCCGCTTTACAAGTATTCCAAGGATGTCAATGTATCGAATATCGGTGAATCGGATAAGGACTTGACTTCCAGCAACAGTGGTGATGGATATAATTACCCGATGATGAAATCGTTCAGCATCGGCCTGAATGTTACATTTTAAAGAATAGGAGATTATACGAAATGAAAAAGAATATATTATTAAGCGGTCTGGTGGCACTTTTGGCCATATTTTCGGGGTGCGAGATGAATGAGGAACCAAAGTCGGAGGCTTCTGTGGATATGGTGTTTAGCTCCGAGAATGGTTTGAAGACGTATACGTACTCATTTTACAATGTCTTGCCTTCCCGAGGAAGCGCTTTCCGGCGTGATGCTACGGCAGATTATGGGGTGAAAAATTCCTTGGGTGGTATGGAGGTTGGCGCTTATACTACGAATAGCGCGACGAGTTGGTCATGGTCCGCTCTTCGTAATATAAATTTCTTTTTGGAGAATAACGTGAATGAGTCACTAAGCACGACTATCCGTGACAATTATAATGGTATCGCACGCTTGTTCCGTGCTCGCTTCTATTTTGATAAATTGGTACAATATGGCGAGGTACCTTGGATTGATAAGGTATTTAACGAGGCTGAAGACCCGGATCTTTATAACCCGCGTGATACACGTGATGTGATTATCGGGCATATCTTGGAGGATTTGGATTATGCGTATACGAATATATTGGAAGAGGATGTCACGCATAATTCAACGATCGTAAATAAATGGACAGCTGCCGCTTTCAAATCTCGTGTTTGCTTGTTTGAGGCTGCTTGGCGTAAATACCATGCCGCAGACCAATTGGATATCGCTCGTACGGGATGTACGGAATATTCGGCCAAAGATTTATATAAACTAGCGGCTGAGGCGGCAAAGGAAGTTATGGATAACGGACCGTACAAACTTTATACTTCGGGTGCTTATAGCGAGGGCCGTGGAGCGTATCGTGAACTTTTCATTGCCGATAAGGCCGTTACCACGGAGGTAATGATGGCTATCGAGACTGACAAGGTGTTAGGACTGGGTGAGCAGAATTGGTGGTATAATTCCTCTACTTACGGACCGCACTTATGCATGAGCCGTAAATTTATGCTGTCATACTTGAATGCGGATGGTACGCCTTATGTCGAGAAAAAAGCGGATGGAAGCTATAAGAATTTCGTGGAGGAGACAACAGGACGTGATACCCGCTTGAACCAGACGATCCGGGGAGCGGATTATACCCGTAAGAATGCTTCTGGTGTTTATGAGCCGACCGCGGCTAATTTTACGGGACATACATTGACGGGATATCAGTTTACGAAGTTTGCCATGGATGACGTGGCTTACGATGATGCGGCTACGAATGATAATGACATTCCTATCATGCGCTATGCTGAGGTTTTGTTGAACTATGCTGAGGCTAAGGCTGAATTAGGCGAACTGACTGATGCGGATTGGGCGGCTACGATAGGTGCGCTTCGTTCTCGTGCGGGAATTACGGGAGGTACGCCACAGACTGGTACATTGACAACCCGTCCGTCATCTGCGGAGCCTTATATCGCTTCTTATTACCCGACGATCTCTGATCCTTCCTTGTTGGAGATCCGTCGCGAACGTAGTATTGAGCTTTGTCTGGAAGGCTTGCGTCTAAATGATTTGAAACGTTGGAATTGTTGCGATCTTTGGGTGAACGATCCTTGGGAAGGTATCTTTATCCCGTCACTTAACCAACCGCTGGATGTGAATGGCGATGGTAATTATGATGCCTATTTCTATGATACGGACAAAATCGCTGATGAGAAATATGCTGCGATAGGTGTTTATGTCGGTACAAATAAGAGTAATGTGCTTAACGTGAAGCCGGTTCAAGGTGGTTATTTGATGGAGTATAATTATGCTGGACGGAGTTGGCCGACTCGTCAGTACTTGTATCCGATACCGGAGGTTGTAATCCAGTTCAATACAAATCTAAGCCAGAATCCGGGTTGGTAATCAAGGAGGTTTATCATGCGAAATTTAATGATAGCGTTTATCTCTTTATTTGCTTTTTGCATAGGGATATCCGGACAACAGAAGTGTAAACTGAACGTAGGCAGTTTTAACCTGCGGTATGATAATGACGGAGATAAGGATGATTCTTGGACGCATCGGAAGGATATGGCCGTGTCGTTGGTATATTTTCATGACTTTGATGTCTTTGGAATTCAAGAAGGATTGATTCACCAAGTAAAAGATTTGGTGAAAGATGGTACGTATACGTTTGTCGGTGTAGGCCGGGATGATGGAAAAGAGGCTGGAGAACATGCCGCGGTCTTATTTAAGAAAGATCGGTTTGAATTGTTGGACTCGGGAAATTACTGGTTGTCGGAGACACAGGATAAGCCTTCTTTTGGCTGGGATGCGCAATGCCGGAGAGTTTGTTCGTGGGCGAAGTTGAAGGATAAGGTTTCGGGAAAGGAATTTTATTTCTTTAGTGTGCACTTTGATCATATTGGTAAAGTGGCCCGTCATGAGTCCGCCTTGATCATGTTGGCTAATATTAAAAAGATAGCGGGGGATTCCCCTGCTATCTGTGTAGGTGATTTTAATGGTACGCCGGATTCTGAGCCCATACAAATTTTGAAATCTGATGGTTTACTATTAGATTCGCGAGAGATTTCGAAAGTACCGCCCTATGGAACAGTAGGAACGACAAATCAATTTAATTTGAATGCTCCGATGAAGAATCGAATTGATTATATTTTCGTTACCAAGAATATTCACGTGAATAAGTATGGAACGTTGAATGAGTTCCAATACGGTCATTTTCCTTCAGACCATTTCCCGATTATGATTGAGGCTGAATTTTGAGTTTATGGGTTAGAATGTTTTATATAATTATAAAGAGATGAAGAAGCTAATTTATTCTTTCTTATTTGTCCTTTGCTCCGTATTTGCGTTGCAAGCGGAGTCTATGGTGGTTGCCACGTATAATTTGCGTAACGCGAATGCGGGTGACTCGACGAATGGTAACGGTTGGGGACAACGTTATCCGTACATCGCCCAGTTGATACAGTTCCATGGTTTTGATATTTTCGGAACGCAGGAAGGCAAGTATCAGCAATTACAAGACCTTAGAAACGCGATGCCCGGTTATGATTATATCGGGGTGGGACGTGACGACGGTAAGCAAGCCGGGGAACATTCCGCCATATTTTACCGTAAGGAGAAGTTTGAGGTACTGGATCATGGCGACTTTTGGCTGTCTACGATAACCGATCGCCCTAATAAGGGATGGGATGCCGTTCTTCCCCGTATTTGCACGTGGGGTAAATTCCGGGATAAACAAACTGGTTTCACCTTCTTGTTTTTCAACTTACACATGGATCATGTAGGTGTACAGGCCCGTGCGGAAAGTGCAAAACTTATCCTTAAGAAAGTGAAGGAATTCCCAGAAAAGTTGCCGGCTATCTTAACAGGAGACTTTAATGTGGACCAACACAATGAGTCTTATTTATTGCTGGATAATTCCGGTATCATGCGGGATTCTTATCAGATAGCGGATTTCCGGTATGTACCCAACGGCACGTTTAATGCCTTCCATACAGACCGCAAAACGGATAGCCGTATCGATCATTTATTTCTTACGAAAGAGTTTGATGTGAAAAAATATGGTGTCTTGACGGATACCTATCGTTCGGAAGCGAAAGAAAGCGCGGAGAAAGAACAGAATGCTAATTTCCCCAAAGAAGTTTCCATGCAGAAATATGTGGCTCGTACGCCATCCGATCATTTCCCTGTAATGATTGTAGTAGAAGTAAAATAAAAGAATCTCAATAAATAGGGGCGATCCATCACGGGTCGCCCTTTGTATATAGGTTTGTTTGTTCTTGTTTCTAGTATGGAAACAGGAGTTTCTTCTAAAGGAAGCTTTAGTTTCTTCATAGTGAAACAAAAGTTTCCCCTAATGGAAACAAAAATTTCCTCTGATAGAAACGGATGAAACTCTCCGGTTCCTAATTCTTGAATAACCTCAAGAGAAACCATTTCTGCGTTAAAAAAAACTTTAATTGTAGTATTTTGAGTGCAATGTGGTAGTAACTTCCTGTCGAGTGGTAGCAAATAGAGGTAGATACAACTATTGTAATATTTTTATTATTAGATTATTACCTATATAGTGATGGTAGTTGTAGTAAAATGGACATAAAA
>OHHQ01001196.1_pt1 | contig 11175 bp, 10 predicted proteins | sample 1568051 | NCBI WGS metagenome assembly OHHQ01 (sample SAMEA3879567, study PRJEB24766) | human gut metagenome | biome: human-associated habitat; feature: feces | place: USA | collected 1985/1987
AACAATAAAAAAGTAAAAACACCGATGGAACATTTGAATATTGGAGAGTTCAACCGTGGGCAATCTTCAAAATTGATTAGAGGATTGGTAGAGGAAGATAAAACTGCGTTTATTCAGAAGAATGGAAAGCCGATAGCAGTGGTAATGTCATATGAACGTTATCAGCGAATGTTCGAGCAGGGAATTGATATAAATGAATTTTAACAAGGCACAGGAATATATGAACAGGAAAGGATTGGCTATGGCTGAGATGAAATTATATAATCGAAATTGTATAGATGCCATGAAAGATGTTGAAGCGGGGACAGTAGATTTGATTGTAACTGATCCGCCATATAATCTTGGCAATTTTATGAAAAATAGAGATACGAATTTACATAAAATGAGAGACAATTTTTTTGCGACAGCAGGATGGGATAACATGGAATTTGATGAGTGGTCAACATCTATGGATTCCTTCTTTGAAGCAGCAGCTCGTGTGATGCGAAAAGGTGGCTCTATGATAGTGTTTATGTCTATCATAAAGGTAGAAACGATAATTAAACTAGCAGAGAAGCATGGTTTTTATTATAAGACTACTGGGATTTGGCATAAAACAAACCCGATGCCGCGTAATATGAATTTGCATTTTGTAAATTCAACAGAAGCGTGGATATATTTCACATATAAAACACGAACTGGAACATTTAATAACGAAGGCTCAATGCTTCATGATTTTGTGGAAACTTCTGTTACACCAAATGGGGAAAGAAAATATGGTAAACATCCGACACAAAAACCAGAAAGTTTAATCAATCATTTTGTGAAAGTGCTTTCTAATGAAGGGGATTGTGTCATGGATCCGTTTATGGGAAGCGGAACAACAGGTGTCGTTGCAAAAAGGCTTGATAGAAATTTTATTGGAATTGAGCTTGATGAGACTTACTATAAAATATCTAATCAGAGAATACAGGAGGCATGAAGATGAGACCAAAAGTTATAGATTTGTTTGCCGGGGTGGGCGGATTGTCTCTTGGGTTTGAACAACATGGATTTGATGTGGTATTGGCCAATGAGTATGATGCTTCAATTGCGGCTGCTTATCAGTTAAATCATAAGAATACAAAAATGATTGTTGGTGACATTACATCCTTAAATCTGGAAGAGGTTTTTGGAAAATACAAGGGGGAAATAGATGTAGTCATTGGGGGGCCGCCTTGTCAAGGGTTCTCACAGAAAGGTCAGAGAAAGACCATACATGATGAAAGGAATTTCTTATTTAAATACTATGTTGCAGTTGTGGAACTCGTGAAACCAAGATATTTTGTCATGGAAAATGTTCCTAATTTATTGTCAGCAGAAGGTGGTTTTTTTAGAAATGAAATAATGGAATTATTTGATTCAATGGGTTATTCGTTGAATATGGGAATTTTAAATGCTGCAGATTATGGTGTTCCTCAAAATAGAAGACGAGCAGTTATTATCGGGAAACGGGATGGGAAAGCACCAGAATTGCCAGCACCACTAGATAAAACAGTTACTGTCTGGGATGCCATTAGTGACCTGGCGTATTTGGAGTCAGGAGAGGGAAAAGAAGAACAGGAATATAAAAATGAACCTCAAAGCGATTATCAGAAAAAGTTAAGGCGTGAGAGTTCTATTCTTCATAATCATGTGGTAACTAAACACTCTAAACTGGCATTGGAAAGATTGGCTTTGATTCCACCTAACGCAGGAAAAGAAGTTCTTCCGAAAGAGCATTTAACCAAATCTATTTACAGTGGAACATGGACAAGGATGCGAAAAGAGGAAATATCTGTTACAATAACTACACGTTTTGATACGCCGTCTTCGGGTAAATTTACACATCCGTTTTTGGATAGAGCAATTACGGTGCGTGAGGCGGCAAGAATACAGTCATTCCCGGATAATTTTGTATTTATTGGAAATAAAGGCTCACAGATGAAGCAGGTAGGAAATGCCGTTCCACCACTTTTGGCAGGAGCTATTGCGGAAGTTATCATGAAGGACATTAAGGAGGAGAAAGCACATGAATAGACCGGATACTATTTTGGCATATGATGAGATGGATTTAAAATTAGGAATCAAGTCTTCTCTTCCTCATGTGAAGAGCACGCTTGCCTTAGCTGTGTTGCTTTGGGAATGTTCTGACCATCCGGCAGAATTAACGTATTCTGTGAGTAATGGGGATAAAATTGTTCTTACAGAGGAAATAGAACAATGGCTTATTGACTACTTAAGTGAGATTTGTGAAGAGGAACAGATTGATTTTGACGCATTGATATCTGGAGTAAATCAGAATCAGTTGTTCAAATCACAGATGGAAGCATTGATTGTAGCGTTTGAGCTGGTATGGAAATTGGCAAAGGTTAATTTTGTGGATGAGACTAAGCCTGCGAGTGCTGAAAGAACAGGTGGTGTTAGATATCCCAAAAAACTCTCTTTTTCCGTTAATGCGGATATAATCCACAGTGTTATTTCGGGTAATGAAAATGCATATATCCGAGTTTTAATGTCATGGATTGGATTCGACGTAGCAGTTGATCCAGAATGCGAAAAAACACTGACGTACTTGTTTACTGCATTATCAGAAGGTGCGGTATTCAAGTTGGTAGATGGAACGAGAGATGTTATTTTTAACCAGAACAGTATTTACAAAAAAATTCTTGAAACATCACAGGCAGTAGATATAAATGGCGATAAAGAAGCCAAAGGTGCATTAAGGATTCTTAAATCATTGTTATCAGATGAAATGAATCCATATTTGCAGTATTCTGGTGGTAGTGTAACTGCTACTACTGACATCTCAGAGCGTTTGGAAGAGTATCAAAAACGAGTAGATATTCTCTTACAGTTATCTGCAACAAAGGTAATTGGATTGGAAGATTTGCAGTCCCAGAATACAGGAATCCAATTAACTGATTTGGAAGAAAGAAGAGTATCAAGCGGATCTAATGTTCTTCTGTATGGAGTGCCTGGTTCAGGTAAGAGTTGGACAATAGAACATGAATATTGTAAGAAGGGTACAAATGTTGAACGTTTGGTTTTCCATCCGGATTATACATATTCTGATTTCATCGGACAGATTTTGCCTAATGTTGATGAGGAAGGGCAGGTAAGCTACAAATTCACACCAGGTCCTTTTACGAATATTCTTCATGATGCGTATAATAATCCAGAGAAGGAATATATCCTTATTATTGAAGAGATAAATCGTGGTAATGCACCGGCAATTTTTGGAGAAGTATTCCAGCTGCTTGACAGAAAAACAGAACTTCGAGAAGCGGATGATGATGGATACCCGATTGGAACAAGCGAATATGGAATAACAAATGCGAATATCGCAAAGATTGTTTATGGGGATGCAAGACATAAAGTTCGTATTCCATCCAATTTATCAATTATTGGAACAATGAATACTTCTGACCAGAATGTGTTTACGCTTGATACTGCTTTCCAGCGTAGATGGGAAATGCGATTGATTGAAAATAATTTTGAGCATGTAGACAGGAGTTTAGCAGATGCGGAAATTCTTGATACGGGTGTAACATGGCAGACTTTCTGCACAGAGATTAACAATATTATCGTCGGAAATAATGCTCGCATGACATCAGCGGAGGATAAACGTCTAGGTGCGTATTTTGTTCATTTAAAAGATTTGATGTATAACGATGAGATGGGAAATCTTTCTGATGGTGAATATGATGCATTACGTAAGAAAGAACAATCAGGAACTATTACAGAAACGGAAAAGGATAGATTGTACGCAATCCGCAGCGCAATGAAGCAGAACCGAAAATTTCCTGAAAAAGTTATCAAATATTTGTGGGATGATGCATTCAAATTTAATAGGGAAATTGTTTTTGAAACAACCACCTATCAGAGTTTGGAGCAGGTAATTCGTGTATTTATGTATGCGGAAAAGATAAATCGTTTTTCAATGTTCAAGGAAAATGTAAGGAATGCATTTATAAGAGACGAGCAGTAAGGCGGTGAGATAATATGGATTTGGATACTGCGTTGAATACAGCACTGCAGGATGATGATATCACGAAACATTGTCATGTAAATACAAATGAAGATGGTGATCGCTTTGTTGGGATTAAAGCAGACTCTGACAACGTAATGGTCTATTTCCCTATTGGATACCAGTTACCTGAGACGGATGCTGAGATAAGAACAGATATTAAATATTTAATACAGGTTCTGTCTGAATTTACAACAAAAGAAGACAGGCTTCTGGCTATCAATAAGTTTGCTGCTCCTCAAACAGTGGATTTTCCAATTAATGCTTATAAGAATGTTATCGAGTATTATTTTTCAATCGGTGGAAAATATTATGTAGAAGTTGATCCTACATTTAGAACCAGTTCTACGGGAAAGCAGGACTGGCCAAGAACAGTAAGAAATCAAATTCCATTGGTACAACAAAGAGATGGAATAAGTTCTTTTATTTATACAGAGTTTACTGTGCGGGCAACAACACCAAATGATACAAAGCAGATTACTTTAATCAATAGGTTTTGTGTATATGAAGCGTTTAAGAAGCTGGGATGGCTTTATGTTCCATATATGCCTGAACAACCGGGACCACATCCGGACGTGAAAACATCCATTGCTATTTTGAATGCAAAATTAGGAAATACGAATGATGACAAGAAACGTAATTTGTTCCAAGCCATGAAAGATATGCTTCAGTATATGGATGAGAAGACATCAGAGAAGCAGTTCTACTTCGGAACAGATAATTTTGATTATGTTTGGGAGAAACTGATTGATAGAGCCTTTGGAGAAAAGGATAAAGAAAAGTATTTCCCACGTTCCCGTTGGTTGCTTGATTATGGTAAGTATAAAGAAAAACACCCACTTATGCCGGATACCATCATGATTTATAACGGGAAGTATTATATCTTGGATGCGAAATGCTATAAGTATGGGTGGACAGGCATACCAGACCATCTTCCAAATGGCTCATCAATCAACAAGCAAATTACATATGGTGAGTATTTGGAAAAATATAAAGGTGTGGATACCAATTCATTGTTTAATGCATTCATTATGCCCTACAATATGGACAAGAATTATTTTAAGCTCACATCGGTTGTAGGAAATATTGGAGAAGCGGTTGGTGATTGGAGAGAAAATAAAAAATATTATGAGCGTATTCAAGGCATTGTTATGGATACAAGGTATTTGATGTACCATTATACAGGCAATCCGGTGAAGGAAAAAGTTGCATTGGCAGATTGCATAGAAGCTGTATTGAAGAGAAAAGAAGTTCCGACAGCTCCCGGCGCAGTTCCTGCTACACCAGTTCATAAACCGGTAGTATATGATTTTAATCCAAGAAATACATTATCAATGGTAGCTGAAGAAAAAGCACCATATGGAAATAAAGAAAATTAAAACGAACCTGTGTTACGCAGTAGATGAGTACTGCATAACACAGGTTTATTTTATTTGCCAAGTTCTCTTTTTTTCTTGCGATATCTGTCTTGTGTGACGCGATTGCAGCATTCTGTACTACAAAATTTTGTTCTTGTGGATGTGGTCTTGACAAGGAAATATTTCTGACAACGTGGATTTGCACATTGACGGTATAGCTCAAGATCCGGTTTTAGATAAAACATGGAAAAATATATAGCACTAAGAAGTGAATCTACTTTCCATGAAGGTGACATTGTCTGCACGTCATACACCGGGAATATACCACTTAGATTTGCATTTATCTCTTCGCCTAATACAAATTGTGCAATTTCAATCAATGTTGATTTCATTTCATCACTCATGACAGAAAGGTCTGTTGGAATAAAAAATGTAAGACCTTCAACCATATCACAAGTGCGAAGTTGTGAAAAATCATGATGAAGATGAAAAAGAAAATCGATGGTTTTTCGTTCTATGTCAGTTCCGTTATAGTTGCAATATAACTGTATAATTTGACGGTAAAGAGATGTGACAGGAATGACACCATCAATACAAGTTCCGCTGAGGATATCATTATATTCATTTATATTCAATTCATAGGATGGTTTGTATATTGTATCTAAAATAGTATAGGTGTCTTTTTCAAATGCTTCCTGCTGGCGTTCCCACCCAAGTGGCAGAACGCTTGCTTTTGAGAGTGTGTCGATGAAAGAGTGCTTGCAAGTAGTATATGGTTCTGGTAAAGAGGCCATGTCAATCTGTAATTGTTCTGAAAGCATCAGATAAAAGGTTAAATGTGTTATCTTATTGTAATCCTTATGAATTTCATTTATTGCTGTCATAAGTTCCACGGTTGCCCTGATTCTTAATATAAATTCATAAAGCAATGCTACATCTATGCGTTCATATTCAGAAGAACTTACAGGGAAGAGGAAACCATTGCGTTTAAAAAAACTATATAAATCAGATGGTTTCTTTGTGGATAATGCAATCAGTGATCCCAGTATATTATCTTCTTCGGTAGTACCGTTAGCAGCAATTCTGGAGAGACCGGTTTTGGCTCTGTAGCCAAAGAGTAGCGGTTTTTCTGTATCAGACTGAAATTTATATGTTTTTATTGGCGGCATACCAGGGACAGTGTGTTCTATGTCTTCCACACAATCACATCCATAACTCTGAAATGTAAATATATTATTTTCAAAAAAATTTTCAATAATCTGAGGCATATATTTCCCCTTTCATGTTGTTAAAAGTCATGTGTTAAACCATGGCTTTATTTTTTTGTATCGAAATAGTAATGGTAAAAACTATTTTATATTTCAAGTATAAATGAAAATGCACATAAAAACAACATCTTTAACATTATTTGATTTGAAATGTTATGTTTAAACTTGCTATCTTCAATTACTTTTTTGGCTTTATTATACTGAACGTAGAAAGAGAGGTGATTGAAATGGTAAAGAACAGCAAGCAGACATCCAGAAGAGTTGCATCTACCGCGAGCAAGATTCTTCGTGATGGACGATATAGTAAGGCATCTAAGTCCGTTGCTGGTTCTGCATTAGCACAGACAAAGCCAAGTGGAAAGAAATAATTCCATAATTCGGACAGGCAGAGAATGGTTGGATAATCAACCTGCCTGTCTCCCGTAAGGGAGAAAATTGAAATTCGTCAGGCTTCTAATTGACAAATCGAACAAACGTTCTTATAATTAAAGCATCGCTACATTAGGAAAAATGTTAGGTTAAATGTATTTTTCAATTCTACCTGGCAAGAGTTAATTCTACGTCTGTAGAATTAACTCTTGCATAGATTTTACTCTTCATTTTTTGTACAATGTCAAGGCAGTTGATTGCCTGCCTGTGCAGAAAGTGAGGTTATTATGAATAAGAACCGACCAAAAGTCAATCAGAAGCATATAGATCTATCAGGAAGAATCCGCATAGAACAAGGTCTAAATAATGGTGAATCATTTAGATCTATTGCCAGAGATTTAAATAAGGATCCTAGCACTATATCTAAAGAAGTAAGACGTCATTCGGTTATTAAAGAACGTAAGCCTGATGCCTTTGCACCAATACCTTGCGCTAATAATTACGATGCCTCTAAACCGAAAGCCAATGTATGTAAGATACTTCATGGATGCGGAGATAATGAGTGCACTCGTAAATGTGTTACCTGCAGAAAGGCAAGATGCAGCGAAATTTGTAACCACTATAAGCCAAGACAGTGCGAAAAACTTGCTAAGCCTCCATATGTATGTAACGGTTGTCCAAAGAAAACGAACTGCATGATGGATAGAAAAATATATTCATCCAAGTACGCTCAGGATACCTATGAAGCACTGAGGACGACAAGCAGAGAAGGTATTAATCAAACGCCTGAAAGCATTCAGAAGTTAGATGACCTGCTGTCTCCACTCATTAAAAAGGGACAATCAATAGCTCATATCTATGCTTCTCATGCAGAGGAAATAGCTTGTTCAAGAAGAACTATTTACTCCTATATCGATAGTGGTGTTTTCGAAGCCAGAAACATAGATTTACGTCGTAAGGTCGTATACAAACCAAGAAAGAAAAAAACTGCCACTAGTACAAAAGATCGTGCATTTAGAAAAGATAGAGGCTACAAAGAGTTTCAAGAATATGTAAATAAGAATAAGCCTACATATATCGTTGAAATGGATACGGTGGAGGGTGTTAAAGGCACAAAACCATGTTTTTTGACGATGCTTTTTAGAAACTGTAAGTTAATGCTTATGTTTCTTTTGGAAGAGCAAACGCAGGATGAGGTCAATAGAGTTTTTGACTATTTAACTGAAGTTCTTGGCATTGAATTGTTTCAAAAACTGTTTGAAGTAATAATCACAGATAATGGACATGAATTTCAGGATAGATGGAATTTAGAGTGTGATGAGAACGGTGAAATCAGAACGCGAATTTATTATTGCGATCCTAATCGTTCTGACCAAAAGGGTGCACTTGAAAAGAATCATGAATACATAAGATATGTTCTTCCCAAAGGAACAAGTTTTGAGAACATAACAGAAGAAACAACACGATTATTGCTTAATCATATCAATAGTGAAAAACGAGACAGCCTCAATGGCCATAGTCCATATGAGGTGTCTCGAATCTTGCTGGATAATAGACTTCATAAAGCTCTTGGATTAATTGAAATCCCGGCAGATGAAGTAACACTAATCCCAGCATTAGTAAAATAAAAAATAGTATACGCACAGGCAAGTTTCACTGCATAGAATTTAGTCTTTCCAACAGGCATGTGGAATTTAGTCTCGCACACTATTTTCAGATGCCCCATTGGTATGCAGAAAAACAAGTAATCTGTATGGTATGAAGGTATTATAAACTAAAAAAAGCGGGATGTACACTTCCAAAAGTAGAAGTTAATCCCGCATAAATACTAAGAAAGGCAAAGGGTAGAATTTACCTTTTCATTCAAGCAAATTGATTGTGTCAATTTACAATCAATTTCTATTCAATGTGGTTTTCAGGCAGGTTCTGTAAAATAAGCTCAGATTAAACAATAACGGGAGGAGCTTATGCAACAGAATATTGAATTTGAGCGGTGTATTGATTTTCTGGTACGGATGATTGATAAGTACGGCGAAGAAGTCCTCCGGGAGTTGGAGGAAGAAAAACAGAATAAAGAAGAAAAAACAGCATAGAATATTTCTGAGCGGGTATGGCTAAGAATGTTTTGGCGTATTGACAGGACATTTGAAATGACGTATACTAAGCTCAGTGATCGTTCTGTAGAAACTTGCGAAGCCTACAGGCGGGGGAAGAGCCTGCGGGTCTCTCCCTCTTTTTTTTAAGGAGAAATGATATGCAGACACCGAAAAAATTCTCTTCTTTTAGTGACCAGGTTTCCTGGATCAGTGATGAAAAGGGAATAAAAATAAAAGACAGAGAATATGCAGAAGAGATGTTACGCCAAATAGGATATTTCCCTCTTATGGGAGGATATAAACATCTTTTTAGGAAATTAAGCGGGAATCCTCGGTAATTCAATTGCCGAGATGAAAGCGTCCATTTTGTGCATATCTGCACACTTTTCTCAAAAGCAAAAATATGTTCGAAAAACTATTGACTATATAGTAAAATAATAGTATACCTATATGTACAAAATAAAAGGAGGCGAAAAAGAAGATGTTGCTGTCACAAAAAACATCGGTAAAACTTACAGAGAATGCTGCAAACTTTATCGGACATATGTGTTATGCAGCATATAAACTCTGGAATGTCTGTAACTATGAACGCTACCATTATAAGGAACTCGGTCTTAAGGAATATCCAGATTGGTATTATCAGAAGAAAGCATGGAAAGATAGTCTGTGGTTTAAACAGCTTCCCTCCCAGACAGCACAAGAGGTCTGTAAACTTCTGGACAAATCATGGAAGTCTTTTTATGTATTAAAAAAGTCAGGAGGGATAGAGAATCCGAACCCACCCCGTTTTAAAAGAGCGAATATGCCGATTACCTATATGCAGAATGGGATTGTGCATCAAAAAGGAACAGAAAAAGTACGTCTTAGCCTTGCAAAAAAGTTAAAAGAATATATGGGAACAGCGTATGATATCCATGAAAACTTTCTTTCCCTTGAAAATAAGATTTTCAAAGGCATGGATGTAATAAAGCAGATAAAGATTTACCCACCGGAAAAAGGCAGATGCCGTATTATCGTAATCTACGAGATACCAGATGTAGAACCATTGCCAGATAATGGACGATATTTATCCATAGACCCCGGAATACATAACTTGTTGACCTGTTTTGATGCGGCAAATGGGAAGTCATTTATTGTTGGGAGAAAATATCTGTCATTCTGCCATCGTTATTATAAAGAGATTGCCAGAGTACAGAGTCAGTGGTACAGTCAGCAGGTGAGAAGGGGAATACGTTATCCAAAATCTTCCCGGCATATAAAGAAGTTATACGAAAAGAAGAAGAATGTTATCCGGGATTATCTTCATAAGATAACAAGGTATCTGGTAGAGTATTGTAAAAGAGAAAAAATACATACGGTTATTATGGGAGACTTAAAGAATATCCGAAAGGAAAAAAGGCTGGGGAACATAACGAATCAGAAACTGCATGAACTGCCATTTGATAAGATAAAACAGATATTAAGTTATAAGTTAAAGAAAGAAGGAATCTGTTTTATTCTGCAGAACGAAGCCTATACAAGTCAGTGCAGTCCAGTGTCGCCAGAAGTAAAGAAAGAATACAGCCAAAAAGAGAACCGAAAGAAAAGAGGGCTGTATAAAGATACGGATAAAGTATATAATGCAGATGCCGTAGGTGCTTATAATATCCTGAGAAAATATCACTCCGTATCCGGAGTGAAAAAAGAACTGTCCGTAACCGGACTGAAAACACCGGAAATAATAAAAGTAGCTGTATAGCTCTAAAGAGCAAACAGTAGTGGTGTCATGGATGCACCCTGAAAAAAGGCGGTATCCCGCCTTAATTCAGATGCTCTGGTAACTCAGTTGCCGAGTAATTCACAAGGGAAGAACAATAATTTTGCTGTGATATTTAATGAGCAGAGAAAATGTGATTACTCTGTTAATTTAAATCAGAATAATAAAGTAAGCACCAGTTTACAACTTTATAAATGATAGACTTGTTGATGAATCAGCTGTTATAAGGCCTTTGTCATGGCATTTGATTTTATATGTGTTTCGATATTTTTCACGAAAGTGGAAAAAAATATCTGACTGC
>OHHQ01001197.1_pt1 | contig 11173 bp, 9 predicted proteins | sample 1568051 | NCBI WGS metagenome assembly OHHQ01 (sample SAMEA3879567, study PRJEB24766) | human gut metagenome | biome: human-associated habitat; feature: feces | place: USA | collected 1985/1987
CCTGACCCAGACAACTTCAGGAAGCTATCTGCTGATGTCGAGTCTGGATATCAGCCGGAGAAATCTGGCGCTGAGAGGAAAAGAGGTCTTTAAAAAAGTTGCGGAAATGGCCGAATACGCCCGGGAAGAAATCAATGCGGTCGGCGGCTACTATGCTTTTGGCAGGGAACTGATTAACGGGGATTCGATTTATGATTTTGATCCGACAAAGCTGAGCATCCATACCCGGGATATCGGACTGGCGGGAATTGAGGTTTACGACCTTTTGCGGGATGAATATGACATCCAGGTGGAATTCGGCGACCTGGGCAACATTTTGGCCTACGTTTCCGTGGGCGACCGGGTGCGGGACCTGGAACGGCTGGTCAGCGCCTTGCAGGAGATCCGCCGCCGCTTCAAGCGGGGCCGGGGCGGGATGCTCAGCCAGGAATATATCAGCCCTCAGGTGGCCGCCACCCCCCAGGAGGCTTTTTATGCGGAAAAGGAATCTTTGCCGCTGAAAGAAAGCGCGGGCCGGGTATGCAGCGAATTTGTCATGTGCTATCCCCCGGGAATCCCCATTCTGGCTCCGGGAGAAAGAATTACTCCTGGTATTTTAGAATATATTGATTACGCTAAGGAAAAGGGATGCTCCCTGACCGGGCCGGAGGATTTGGAAATCAACCGGCTGAACGTGCTGAAGAATCCGCGGTAAAAGGCCGCAAAGGCCGATGAGGCCAGCAATGACGTGTGCTGAATTTCTCTTTTTATGGCCCGGAAGCTCCCGTTAGCCGCATACGGAAACCGCCCGCCGCGTCATGGCCGGCCCGGTCCTGGCGGCGGAAGCTATGTTTTCTGCTTGACGGAATTTTGTCTTGAAATCAAGAGGACTGAAAAGGAAAGAAAAAAGCGTTTTGCGGATTTCCCAAGACGCTTTCAAACCACTGAATGATACTTTGCGAGGAGAGTGACCCATGGAGCTTTGGTTCACGGAACGCCATACCCCCAGCGTGAAATTTTCTATTAAGGTAGACCGGCAGCTTTACACCGCTCAAAGCGAGTTCCAGCGCATCGACGTGTTCGACTCCAAAGAGTTCGGCCGGTTTCTCACTCTGGACGGCTATATGATGCTGACAGAAAAGGACGAGTTTATTTACCACGAAATGATGGTCCACGTGCCCATGGCGGTTCATCCCAACGCCAGGCGGGTGCTGATTATCGGCGCCGGCGACGGCGGCGTGGTGCGGGAGCTGACCCGGTACCACCAGATCGAGCACATCGACCTGGTGGAAATCGACGAGCTGGTGGTGGAGGTGTGCAAAAAATACCTGCCCCAGACGGCCTGCCGCATGGACGACCAGCGGGTTCACATTTACTATGAGGACGGCCTGAAATTTATCCGCTCCAAGGAAAACGAGTACGACCTGATTATCGTGGATTCCACCGATCCCTTCGGCCCCGGAGAGGGCCTGTTCACCAAGGAGTTTTACGGCAACTGCTATAAGGCGCTGAAAGAGGACGGCATCATGGTAAACCAGCACGAAAGCCCCTTCTACGACGAGGACGCCGCCGCCATGCAGCGGGCCCACAAGCGGATTGTGGAGAGCTTCGCCATCAGCAAGGTTTACCAGGCCCATATTCCCACCTATCCGTCGGGCCATTGGCTGTTCGGCTTCGCCTCCAAAAAATATCACCCGGTAAAGGATTTGAACGCCGCGGCGTGGAATCTTCTGGGGATCCATACCCAATACTATAACACCAGGCTGCACGCCGGGGCGTTCGCTCTGCCCAGCTATGTGGAAGGATTGTTAAAAGATGTTGAACCCTAACGTAGAAACCTTTTTAGGCTGCGACGCGGCCTTCGAGGACGCGGGGATCGTCCTGTTCGGGGCGCCCTTTGACTCCACTACCTCTTTTCGGCCGGGGACCCGGTTCGCCAGCAAGGCCATGCGCTCCGAATCCTTTGGCCTGGAAACCTACAGCCCGTATTTGGATAAGGATCTGACGGACTGCAGAATATTTGACAGCGGCGACCTGGAGCTTTGCTTCGGGGACGCCAATCTGGCCTTGAACCATATCGAGTCCAGGGCCGCCGAAATTTTGGAAGCGGGCAAGCTGCCGGTGATGATCGGCGGCGAGCACTTAGTGACCCTGGGCGCTGTGCGGGCCGCTGTTAAGAGGTATCCTGACCTGCATGTAGTCCATTTCGACGCCCACGCCGATCTGCGGGACGATTACCTGGGCGCCAGGCTGTCCCACGCCACAGTGCTCCGCCGGGTCTGGGATTTGGTGGGCGACGGCCGGATTTTTCAATTCGGCATCCGGTCCGGTGACCGGGAAGAATTTTTGTGGGGAAGGGAGCACGTGTTCACCCGCAGATTTGACTTTAAGGGCCTGGAGGAAACCGTGGCGGCCCTGCAAAAAAAGCCCGTTTACTTTACCCTGGATCTGGACGTGCTGGACCCGTCTGTCTTTCCCGGCACCGGAACCCCGGAAGCCGGCGGCGTCAGCTTCCTGGATCTGCTGGGAGCGGCCCACAAGGTCAGCGGACTGAACATCGTGGGCTGCGATGTCAACGAGCTGTGCCCGGCCTACGACCAAAGCGGCGCTTCCACCGCCGTGGCCTGCAAGGTGCTCCGGGAGCTGCTGCTTCTGCTTTCCAGATAGCCGGAGGCAATGTCCTTTGGAAGCTTTGTCAGAGGGCGTTGTCCCCTTTAACAAGACGGCCTTGCCATGGAGCGAAGGCCGCGTCTTTCTGAAGGACCTATTTACGATATCATTACCTCATGGTCATGAGAGAAATACTGAATAGAAAAGGAGATCGTCAAGATGGGAAAAGCGTTAATCATCGGCTGCGGCGGAGTCGCCAGCGTGGCCATTCACAAGTGCTGCCAGAACAGCGGGGTTTTTGAGGAGATCTGCATCGCCAGCCGTACAAAATCAAAATGCGACGCGCTGAAGGAAAAGCTTTCCGGCGGCAAGACCAAAATCACCACCGCCCAGGTGGACGCCAACAGCGTGGACGAGCTGACTGCCCTGATCAACCAGGTAAAGCCGGACGTGGTTTTGAATCTGGCTTTGCCTTATCAGGACCTGACCATTATGGAGGCCTGCCTGGCCGCCAAGGTGAACTATGTGGACACCGCCAACTACGAGCCGGAGGACACCGCCAAGTTTGAATACAGCTGGCAGTGGGCCTACCGGAAGAAATTTGAGGACGCGGGGATTACCGCCCTGCTGGGCAGCGGCTTTGACCCGGGCGTGACCGGGGTGTTTTCCGCCTATGCCCAGAAGCACTATTTTGACGAGATCAATTATATAGATATTTTAGACTGCAACGCCGGCGACCATGGTTATCCCTTCGCCACAAACTTCAACCCGGAGATCAATATCCGGGAGGTTTCCGCCAAGGGGAGCTACTGGGAGGACGGCCATTGGGTGGAGACCGAGCCCATGGAGATCAAACGGGTATACAATTTCCCGGAAATCGGGGACAAGGATATGTACCTGCTTCACCACGAGGAGCTGGAATCACTGGCGCTGAATATCAAGGGCATCAAGAGGATCCGCTTTTTCATGACCTTCGGCCAGAGCTATCTCACCCATCTGAAATGCCTGGAGGACGTGGGTATGACTTCCATCGAGCCCATCGAGTTCCAGGGCCAGAAGATTGTGCCCCTCCAGTTCCTGAAGGCCGTTCTGCCGGATCCGTCCTCCTTAGGCCCCCGCACCAAGGGAAAGACCAACATCGGCTGTATCTTCCAGGGCAAAAAGGACGGCAAGGACAAGACCTATTACGTTTATAATGTGTGCGACCACCAGGAATGCTACAAAGAGGTAGGCTCCCAGGCGGTAGCCTACACCACCGGCGTGCCCGCCATGATCGGCGCCATGATGCTGATGACCGGCGTGTGGAACAAGCCCGGCGTTCACAACATTGAGGAATTTGATCCCGATCCGTTTATGGACGCCCTCAACAAGTGGGGCCTGCCCTGGCAGGAGAGCTTCTCCCCCGAGCTGGTGGACTGACATGGAATTTTCCGCTTTCCAAACCCCCTGCTATGTGGTGGACGAGGCCCTTTTGGAAAAGAACCTGATGATTTTAAAGCGGGTGATGGACCGCACCGGCTGTAAAATCCTGCTGGCGCAGAAGGCCTTCTCCATGTTCGCCTGCTATCCCCTAATCGGAAGCTATTTGAACGGCACCACCGCCAGCGGCTTATTCGAGGCCCGGCTGGGCAAGGAGGAAATGGGCGGCGAAACCCATGTTTTTTCCCCCGCCTACCGGGAGGACGAGATCGACGAGATTATAAGCTTGTGCGACCACATCGTGTTCAATTCTTTTTCCCAATGGGAAAAATACAAGGATAAGGTACTTTCCGCCGGCAAAAGCGCCGGCCTCCGGCTGAACCCAGAGCATTCCACCCAGGACCACCCTATTTACGATCCCTGCTCCCCCGGCTCCCGGCTGGGGATTACTCTGAACAATTTTCAGCCTGACCTGCTGGATGGGATAGAGGGCCTTCATTTCCACACATTGTGCGAGCAGGACGCCGCCCCCCTGGTGGAAACCGTGGAGGCGCTGGAAGAAAAATTCGGCCCCTGGCTTTCCCAGATGAAGTGGCTCAACTTCGGCGGCGGCCACCATATCACCCGGCCTGGCTACGACATCGACGCCTTAATCGCTTGCGTAAACCAGGTTCAGGACAAATACGGCGTCCAGGTGTATTTGGAGCCTGGCGAGGCGGTGGCCTTGAACGCCGGCTTTTTGGTATCCACAGTATTGGATTTGATGGAAAACAGCGGCAACATCGCTATTTTAGATACCTCCGCCGCCTGCCATATGCCGGATGTGCTGGAAATGCCCTACCGTCCCCAGATCGCCGGCGCCGGAGAGCTGGGGGAAAAGCTTTATGATTACCGTTTAGGCGGCCCCACCTGCCTGGCGGGAGACGTGATCGGGGATTACAGCTTCGACGAGCCCCTATCCCCCGGCAGCCGGCTGGTGTTCCGCGATATGGCCATTTACTCTATGGTGAAGAACAACACCTTCAACGGCATGAACCTGCCGGCTATTTACCTGAAAAAGTCAGACGGTTCTATTGAGCTGATCCGGAAATTTGGGTACGAGGATTTTAAAACCCGGCTGTCCTAAGCTGTATCAAGGCCCCGCCGGGGCCTTGATACGTATTTGAAAGGAATATCAGCCATGACAGAAAACACGCCTGCCTTAAAAACAGAGAGACTGATTTTGCGACAATTTACCAGGGACGACCTGGAGGCGCTGTTCACCATTTACAGCGACCGGGAGGTCAATACCTTTTTACCCTGGTACCCCTTAAGTTCCATGGAAGAGGCGGAAGCCTTTTTTGAGGAAAGATACGCGGAACCGTACCGGCAGCCGCAGGGCTACCGGTATGCCATCTGCCTGCGGAAGGATAATATTCCCATTGGATACATCCATACCAACGTGACAGAGGACCATGATTTCGGTTACGGGCTGCGAAAGGATTTCTGGCGGCAGGGCATTGTCACCGAGGCCGGAAAAGCCCTGCTCCAGCGGCTGCGGGAGGACGGGATCCCTTATATAACGGCTACCCACGACAGGAACAACCCCCGCAGCGGCGGCGTGATGAAGCGGCTGGGGATGCGCTATCAATATTCCTACGAGGAGCAGTGGCAGCCTAAGGATTTCCCGGTCACTTTCCGCATGTACCAGCTGAATCTCGACGGACAGGATGAACGGGTATACCGCAAGTATAGGGAGAAATATCCTATACATTTTGCAGAAAAAGATATTGGCGGATAAGCCGCCGCGGAGAGCCCCTCTGGAGTGTCCTTCCGTGTTCTGAGATCCCGCCGCGTTTCCGAATTAACGCGAAAAAAAGCCCCGGAATTTTCCCTTGCTTGGGAAGGTTCCGGGGCTTACTGCTTTTATAGGATCCGGTAGAATCCGAAGGGATATTAGGCCAGGTCAAACATGGGGGTGGAAAGGTAGCGGTCGCCGGTATCCGGCAGCAGCGCCACAATATGCTTTCCCTTGTTTTCCGGGCGTTTCGCCAGCTGGATGGCGGCCCAAACCGCCGCGCCGGAGGAAATCCCCACCAGCACGCCCTCATGCTTGGCGATCTGGCGTCCGGTCTCAAAGGCGGCCTCGTTGGTCACCGGGATAATTTCATCGTAAATTTTGGTATTGAGCACCTCCGGGACAAACCCGGCGCCGATGCCCTGAATCTTATGGGCCCCCGCCGTGCCCTTGGAAAGCACCGGGGAATCCGCCGGCTCTACCGCCACTACCTTGACCTGGGGATTCTTTTCCTTCAAAAATTCCCCCACGCCGGTGATGGTGCCGCCGGTTCCCACGCCGGCTACAAAGATATCCACCTTGCCGTCGGTATCCTCCCAGATCTCCGGACCGGTTGTGGCCTTATGAACCTTCGGATTGGCCGGGTTCACGAACTGTCCTGGAATAAAGCTTCCGGGGATTTCTCTGGAGAGCTCCTCCGCCTTGGCGATAGCGCCCTTCATCCCTTTGACGCCCTCTGTCAGCACCAGCTCCGCTCCATAAGCCTGCATCAGCTTCCGCCGTTCCACAGACATGGTTTCCGGCATGGTGATGATCAGCCGGTAACCCTTGGCCGCGGCCACAGAAGCCAGGCCAATGCCGGTATTGCCGCTGGTAGGCTCGATGATGACCGAGCCCTTCCGCAAAAGGCCTTTTTCCTCTGCGTCCTCGATCATCGCCTTAGCGATTCGATCCTTGACGCTCCCCGCCGGGTTAAGGTATTCCAGCTTTGCCAGCAGAACAGCCTCCAGTCCGTAGGATTTTTCTATGCGTCCCAGCTCTAAAAGGGGAGTTCTGCCGACCAGGTCGGCGGCGGTATGATAAATCTTCATGATGATTCCTCCTTGTGTTCTTTTTGAATTAGGTTTTCTTGAAATATTTTCCCGCTTCCGGCGTTTTTCCGGCCGCCCGCTTGAACTGGCCGGAAAAAGGCTGGAAAAGAAGAGAAGGGGAAAGGCTGCTTTTACCGCGCGGTTTGAAACAGCGCCTCCTGAAAATGAGAAACGGCGGCGTGCCGGCCCTTTGATGAGCGGCCCGGAAATCGGGAAAACCGGATGTTCCAAAAGCTAACCGTCCAGAAGGGCCGGAAAGGGGGGATTTGGTCCGCCTTGGACAGCCTGAAGCGGCTTACCGCTTTTATCCTTTTCTATTTGGCGTAAGCGAAGCCGTGTTCCAGGTCGGCCAGGATATCGTCAATATGCTCAGTGCCGATGGAAAGCCGGATGGTGTTGGGGCGGATGCCCGCTTTCAGCTGGGCCTCCCGGCTGAGCTGGGCATGGGTGGTGGTCGCTGGATGAATCACCAGGGATTTCACATCCGCCACGTTGGCCAGCAGGGAAAACAGCTCCAAATGATCGATAAAGGCCTGAGCTTCTTTTTCTTTCCCCTTGATCTCAAAGGTGAAAATAGAAGCGGCGCCCTTGGGAAAATATTTCTCGTAAAGCTTATGGTCCGGGTGGCCGCTTAATGACGGATGGTTTACCCGCTCCACCTGGGGATGGCGGCTGAGAAACTCTACCACCCGCAAGGTGTTCTCGACGTGGCGCTCCAGTCTAAGGGAAAGGGTCTCGAGCCCTTGCAGCAGCAGAAAGGCGTTAAAGGGGGAAATCGACGCCCCGGTATCCCGCAGGAGGATCGCCCGGATATAGGCGGCGAAGGCAGCCTTGCCCGCGGCATTGGTAAAGGAAACACCATGATAGCTGGGATTCGGCTGGGTGAACTGCGGAAACCTTCCGGAGGCCTCCCAGTCGAAGGTGCCGCCGTCTACGATGACGCCGCCCAGGGAGGTGCCGTGTCCGCCGATAAATTTGGTAGCCGAGTGAACCACAATATCCGCGCCATGCTCAATGGGCCGGATCAGATAGGGGGTGCCGAAGGTGTTATCGATGATCAGGGGAATTTGATGCTTATGGGCGAGCTGGGCCAGCGCCTCGATGTCCGGGATATCGGAGTTAGGATTCCCCAGAGTTTCCAAATAAATCGCCTTGGTTTCCGGGCGGACAGCCTTTTTCACCTGGTCCAGATCATGGATGTTCACGAAGGTGGTATCCACGCCGAAGGCCTTCAGGGTAGTGTTCAGCAGGTTGTAGGTGCCGCCGTAAATGGTATTCTGGGAAACGATATGGTCGCCCGACCTGGCTACAGCCTCGATAGCATAGGTGATGGCCGCCGCGCCGGAGGCTACCGCCAGGCCGGCCGCACCGTTTTCCAGGGCGGCGACCCGGTTCTCCAGCACCTCTTGAGTGGAGTTGGTAAGCCTGCCGTAAATATTGCCGCCCTCCGCCAAGCCAAACCGGGCGGCCGCCTGGGCGCAATCCCGGAATACGTAGGAGGTGGTCTGATAAATCGGCACCGCTCTTGCGCCGGTGGCCGGGTCGGGCGCTTCCTGCCCTACATGAAGCTGAAGGGTTTCAAATTTATAATTTTTGTTCGCCATGATGGAACTTCCTTTCTTAAATAGAAATATGGACGGGTTACTTCCCTTTGCACATTCGCCCATTGCGGAAATTCCTTCTCAGCAGCGCTTCAAACCGCTTGCTCATTATGATCATCCTTATAAACCTATTTATTCAGTGGGTTTATAGGTATCCTACACCTATTTACCAGTTCTGTCAATAGTTTTTTTCCAAAAGCGGAGAGAAAGCCAGCAGGACAGGCTTAAAAAAGGGCAGTTTTAAAATTCCGGAATATCATTGCTTGAAAAAAGCGGCGGTCGGGGCCTTAATCAAATTAGACAGGGAGGGTCCTGATAAAAATTCCCGGCTTTCGCCCAGGTTTCTGGGCAAGGCCGGGAATGATTCTTGGGGCGGTCGATCGCGAAAAAAACAGGACAACCAAAAAAACTTTAAAAATAGTACCGGCATCCGCCTTAAAAATGCCATTCGCAGGGAACCTTTTCCGGATCCTGGTAATTGAAGTACAAAATTCCTTCCCGATGGCCCAGGCGTTCTGCGTTGGTGCGTTCGCCCTGGGCTACGCGGGAAACCAGCTCCAGCAGATCGTCTGACAGATCATCCAAAGACCGGTCCCCCGTCAGCGCCGGCGCGGCGCAAAAGTCGATGTCATCCTTCATGCGCCCATAGGTGCGGGGGTTTCCGGTTACTTTGATCACCGGACTCACGGGAGTGCCTACCACATGGCCCCGGCCGGTGACCAAAAACACAATATGGGCGCCGCAGGCGATCAGATCCAGCATATCCGACGGATCCGCGGCCTCGTGGTGAGCCGGCTCCAGCTTTTCATCGGGAGTGGTGTCCAGCAGGTACAGGCCTGGCTTTTTCGGCGCCTGGGCGATTTTCAGCACGCCTCGGATGGGCCTGGTTCCGCTTTTTACCATCGCCCCCATACTCTTTTCCTCAATGGTGGTTAGACCGCCGTCCATATTTCCAGGGGCAATAGAGAAGTGGCCGTATTTGACGCAGAACTCCATGGTTTTGTCGTAGGCCCGGCGGATGTCATCCGCAACCCTGGGCGTCGCCGCCCGCGCCGCCAAGTATTCCTTTAAGCCCAGGCCTTCGCACAGCTCCTCAAAAATAGCGGTTCCTCCGGCATCCACGAGCCGGTCGAATACCCGGCCTATCAGGGCGTTGCCCGCCAGCCCGGATGTGAAATCAGAGCCTCCGCATTCGCCGGCCAGCACCAGCTCAGAAAGATACATGGGCTCCCGCGGCGTGGCTTCCAGCTTTTTCAGCAGCTCACGGACAATCTCCAGGCCCTTGTCGTAGCCTTTGACGCTGCCGCCGGCCTCCTGCTGGTAAAACCATTGGGATTCCCGGCCTCTCTGCCGGGCGAATTCCGCGATTTTCTGAGGCTTGGTGTATTCGCAGCCATGGCCGATTGCTAAAACCGCGCCTACGTTGGGATGAGTGGAGAACCGGAGCAGCCGGCGAATATCCGCTTGGTTATCCAGGCAGGAGGAGGTTCCCACAGCCTCTACATCCTGGCCTAACTCCTGAAAATGCCTGGCGATCCGCTCGCTCAGCGCCCGGCAGCATTCCACCGTATAGATTACCAGCACCTTATTCCGAATTCCCTTGGAACCGTCGGCCCGGACATAACCCTGGCATAACAGCTTATCCTTCATGGCGCGCCTCCTCCGTTTCCTCGTAGTCATATACGGCGTATTCCATATCCGATAAGATCATGGTTTTGGTATCCATTTTCGCAGAGGTCATATCATACTCGCTTCGGACATTATGCAGATGAACCCAAGCCCCTTTGGGGATATCCTGGGTCGCGACGGCGATTTTTACGCCGTATTTAATGATAAACTCTCCGGGCTTTATATCCCGCAAAGCGATTTTGTGTCCATAGGGTATCTCTTGCAAGGCCTCTATGTTTTTTCCCTGGGGTCCGATGTCCCCGGTGACGCTCACGCTTCCCGCCGGGATATCCCCTAACGCGGTGGCTACATTATCCTGGGCGCTTACCTGATAACACGCCTGCTGTTCAAATTTCATCCGGCTTTCCCCTCTTTCTGCCATCCCCTGAAAACGGTGCTTCAGATTTAGGCATAATTTGGTTTTTTATTCCTCTCACGCTATTAAAAATAGTAACCATTAACAAAGCGGAAGTCAAGCCGCCAAGCGTTTTCTATAAATTCCAAATTGGCGCGCATAAATTCCAATATGGAATTTATCTTTCCGGTTCATACAGGCTTTCAACTGGTCCGAAAAAGCCTGCAGCGCGGCCTTCCGCTAGGCTTATGATGCCATCGATCTAATAGGAAAATAACTGTTTGGAAATCGGGATCCGGCCAAAGCTAACGAAGCGGTAATACGTGCGGCCGGAAAGAAGCCTTTGCTGAGCTTGCACTGCGTAAAGGATAGCTGTTTTCAGCGGGAGTGTAAAATCCAATAAAAGAAAAACCCCCGAACGCGGCTTACGCGTCGGGGCTTCAGCTGAAAAGAATCGTAAAAATCGGTGTTTTCAGCGCAGGAACAAAAACAAAGCGCACCCACAAGAGTGAGTGCGCGGTCTGTCTGCGGCAATCAGCCGCTGGGATGCGTTGAAAAAAGATACCCGCCCTGAAACGCGGGCACAAAAGCCAAAAATAGAAAAAACCTGCGGCGCGTGAATTGCTCACCGCAGGCCTGGGAAGTATTGATAAAAAGATACCCGCTTAAAACG
>OHHQ01001201.1_pt1 | contig 11167 bp, 10 predicted proteins | sample 1568051 | NCBI WGS metagenome assembly OHHQ01 (sample SAMEA3879567, study PRJEB24766) | human gut metagenome | biome: human-associated habitat; feature: feces | place: USA | collected 1985/1987
CCGGCATTGCATCCCCCCATACCGTCTGCGACGATATACAAATGCTGCAGCGGTGCATCTTCTTCCGCCAAATAATAAGCATCTTCGTTATTTTTGCGGCATCTTCCGATGTCGCTGATTCCGACTGCCTTCACGTTTTTCCACCTCCTAAGGCTTTTTCCCCGTCTAAAGCCGTCTGATTTTTATTTCTGCATATATTTTCTTCTCAGCTGTCCACAAGCCGCGTCAATATCGCTGCCCAGTCTTCTGCGAATGGTGGTTTCCACTCCGTGTTCCTGAAGCAGGTGCGCAAAACGCTGCACGCGGTCTGTAGAACTCTTGGTAAAGTTTCTTTCTTTTACTGGATTCATGGGAATCAGATTTACATGACAAAGGGTATGGCGCAGTTTGTCTGCCAATTCTCTGGCACAGGCATCACTGTCGTTGACCCCCTGAATCATGGCATATTCAAATGTAATGCGCCGTTTTGTGTGGTTTGCGTAATCCACACATGCCCCAAGGAGTTTTTCCATGGGATTTGCCTTTGCCACAGGCATGATTTCTCTGCGGATTTCGTCGTTAGGCGCATGGAGGGAAACTGCCAGTGTAATCTGCAAGTTTTCCTCTGCCAGACGATACATCTTTTCAATGAGTCCGCAGGTGGAAAGTGTGATATGACGCTGTCCCATATTCTGCCCTGCCGGATCGTTCAGCAAATGAATGAACCGCAGCACGTTGTCATAGTTATCCAGCGGTTCGCCGCTGCCCATGAGCACCACGCCGGAAATCCGCTGTCCCAAATCCTTCTGAATGGTGTAAACCTGAGAAAGCATTTCCGCCGGTGTCAGGCTTCTTTCTACGCCGTCCAGTGTAGAAGCGCAGAATTTGCAGCCCATACGGCACCCTGCCTGTGTGGAAACACAGACCGTATTCCCATAATCATACTGCATCAAAACACTTTCGATGATGGAGCCATTTTCCAAGGCAAACAGGTATTTTCTGGTTCCATCTTCTTTGGAAAGGAGCCGTTCCACCATTTCCACGCCGCCGATTTTTGCTTCCTGTTCTAATCTTTCCCGCAGTTTCTGAGAAAGATTCGTCATTTCGGCAAAAGTATCCACCTGTTTTTGATGGAGCCAGTCAAAAATCTGTTTGGCACGGAATTTCGGTTCACCCAATTCCCCCATGAACAGCTGCAATTCTTCCAGCGTCATGGATTTCACATCTGTTTTTGCCATAATTACATTCCTTTCTTCCGCAGGCGGGCAATGAAAAACCCGTCTGTATGATGGGACTGGGGGAAAAGAGTGATATAGCCTTTTTCACCTTCTGCTGCCAGAGATTCCGGCAGATATTGTCCCAAATCTTCTAATCTATAGGATTCATGGTTCTGCAAAAACCATTCCACATTTTTTTCATTTTCTTTGCGGCTCAAAGTACATGTGCTGTAAACCAATACACCGCCGTCTTTGACGTATTTTGCCGCCTGTTCCAGGATCTGACGCTGGATGCCCACCAGTGCGTCGATTTCACTGCCGTCTTTTTTCAAACGGATGTCTGGTTTCTTCCGCAGAAGCCCCAACCCGGAACAAGGCACATCTGCCAGCACACGGTCATAAACCCCAATGGCAGAAGCATCTTCCACAGAAGCATCTCTAACGGATGTTTTCACAATGGAAATGCCCAGACGCTGTGCGCCATCCGCAATGAGTTCCGCTTTATGTTCGTAAATATCACCGGCGTGGATTTCGCCGCTGTTTTCCATGCGTTCCGCCATGGTGAATGTTTTCCCACCAGGCGCCGCACAAAGGTCTAAAATCTTTTCGCCTTTCTGGGGGTCTAATACTGCCACTGCTGTCTGAGAGCTTTCATCCTGCACATGGAACAGACCTTCCTGAAATTCTGCCAGTCGTCCCAAATCCGCTGTTCTGCTCAAATGCAAAGCGTCTTTCCACAGACTTCCCTGCCGCACAGTGATACCTTTTTCCTCCAGCTGTTTTGCCAGTGTTTCGGCATCTGTTTTCAAAGTATTGACCCGAATGGTCACATCAGGTGCTTCATTATCTGCCTGACAGAGCGCTTCTGTCTTTTCGTAACCGTAATATGCCACCCACATTTTCACCAGCCACAGGGGATGGGAATACACAACGCTGAGATATTCCGCTGTTCCTTTTTCCGGCAGTTTGATTTCCGCTTTTCCTCTGCCGATGGCACGAAGAACGCCGTTGACAAAGCCGCTGAGGGATTGATACCCTCTCGCCGTTGCCAGTTTCACCGCTTCATTGCAGGCTGCATTATCAGGCACATCCATGAAAAGCATCTGGTAAACTGCTGTGCGCAGCACCGCCAACAGCCAAGGCTTGATTTTATTTAATTTCGTATTGGAAAACTGGTCAATGACATAGTCCACATAGTAAATGTTCCGCAGTGTGCCATTGACGATTTCTGTCACAAAAGCCCTGTCCTGCTGGGACATGGCTCCGTTTTGCCGCAGCAGACGCCGCAGCGCCGTATTATTATATGCGCCTTCCGCCAAAATTTGTACCATGGCTTCTGCCGCTACTTCTCTGGGATTGATTTGGATCATTTCATTTCAAATTCCCTTCTGTCTTTTTTCCGTTGGTTTATCAACTTATTATTATACGGGATTTTTCGCCATACATCAATATTTTTCGCCATTTTTCACGGTTTGCGCCGAAAAAACCCGTAAAAAATACAAAACGGATAAAACCCTGATGATTTGGATTTTATCCGTTTTTCTCATTCGTGATTAGTCGTCCCGTCTGCCGCCAAAAATGGCAATCAAACGAAGCAGCTGCAAAATTGCTACAGCCGCCGCTGCTACATAAGTCATGGCTGCCGCAGAAAGCACTTTCATCGGCATCCAGGAAGTACTGGTCTTCCAGCATATGCAGTGCTCTGGAAGATGCGTTAAATTCCACAGGCAGTGTCACAATGGTAAACAATACTGCCAGGGCATAAAACAGAATGCCCAATGTGATGAACATATTGGATGAACTGCCTCCAAAGAGCAAACCAATGACAATCAAAGGCCAAGCCAGTGTGGAGCCCAGATTGGACAAAGGTACCAGTGTACTGCGCAGCACCAGGAACACATAGCCTGTGTCATGCTGGATAGCGTGCCCGGTTTCATGGGCAGCAATGCCAAGTGCTGCTACGCTTCTGCCGTCATATACGCCGGAAGAAAGGCGCAGCGTCTTTGTTCTGGGGTCATAATGGTCTGTCAGATGACCAGCCACGCGTTCAATACGTACATCGTGAATACCAGCCTGTATGAGCATCTGTGCCGCTACCTGTTCCCCTGTCAGCCCGCGTCTGTTAGGCACACGGGAATACTTGTTATAGGTAGATGATACTTTTGCCTGTGCCAGACCAGCCAAGACCACGGCAATGATCAATAATAAAACATAATCCATGTTATATCCATAAAAAAACATATGGTGCGATTCCTCCTTTTTCAGTTCCTAGAATCATAAAGTCTTACTGCAAAAGGATGCCCTCTTTCATTGCGTGTCCTCTCAGATATGCGTCTGTCATCATGCGTTTGCCGCCGCGTGCCTGCACTTCTGTAATGAGCAGACAACCGTCACCGCATTTGACAACAAAGCCTTTTTTCACCACAGCCACAATTTCCCCATTGGCTGCGTCATCGGCCTGCACATCAGAAATTACTGCGCCGAAAATCTTCAAAACCTCTTCCTCATAAATGGTATATGCCGCCGGAACTGGATTCAATCCCCGAATGAGATTGATGATGTCCTGTCTGTTTTTACTCCAGTCAATATGACCGGTTTCTTTTGTAATCATAGGTGCGTATGTTGCCGCATCATGATCCTGCGGAATCCGTTCCAGAGTACCGGCTTCCAGCTGATCCAGTGTATCCAGCAGCAGATTTGCGCCTGTCACTGACATTTTGTCATGGATGGTAGCAAAAGTGTCTTCGTCTGTGATTTCCACTTCCGCTTTCAGCAGCATATCGCCGCTGTCCAGACCTTTTGCCATATACATGGTGGTGATACCTGTCACCTTTTCCCCGTCAATGATAGACCACTGCATCGGTGCCGCACCGCGATACTTGGGCAGCAGAGAGCCGTGAACATTGATACAGCCGTATTTGGGCATTTCCAGAATGGGTTCAGACAGAATCTGTCCAAAAGCCGTTACCGCAATCAGATCCGGTTCATAAGAACGGAGCTGTTCCACAAATTCCGGTTCTTTCACTTTTTCTGGCTGCAAAACGGGAATACCATGTTCCAAAGCACATGCTTTCACCGGTGTAGGCACCATCTTTTTCCCTCTGCCCTTAGGCTTATCGGGCTGTGTCACCACCAGCACCACTTCATGCTTTGTCAGCAGCGCTTCCAGAGAAGGCACCGCAAAATCGGGAGTCCCCATAAAAATTACGCGCATGGCAATTCCTCCTTATGCTTCGTCTTCGTCGGGCAGAGCCTTATCAATATATAATATCCCATCCAGGTGATCCAATTCATGACACAGTGCAACTGCCATCAATTCTTCCCCTTCCACGATGATTTTTTCACCGTCACGGTTCAGGGCTTCTACTTTCACATAAGCGGGACGATCCACACGTGCGCTTGCGCCGGGAACGCTCAGGCAGCCTTCATAGTCGATCTGAGAACCTGTTGCTTCTACAATGACAGGGTTGATCAGTTCTACCAGACCATCGCCGATGTCGATCACAACAATGCGTTTCAAAACACCTACCTGAGGTGCAGCCAGACCAACGCCATTTGCGTCATACATGGTTTCTGCCATATCGTCCAGCAGTGTCAATGTATTGGGTGTGATTTCTTTGACAGGTTTGCAGATTTTACGCAAAACCTCATCTGTACTGATTCTGATTTGTCTTTTTGCCATTTTTTATCCTCCTAAAAGGCGCCTTGCGCCACCGATGTTCGATTGTTGTCTGCGAAATGATTCGCATTAGAGTATTTTATCATATTTCCTACCAAGTTACAAGATTTCACGCAAGGAAAGCAAGATGAAACCGTATCTCCCGACTCACATCTTTTTTTGTTTGCTCTACAGTATACAGGACAAAGGCTTTCAGCCGCTCCGCATCGGTTCCTTTGGCAAAAATCTGCCAGCGGAATTCTCCTCGGAATTTCGGCAAAGGCGCTGGTGCAGGGCCTACTACGGTACAGCCAGCCCGTTCCGCGTAATGGTTCATATAAGCCCCCAGTCGCTGGGCAGCCAGTATCACTTCCTGCTCCATCTCTCCCGTGATGAGCACAGAGAAAATGTGAGAAAAAGGCGGGTAATCCATTGCCTGCCGCAGAAGGATTTCCTCCTGATAAAATCCTTCGTAATCCTGTGCCGCCGCCATCCGAATAGCGTGATTTTCCGGCTGATAAGTCTGAATGAACACCCTTCCGGCAAGTTCCCCTCGACCGGCTCTGCCAGCCGCCTGAGTAATAAGCTGGAAACAGTTTTCCGCCGCCTGATAGGTACCCAAATTCAAAGAAAGGTCTGCCGCCAGAATCCCCACCAATGTCACATTGGGGAAATCATGTCCTTTGGCAATCATCTGGGTACCAATGAGAATATCAGCCTTTCCTTTTCCAAACAATTCCAAGATGCGGGCGTGTCCATTTTTTCCTGTCGTAGTGTCCGCATCCATACGCAGAACACTTGCTTCTGGAAACAGCCGTCTGGTTTCTTCCTCGATTTTCTGGGTTCCTGTACCAAAATAGCGGATATAATGGGAGCCACAGGAAGGGCATGTCTTAGGCACCGGCACTTCTTTGCCGCAGTAATGGCAGACCAATGCCTTATCCGACGCATGGTAAGTGTAAGAAACGTTACAGGAAGGACAGGTCAATGCTTCTCCGCATTTTCGGCAGGAAACAAATGTGGAATATCCCCGTCGATTCAGGAAAAGCATGGTCTGCTGTCCTTTTTCCAAATTTTCCTGGATTGCCTGCTGCAAAGGCAATCCAAAAGCGGAACGGTTGCCATCCTCCAGCTCCTTCCGCATATCCGTCACAAATACCTCTGGCAGGTGGCTGCCCTTTGTCCGTTCTTTCAATTGCAGCAACAAAAATTCTCCTGTCACTGCCCGATGATAACTGTCGATGTCAGGGGTAGCACTGCCCATGACCAGCAATGCCCCTGTCAGTTCCGACAGTTTTCTAGCCACTTCGCGGGTATGATACTTGGGTGTTACATCGGAAATGTAACTGCTTTCGTGACACTCATCCATGACGATAACCCCAAGATTGGAGAACGGCATAAACAATGCGGAACGTGGTCCAATGATGATGGAAATTTCTCCGTCCCTTGCCTTTCGCCACTGGTCCAGACGTTCTCCCAAGGAAAGGCGGCTATGGGTCACAGAAACTCGCTTGCCAAAACGAGAAATAAACCGCTCCATAATCTGGGGAGTCAGTGAAATTTCCGGCACCAACACAATGGCTTGCTTACCTTCCATGATAACACGCTCAATGAGCTGCATATAGATTTCTGTTTTGCCACTGCCTGTGACTCCGTGAAGCAGTACGGGACGTTTCTGCGCCTTCTGCTCTTCCTCTCGCAAAAGGGTCAACGCCTGCGCCTGTTCCGGCGTAGGATAAAAAGGCTGGGTCGGTGTGTAATCTTCCAATTGGAACACATCCCGCTTTTCCTGTCTGCGCTGTTCTACCAAAACGCCCTTTTGCAAGAGGGTATGAATGGGGGAATCTGTCACAGCAGCCTTTTCCTTCAATTCCTCTACGGAAATGCTTTCTCCCGGGCAAATGGCAGAAAGTACACGCAGCTGTCCTGCCAGACGCTTATCTTTTTCTGCTTTTTCCTTTGCTCCCGCCAGCAATTCTTCGTTTTCTGTCAGGGAAACATATCGTTTTTCTTTTTTATAGGTACTGCGTGTGGTTTTCTGGTGCAGACGGACAACCTTTTTCTCCTGTAAACAGCGCAGAATGTATTCTGTGCGATTGCCGAAAATCTGCTCCAGTTCCCGCAGAGGGATTGCACCTTCCTGCTCTTCCAGCACATCTATCATCTGCTGTTCTTTTTCCGAAAGTTCTGCCGTTTGTCCCGTCAGTTCTGCATACCAGACGCTTTTGGTGCGGATGCCCGCCGGCATCACAGCCTGCAAACACTGGTTCAATGTGCAGAAATATTCCTTTTTCATCCATTTCGCCAGTTCCAGTATAGACGGTGTCAGGATGGGTCTGCCTTCATCCAGAATTTCCACGATTTCCTTGATCTTACCAGCAGGTACTTCCGTCGTTTCCGTCAGGGCAATGACATAACCTTCCCGCTTGGTGTTGCGCTGCCCAAAGGGCACCATAACACGCAGACCGACGCAGACTTCTTCTTCCCACTGCTTTGGCACTCTATAATCAAAGACACGGTCTACCTCCGCATGATTGGCATCAATGATGACCTGTGCGTACATCTCGCACCTCCTTTCTGTAAATGTCAGAAAAGCCGGAGATTTCGCTGTTCCTTTCGGCAGCTTTCTGAACCTCCGACTTTTTTCCGTTGATCATTATGCTTCTGTTTCTTCTGTTGCTGTTGTTTCTTCTACAGCTTCTTCTTCCGCAGGAACTGCTTCTTCGGGATGTCCCTGACGTACTTTGATTTTGCCCTGGTACAGTTCGTTGACTGCAATGGATACGGGTTTGTCAACCTTTGTGTTGCTTACCAGAGGTTCAGCATGGTCAACCAGCTGTCTTGCACGTTTTGCTGCTGCAATCACGATGGTGTAACGGCTGCCCAGTGTGATGTCGTCTGTTTCCTGATTGATAACGTCCAATAAGTCTGTATAAGATGGTCTTAACATAATCAAATCTCTCCTTTGAATACCTTTTTAATCTCTTTATTTCTGCTGCAGCGCATGGATTCTGCATGGACAATGTCCAGAATATCCTGTGTTGCCTGCGGAACTGTGTCGTTGATGACTACATAATCATAATCCTGCACATATTCCATTTCTTCCAGTGCACGATGGATACGGCGGTTGATGGTTTCCTTATCCTCTGTGCCGCGGTTTGTCAGGCGTCTGCCCAGTTCTTCCAGATTGGGAGGAACCAGGAAAATCAATACCCCTTCGGGATACAATTTTTTCACCTGCAATGCACCCTGCACTTCGATTTCCAGAATGACATTCTGACCTTTCTGCAGCTGTTCTGTTACATATGCTCTCGGTGTGCCATAGCAGTTGCCGCAGAATTCTGCCCATTCCAGCAGTTCCTGATTGGCAATCATTTTTTCAAATTCTTCCCTTGTGCGGAAGAAATAATGCACACCGTCCTGTTCATACTCTCTTGGGGCACGAGTGGTAGCGGAAATGGAAAGGGCAAAATCATCCTTTGCTTTCAGCTGTTCCACAATGGTGCCTTTGCCGGAACCGGAAGGTCCCGATAAAATCAGCAATAATCCCTGTTTTTTCATGTTACACTCCCCTTTTGTTCTGCCGCAAGGCGTCCACCGATGGTTTCGGGCATATTGGGCGAAAGCACCACATGTCCGTTATCCATGATGATGACGCATCTTGTTTTTCTGCCGTAAGTGGCGTCGATCAGATTCCCTTTTTCTTTTGCCTCCTGAATAATCCGCTTCACAGGGGCGGAATCGGGGCTGATGATGGCAATGACACGGTTTGCGGAAACTACATTGCCATAGCCAATATTCAAAAACTGAATCCGTTCCATATGATCACTCCAGATTCTGAATCTGTTCTCTGATTTTTTCGATTTCGCTCTTGAGGGCAATGGTTGCCTTCACGATGCGGATATCATTTGCTTTGGAAGCGATGGTATTGGACTCTCTGTTCATTTCCTTCACCAGGAAATCCAGCTTTCTGCCTACCTGACCGCCATTTTCCAGAATTTCTCTCAGCTGAATCAGATGGCTGTCCAGTCTAGTCAGTTCTTCATCAATGCAGCCTTTATCCGCAAAAATAGCAACTTCCATTGCCACACGCTGAGGGTCTACATCCACATTGTCCAGCAGTTCTTTCAGGCGGTTATTGAGTTTTTCCTGATATTCCACTACCACCTGAGGGGCATATACCTTTACTTCTTCCACCAGTTTGGCAATGTATTCGCCTTTTTTCAGGATATCCTGTTTCAGGTTTTCCCCTTCCACGCTGCGCATAGCAACGAAATTTTCCACTGCCGCATCCAGCGCGGGAGAAAGTGCTGCCCAGATCACATCTTCTTCCTTCTGTGCTTTTTCCACGGTGATCACATCGGGGAATTTGGCTGTCAGAGAAAGCAGGTCTGCGCCGTTGACACCCAGCAGGTTTTCCAGTTCACGGAGTTTTTCCGCATAGGCCGCTGCCAAACCTGTGTTGAGCTTTACTTCTACATCATCAGCGGAAAATGTTTCAAAACTGATGAACACGTCGGTTTTGCCGCGGAATACATCCTGCATCACCCGTTTTTTGATTTTATCTTCCAGACTTGCCAGAGAACGGGGCAGTTTGATGGTCATATCATTATAACGGTGGTTGACAGATTTCATTTCCACCACAAATTTCCGGTCTTCTGCAATATGCTCGCCTCTGCCATAGCCTGTCATGCTTCTTACATTCGCACTCATGTCTGTTCCTTTCTTTCTAATCTCATATTTTCCGAACCATTTTGAACTGTTTCATTATACCCATTGTCACACAAAAGCGCAACAAAAAACGGGAATTGTATCCACTATTTTTAATCAAATTTTAATTTTTCTTTTCAAAAGCACGCCCTTTTCCCTTTTTGTCAAATATGCTATACTGAATTGTTAGCAAAACAAAAAGGAGGGATTGCTATGGCACTGGACGGTATCACCACCGCAGCCATCGTCACCGAACTGAAAGAGAAACTCATCGGCGGCAGAATCGACAAGGTACATCAGCCCCTTGCCGATGAAATCCGCTTTTCCGTGCGCGCCATCGGCGCCAATTATAAAGTGCTGGCTTCTGCCAATTCCGGTCATCCCCGGATGCACATCACCGAAAACACCAGAGAAAACCCCATGACAGCACCACTGTTCTGCATGGTACTGCGCAAACACATTGCAGGCGGCAAAATCATTGACATTTGCCAGCCAAACTTTGAACGTATCATCATCATCAAAGTGGAGTCTGCCAACGAAATGGGTGACATGACTGTGAAAAACCTGATTCTGGAAATCATGGGCAAACACAGCAACCTGATTCTCACAGATGAAAACAATAAGATTCTGGATTCCATCAAGCGTGTTTCCCACGACAAAAGCTCTGTCCGAGAAGTCCTGCCGGGAAAAACATACGTGTTCCCCCCTTCTCAGGATAAGAAAAACCCTATGGAACTGGAAGAAAGCAGCTTTTCCTCTCTGCTCCATGTGCAGGAAGGTCAGAAAATACAGGACTTCCTTTATAAAACTTATACAGGCATCAGTCCCATCATGGCGGCGGAAATCTGTCACGAAGCAAAACTGGATGCTTCCGATGCCTGTGAGCAGATGACAGCAGAAAAAGAACATGCCCTCTTTACCGCCTTTTCCAACACCATGGAACAGGTGAAAGCAGGCGCTTTCTCCCCTGCCATTTACTATCAGAAACCCGGCGGCAAAATTCTGGATTTTGGCGTACTGCCCATGACGCAGTTTGAGGGATTATATGCGAAAGCATATCCTACCGTATCCGCTCTGCTGGAAGGGTTCTACACTGAACGCGACAACGCGGCACATATCCGTCAGAAAGCACACGATACCCGCAGACTGGTCATGACCAACATCGAAAGATGCGTGAAAAAGAAAGATATCCAGCTGAAAACCCTGCGGGATGTAGCAGGCAAGGATAAATGGAAACTGAAAGGCGAACTCATCACCGCCAATATTTACGCCATTCCTCCTAACGCCACTACATTTAAAACCGTAAACTTCTATGACGAAAACATGGCAGAAATTGAAATCGCTCTGGACCCTACCAAAACACCGGCGGAAAATGCCCAGAAATATTTCAATAAATACAACAAAGCCAAACGTACACTGGCTGCTATGGAAATCCAACAGAAACAGAATGACGAAGAACTGGCTTATCTGGAAAGTGTCCTGAACGCGTTGGACACCGCAAAGGACGATGCCGATCTGGCAGAAATCCGTACAGAACTGGCAGAAAGCGGCTTCATCCGCAGACAGCCCCAGAAAAAAGGTCAGTCCAAGCCAAAGAAAGCAA
>OHHQ01001203.1_pt1 | contig 11158 bp, 6 predicted proteins | sample 1568051 | NCBI WGS metagenome assembly OHHQ01 (sample SAMEA3879567, study PRJEB24766) | human gut metagenome | biome: human-associated habitat; feature: feces | place: USA | collected 1985/1987
CCGACGTTCGGTCGAAGTGGGGGCTGCGGCTGCTGACCGACATTCACGAATCCTGTCAGGCCGCTCCGGTCGGCGAAGTCGTCGATGTGATCCAGATTCCGGCATTCCTTTGCCGCCAGACCGATCTGTTGGTCGCTGCGGCCCGTACGGGACGTACGGTCAATATCAAGAAAGCGCAGTTCCTTTCGGGTGAAGATATGCGATACCCTTATGAAAAGGCGATGAAGGCCGGTGCCGGTGAGGTTTGGCTTACCGAACGTGGCAATATGTACGGCTACAACAACCTGGTGGTCGATTTCCGCAACATTCCCGACATGCTCGGTATCGCTTCGACGGTCGTCATGGACTGCACGCATTCCGTACAGCGCCCCGGTGCCGCCGGCGGCAAGACGGGCGGTAACCGCGAGTTCGTGCCTGCCATGGCCCGGGCAGCCCGGGCGTTCGGTGCCAACGGTTTCTTCTTCGAGGTGCATCCTGATCCCGATCATGCCTTGAGTGACGGCCCGAACATGCTTTATCTGAATGATTTGGAAAACGTAATAAAATCTTTGCTATAATATGACCGCAGACAAGCGGGCCGATATCCTCTCGCTGGCCCGAAAGACGATCCATACCGAAGCGCTGGCGCTCAAGCATCTCGAACAGACGCTGGGCGATGATTTCGTGTGCGCTGTCGAACTTATCCTGCACAGCCGGGGCAAGCTCGTGGTGACCGGAATGGGAAAATCGGGGCTGATCGGCCGCAAGATCGCCGCGACGCTGGCGAGCACCGGTACGCCGAGTTTCTTCCTGCATCCGGGCGAGGCTTTTCATGGCGATCTGGGAATGATCTCTCCGGAAGATACCGTGCTGGCGCTTTCTTATTCGGGCGAAACGGATGAAATTCTCAAGATCGTGCCGTTCATCCATACCAACGGCAACAAGCTGATTTCGATGACGGGCAATCCCGAATCGACGTTGGCCCGCAATTCGGACGTGCACCTCGACGTGGCCGTACGCCACGAGGCCTGCATCCTGCACCTGGCGCCTACCACTTCGACTACGGCACAGATCGCCATGGGCGACGCTATGGCCGTAGCGCTGATGAAGTTGCGCAATTTCACGAGCATCGACTTCGCGCGGCTGCACCCGGGCGGCAGCCTGGGCCGCCGTCTGCTGATGACTGTCGGCAATGTGATGCACAAGGAGGGTTTGCCCGTAGTGGCTCCGGACTGTTCGGCCAAGGATATGATCCACGCCGTCAGCAAAGGCGGTCTGGGTCTAATCGTCATTTGCGAGGGGGACAAAGTGCTGGGGATCGTCACCGACGGGGATATCCGCCGGGCGATGGAACGCCGCGAATCGGAGTTTTTCTCGATCCGGGCCATGGACATCGCCACGCTCAACCCCAAGACCATCGGGCCCGATGAGAAGCTGATCGCTGCGGAGAAGAAAATGACCCAGCATAAGATCAATTCGTTGCTGGTGACCGACGACGAAGGCAAACTTGTCGGTGTGATCCAGATTTACGACATAAAACTTTGAAAACTATGTTTCTGATTATCGTCGATTACAAGAAGCCGCTCGAAGAGGTGGAGCGCTACCTGGCGGAGCATTGGGCTTTTCTCGACCGTTATTTCGCTCAGGGCAAATTGCTTTGCACCGGGCCGCAGAATCCCCGTACGGGCGGTGTGATCGTTTCGAAAGCCGCGAATCGTGCGGAAGCCGAAGCCTTTACGCGGGAAGATCCGTTCTTCCGGCATGAGATCGCAGATTATACGATCGTCGAGTTCGAACCGACCAAGTATCTTCCCGGATTCGAGAAATTTCGGTAGTAAGCAAATAAACAGGAGCGCCCGCGACTAATCGCGGGCGCTCCTGTTTTCGGAAAACGGCTGTGGAAAGTGTTGTAAACCGTTTTGATCCGCCTCTTCGTAACGTTTTGGAAGAAAGGCGGTCGTTTGACTCTTCTCCTGTATCGGATAGGGGTTGTTTCGTGTATTTTTTTGCGGCTTTCCGGTTGAAGTTCCTGGTGTCGTTGAGTGGTTCGGATGCTTCTGGTCCGGGGTGCTCTATTATCCCCGTACGTAGTGCGGCATTTCGGCGGGAATCGGCATCGACAGTTCGATGATACCGCCTACGGTGCCGTCCTCGCGGCGCCAGGCTGTTTGGTAGATCATTTTGCGGATCCCTTTTTTCTCGATGGTGTAGGCATTCGTGTCGCCTTTTTCGAGGATGCGGGCGATGATCCCCTTCGAGCGCTCGTTGTGGCAGGGGAGCATGCTTTTGCCGCGATACTCTCCATTGACGGAGATAGATTGCTTGTTCTGGTAAATTACCACGCCTTCGGTGTCGCATACCGTTACGGCGCAGTTCGTGTCGTCAGCCCAATTAAAATTCATAGTACTATTCTGTTTTTATAGTTTCTTCGGTTGTAGAAAGCGAGGTCGGGACTGTATTTTATTGCGAAATCTTGACCAGTTGTTCGCGGTAGGCGGTCATGATTCGCGATTTGGAGATGTAGCCCAGGTAGTGTTTCTCCTTGTCCACGACGGGTAACACCCAGACGTGGTTTTCGTCGAAACGGCGCAGCACGCTCTGGATCTGTTCATGTTGCAGGATCGTGTCGGGGGACAGGAGCATGTAGCGTGTAATCGGGTTGCCGTACTTTTGCGGATTGAACAGGTCTTCCCGCACGTCGTTCAGGCGGACGATGCCCAGCAGGTGTTTTTCGTTGTCGAGAACCGGGAAATAGTCGTCGTGACGCTCCCGGGACATGATCTGCACGATGTCGCCCAAAGTCTGGGACGGGTGGATGTAAACTCCGTCGTCCTGGATCAGGTCGTCGAGCCTCAAAAAGACGAAGACCGATTCGTCCTTGTTGTGGGTGATCAACTCCCCGTTCTGGCGCAGTTGCTTGGTATAGATCGAGTCGGGATCGAGGTAGTAGTCGATGGCGAAGGCGATGCAGGCGGTGATCATCAGCGGGATGAAAAGGCCGTAACCGCTCGACAGTTCGGCGATCAGGAAGATCGAGGTCAGGGGAGCCTTCATCACGCCCGACATCACGCCCGCCATACCTACCAGGGTGAAAGAAACCAGCGACAGGTTCCATCCGAACAGGGTGTTGCAGACCAGCGCCGTGATAGCGCCCATGAATGCGCCGACGAACAGCGAAGGGGCGAACGTACCGCCGACGCCGCCCGCAGCGTTGGTCGAGGCCATGGCGATCACCTTGAAGAACATCGTGCCTACGATGAAGAGAATGACCACCCAGTCGATCTGGCTGAAACGGTAGAAGAGCGAGTTGTTGAATAGCTCGGTCGTGTTGCCGTGCATGAGCGACATGAAACCTTCGTAACCTTCGCCGTAGAGGGGCGGGAAAATGTAGATCAGGATGCCGAGTACGGCACCGCCGATCAGCCACTTCTTGTAGGGGTTGTCGATCTTTTTGAAGAAGGCCCCCACTCGGGCATTGACCGTGGTGAAGTAGTAGGACATCAGCCCGCAGAAGATACCCAGCAGGACGAAAAGCGGAATTTGGTTGAGCCGGAATGCGTCGTCGGGAGTCAGCGAAATGGCGATAATCGGGTCGAATCCCCTGATCGTGAGTGCGATGGCGGCGGCCGTGATCGAAGAGATCAGCAGCGGTACGACCGTGCGCGAGGTGAGATCGAGCATCAGAATTTCGAGCACGAAAACCACGCCCGTGATCGGGGCTTTGAAGATGGCTGCGAGGGCTGCCCCCGCGCCGCAGCAGAGCAGCAGGGTGGTGTTTTTGTAGTTCAGGTGGGCCAGGCGGCTGACGTTCGACCCGATGGCCGCACCCGTCAGGACGATCGGGGCCTCGGGACCGACCGAACCGCCGAATCCGATGGTGGTCGCACCGCCTACGACCGAAGTCCAGCAGTTGTGGGGGGCGATGTAGGAATTTTTGCGCGACATGGCGTACAGCACGCGTGTAACGCCTTCCGAAATGTTGTCTTTGACGACGTATTTGACGAAGAGCGAAGCCAGGATGATACCGATGACCGGGTAGAACAGGAAGAGGAAATGCGACTGTTCGACGGGAAACCAGTGGGTCAGTCCGGCTTTGATTCCGTAAAGCAGCAACTCGAACAGGCAGGTGCCCAGTCCGGCCAGAACACCCACGATAACGGCCAGCAGCGCCATGATCTGCGTACTGGTGAACCGTTTGGTGAGTTCCAGGAAACGGATGTAGATACGTTCGCCCCAATCCGCGATCGTCTGCGGTGTTATGCGTTTGAACATTTCGGGTACCTTGTCTGCTGGTTATGCGCGTTATCGCTGTTGCTGGTATTGGCGAGCCTGCTCGGCGATCAGCTCCTTGTCGTCGAAGTAGTCGATCCGCATGGCGTGGCGCACTTCGCCGAGCGTTTGCGCGGCTGTTGCCCGGGCATGCTCCGAACCTTTGCGCAGAATTTCATAGACCTCTTCGATGCGGCCTTCGTACTGCTTGCGGCGCTCGCGGATCGGCTCCAGCGTTTCGTTCAGCACGGCGATCAGGAACTTCTTGACCTTCACGTCGCCCAGGCCGCCGCGGCGGTAATGCGCCTTCAGCTCGTCCAGCGACGGGTAGTCGGGCAGATATTTCGGGAAATGCTCGGGGCGGCTGAAGGCATCGAGGTAGGTGAACACCGTGTTGCCCTCCACCTTGCCCGGGTCTTCGACGCGCAGGTGGTCGGGATCGGTATACATTCCCATGACTTTCTTCTTCACCTCGTCGGCGCTGTCCGAGAGGTAGATGCAGTTGCAGAGCGATTTCGACATCTTGGCCTTGCCGTCGGTGCCCGGCAGACGCATGCAGACCGCATTCTCCGGCAGCAGGATCTCGGGCTCGACGAGTGCCGGGCCGTATACCGTGTTGAACTTGTGGACGATCTCGCGGGTCTGTTCGATCATCGGCTCCTGGTCTTCGCCCGCAGGGACGGTCGTGGCCTTGAATGCCGTGATGTCGGCCGCCTGGCTGATGGGGTACGATGCAATCTCGGAACCGGTCGCAATCTTCAGGAAGTCGCCCTGCACGCTGGCGTAGAAGCGAATCCAGTCGGCGTCGCTGTCGAAGCGTGCGGTCTTGGGATCGGTCGTATAGTCGTTCACGAAGAGATAGTTGCCCGTCGTGCCGTCGCCCACATAAACTTCCACGCGCAGCGGAATGTCGTCCGCATAGGGATAGAAGAGGATGCTGCGGAACTTGTCCGAAACCAGTGCCGACCAGAGCGTCGGGTGGGCCGTGCCGCACTCGAGCTTGCCACCGAGGTTATACTGCTTGGAAGCCTTGTCCACGAAACCGGGATGCGCCTCGGTTACGGCGGTGATTTTCGCGTCCGCCACGTTGAAGGCGAGGCTTTCGCCGGCAATCGTGTAGGTGAGCGAACTGTACCCCACACCGTTAATCGTGACGGCCGGCCACTGGATGCCGTACTGCGTGTCGGTCACCTCCAGCTCGAAGCCTGCCGACTCGTGTTTGGCGTCCTTGTTCGCAGCGTCGATCCAGGTGAACTCCATGCTGCGCGACTTCTTGTCGACGGCATAGCGGGCCAGGAACTTGTTCTCGCCGTCGCGCAGGACACCCTGCATGGCGTTTTTCTTCGACAGGGCCAGCCATACCAACTTCTCGCCCAGCTTGAGTACGTCTTCCGACGTGGCTTTGGTCAACACGACTGGCTTGCCCGACGAGGCGCCTATGCAGTTGATGGTCGTCTCGGTCGTCGACTCGACGATGAGCTGCCTTTCGCGGAACTCCGAATCGACGATTTCGTCGTTGAGCATCGTGGGCCCGTCGAACTTGATAATCACGCCGCCCTCCTTGAGCGCCGAAACGCTGAAAAGCGCCAGGTTTTTCTCGTTTTCCGAAACGGGCGAATCGGTCGCCACCGAACTGTCGGACAGGAAGTTGAACAGAATCGTATAGCTTTTTCCAGCAGCGGGGGCATATTCTGCCACCCAATTGTATTCCAGCGCGCTTTCGTAGGTCAGCGCCTCTTTCACGGCTATCGACTCGGCATTCTCGCCGGCCGAGGTACCCTCCTCCTTAGTCTGGGACTCGAGTCCGTCGAGGGAAGCATCCTCACGGCATCCCGCAGCGAAGACGAGCAGCAAGGCCGCCAGAAATATCGTTATCTTTTTCATGGATGTCATTCAGATTTAGCGTTTTTGGTAATTGGTTTTATCGGCCTTGTAGAGCGCCCAAAGCGTCTGCTCATTGGCATCCTCGCCGAGCGCGTATTTGAGCGCCGCGTCCCAGCTCCACGGATTGATCGTGCGCATCGACGCGTTGATATTGCGGATGGCGTCCTTGTCCTGCGTCTGTGTCAGCCAGTAGCAGAAGAAGCCCGTCGTCTGGTAGCCCGACATCAGGCTGCCGTTGGTATTGCGGGTGGCATAGTCGTGGTAGCCTGCCACCGTGCGCACCGCGTCGGCCAGACCTTCGATTGCCGCCCACGACATGTTGCCCTGACTGTAAGCCGGAATGCCCTGCGGTTCGAGCTGGAAAGCGTGTACCATCTCGTGGAAAAGCACGCCGCGCGTTTCGAGGCTCAACTTGAGCAGCGACTCGTTGGCCGATTTCTGAATCCAGTCGGTCGAGTAATGGATGTTGATTTTGGGCGACGAGCCTCCCTTGTACGACACCTCGCCGGGCATCGGTTCGAGGAAATACTCGATGGTGTTCACCGGGAAACGCTCGTCCCGGTCGTTGAAGTAGAGGTAGGTGCAAATCTCCAGCGCATGCCACTTCAGGTAGGCGATCTTGTCCTGAACCAGCACGTCGTAGAGTTTGGAGCCCTTGTCCTCGGCCAGGTCGATGAACAGGATTTCGGGCGACTCAAAGTTCTTCCATGCGGCATACGGGTCTTCCGTGTGGAAAAGGATGTCCGAAAGAGTCAGCTTGTCGCCGCCGTTGGCCTTGAACACGAATTTGTATTTGGCATAGTCGGCCGGCGCCGCCAGGTAATAGATATGTTTCTGGAAACGGGCGATGAACGCGACCTCCGAACGGCTGTCCACCTCGTTCCACGACGCGCCGTCGTCCGACCCGTAGACCTTCCATGACACGGGGTCGTACAGCGCTTCGACGCCGTTGTCGCCCTGCTCCACCACGCCCGACGATACGAGCGTGTAGGCCACGATCCGCCCGGCGCTGCAATCCACGACCGCCTCGACGCTGTTCTCCGAGCCGACTTCGGCCTCGAAGTAGGTCGTAAGGTCGTCGTCAAGGAGCGCCGCCGCGTCGGACGACGGCGTGGCGCCGATGCCGCCGATCTCCACGGTGCCGCCCGGGGCCGGCAGGAAATGCGGCTTTTCATCGGCACAGGAGCAGAGGAGCGCCCCCGCTAAAAGCATATATGTTATCTTTTTCATCATTTTCAGGTTTTAAAGTCCGTTAATATCCGTAATTCTGGTCGCTCTCCGAGATGCCCGAGTTGGCGTCGATTTCGGCCTGCGGAATCGGCAGCGTCAGGCGGTAGTCGTCGGCGGAAATCGTCTTGCCCTCGCGCGTCATGGTCACTTTCAGGCGGCGCGCGTCGAACAGGCGGTGCCCCTCCCATACCAGCTCGCAGCGGCGCTCCTTGATAATCTCGGCCAGCAGCCCCGGATAGGTCTGCGCCGTGTAGCCCTCGATACGTTCGGCGCGCAGTTCGTTGAGCAGGCGGTTGGCCTCAGCCAGGTCGGGGTTCTCACGCATCATCAGCGCCTCGATGGCAATGAGCTGCATCTCCTCGGCACGGAACATTTTCTCATCGAGACGGCCGATATCCGACGCGTCGCCGAACCACTTGGTGACCATCCACACGGGCGCCCCAGCGCGGTCACGGCCGTATTCGAAGAAAACCGGCCCGCGGACGTCTTTTTCGGAAAACTGGGCGCGCAGTTCGTTGCTCGGGCGGAAAACGCTCGAATAGTCGCGGCCCACGAAGAGCGTCCCGATCGTCGACGAGCCTGCGGGACGCGACAGCTTGAAAATCGTACCGGCGTTCGACTTGTCCAGCCAGAGGTTCTGCACCTCGCCAAGCTTGGCGATGCCTACGGCACGCAGGGCGTTGCTGGCATAGATGTAGGCGTGGGTGTACTTTTTGTGGTAGAGCGCTACCGTCAGCATGTCGTACGCGCGGGTGAGGTCGGTCATAATCTGCTCGTAGCATGCGCCGACCTTGTCGCGCGGGGGATTGCCCACCACGTGGTAATGGCTGACGTACGGGATGCCCAGCGCATCGTCGTTCGAAAAATCGGAGAAGAAGCAGAGCAGTTCGAAATGCGCATAGGCGCGGAAGAAGTATGGCGTGCCGAGCGATACCTGCAGGGAGGTTTCCTCCTCGGCGTTGAGCGGCTTCACTTTCGGGCCGTAGTTAAGCACGCGGTTGGCCTGGTTGATGATACCGTAGTAATGCGCCCACAAGCCGCTGACGTCGCCCGACGTGGCGGTGTAGACCCAGCCGGCAAGGTCGGTTCCGGCGCCACCCGAATCGCCGCCCTGCACGCAGTCGTCGGCGATATATTCCGTAACGGCAAGTTTCGAGCGCAGGCTGGCCTTGCCGTAGATGCCGACCACGGCCTTATGGACGTTCTGCACGTTGCCGAACGCCTTGTCGGGGCCGACCATGTCCGTGGGATCGAGGTCGGTATAGTTACATGACGTGAGCGCAAAAGCCGCCAGCAGCGCCACGATGCATATCGATTGTATTTTTTTCATTGTCTGGTTCATTTTAGGATTAGAAATTCATATCCACACCGAACGTGATGGTACGGGGCTTCGGATAGGACATGACGTCCTGTGCCCCGTTAACCTCGGGGTCGGCACCCGTATATCCCGTCCATGTCACGAGGTTCTCGCCCTGTGCATAGAGCGTCAGGTTGCGGATGAAGCGGGTCTTCCGCATCCAGCGGTCGGGCAGCGTCCACGACAGGCGCAGGGTCTTCAGGCGCAGGTAGGAGGCATCCTCGAGGAACTGCGAGGCCATCGGCGAGGGCTGAATGCCGTCGCGGAAAGCCGGCACGTCGGTCACATCGCCCTCTTTCATCCACATGCGGAGCATGCGCACGGGCTTGTTGCCGTTGAACTTATGGTTGTCCATATACCAGCGCTGGCAGTTCATCACCGTATAGTGGTAGGCATAGGTGAACTGTGCGTCGAGCTGCACGCCCTTGTAGCGCAGCCGGGTCGTGATGCCGCCGAAGACGGGCACTTCATACGTTCCCAGATGGTCGGCCATATACGCCTGGTTGATGTCGGTCGTGAGCTGTCCGTAGTTGTCGTAGAAGACGGGCATGCCGTTAGCGGGGCTGACGCCTGCGTAGTAAGGCATGATCCACGTACCGAGCGGGCGGCCCAGTTCATAGAGCGTGTTGCCGTTTTTGTAGCGCCCCTCCTTGTTCGACCAGGTACCCAGATCGGTAATCTCGCTCTTGTTGTAGGTGTAGTTGAACCCGAGATCCCACTGGAAGTTCTGCGTCTTGACGGGCGTGGTGTTGACGCCGAGCTCGACACCGCGGTTGACGATGGAGCCCGCATTGGCCAAAATCGAGCTGAAACCGCTGGTCATCGAGATGTTCTTCGACATGTAGAGGTCTTTGGTCTTGATATTGTAGAAGTCGAAGGTGACGTTCACGCGCGAATCCAGCACCGACACGTCCAGTCCGACATTGGTCTGGGCCGAGGTTTCCCAGCGCAGTTCGCTGTTGCCGAGCTGGCCGTGGCTGTAACCCGATTCGCCGTTGTAGGACGAGTTGTAGTAGCCGTCGAACGTTCCGAAGTCGCTCACGCCGTCCTGGTTACCCGTCGTACCGTAGCTGGCGCGCAATTTCAGCTGGTTGAGCCACTTCGCGTTGTCGAACCACGACTCCGACGAGATGAGCCAGCTGGCGCCGACCGACCAGAACGTGGCGCTGGCGTTGTCCTCGTAGAATTTCGACGAGGTGTCGTGGCGAAGCGAGGCCGAAAAGTTGTACTTGTTGGCGATCGAATAGCTGGCCTGCGCGAAGAACGACATGAGGTTGCTCATCGTGCGGCCGCCGCCGATCGAGGGCGGGAAAAGCGACGAACCCGACTTGTCGCCGATACCGGCCGGCGACTGCATCATGTCGGAATTCAGGTCGTAGCCCGTGAAGTTCGACGTGTACCATTTGCCCTGGAACATCTCCATACCGGCTACGGCGTTGAGCGAATGTCCGTTGGCGAAATCCTTGTTGACGTTGATGGTATTGGTCCACGTGTAGCGGAATAGCTCCGACGAGGTCTGGCCGTAGTAACCGTGGTTCTGCTGCGCATTGGGATGGTCGCGGTGCAGCGTCGACACGTTGCGGTTGTACATGAAATCCAGTCCGAAATTGGTCTTTACGGAGAGCCAGTCTGTGATGGAAGCTTTCGCATACACCGAAGCGACGGTTTTCAGGCGGCCCGTTTCGCGGTCGTAATATTTGGTGATGAGCGTCGGGTTGTCGACGTTGTACCAGTCGTCGGGCGACTCGTAGGGATAGGCCAGCAGCGTAGTAAACCACGGGTTGCCCCAGTTCTGGCGTCCGGCACCGGCTTCGGGGTCTGCGAAGTTGGTCTTGCTGTAACCGACCGTGGCCTTCAGTCCCAGGTCGAGCCACTTGGTCGCCTTGTGGTCGATATTGAAACGTGTCGAATAACGGTCGAGGCTCGACTTCTTGAGAATCCCCTGCTGCGTCAGGTAAGAGCCCGAGATGAAGAACCGGGTCTTGTCGCTGCCGCCCGAAACCGAAACGCTATGCTCCTGCAGGAAACCCGTCTGGGTCATCAGATCCATCCAGTCCGTGTCGGTGGCGCGGGCCTTGGCCAGACGCGCGAGGTCGGCCTCCGAGGCCGTGCCGTCCATTTCGCGCTTGAGGTACTGCATCATCGGATAGAAGTTGCTGTTGGGTTCCGACATCACGCACTGCAGCTGGTACTGGAGGTTCTGCTCGCTGTTCATCATATCGATGTAATCCACCAGGAACGAGAAACCGAATTGGTTGCGGTAGTTGATGTTCGTGCGTCCGCTCCGGCCGCTTTTGGTCGTGATGACAATCACGCCGTTGGCGCCGCGCGAACCGTAAATCGCCGTGGCCGAAGCGTCTTTCAGCACCTGGATGTCGGCGATGTCGTTGGAGTTGAGCGCCGCGAAATCGGCCGATTGCACCATCACGCCGTCCATAA
>OHHQ01001206.1_pt1 | contig 11107 bp, 20 predicted proteins | sample 1568051 | NCBI WGS metagenome assembly OHHQ01 (sample SAMEA3879567, study PRJEB24766) | human gut metagenome | biome: human-associated habitat; feature: feces | place: USA | collected 1985/1987
GCCAAACTGAGCATCTTTTACCTGAATAACTATTTTATTTTGCGTTCAAATACATCGTAACACCTCCTCCAGAACGAATAATCGTTCTGCATTTAGTATACTTGTGGATATCTTAAATATACAGAATCGCAAAACCAAATTCTAATTCTATAGAACTATATTCAAAGTTTTTCTTTGCATTTACGTAAAAAAAGCGTTATGATTGAATCAGTTAAATCACAGGAGGTATCAAATCATGAAATCACATAAATACTGGTCCTTAGGCGCACTTTTCTGTATGTTGGGATGCATTTATTCTGGAATCAAAAAATCTATGACTGCACATAAATACTTTGCCTATTCTTCATTGCTTTGTATGGGCATGTCCATTTATTCTGGTCACAAACTTGTTTCTCCAAAGAAGAAAAAAATCACTGAATCAAATAATAGTGAGAATAGTTAAATAGAAAATTGACCTTTATTCATCAAAGACAAAGGGGCTGTTGCAAAATAGATGAGTAATCAATCTATGGAGCAATAGCTCCATTTAGTACCATATAAGTGTAAGAGATAAAGTATACTATTAGTGCTTTATCTTCTGCACTTATTTTTTTATGATAAGGGAGTAATTGGTCTGGCGAGCTGCTTTTTGGATTAACCACGTCCTTCATAAAAACCATCAACCACCCCTTATTATAAGCGGTCGTTTAAGCAGGTTGAAACCCGCAAGGTGCTTTCGTGTAACGAACTAAAATGAGTGGTAATAAGTGTGGATGGGACAATTACAGATTTTTTAGGAGGTTACAGATGATAAGTGTAGGAATTGATCATTGGTATCGACTGAAAGAATATGAACCGGAAGAAAGCATTTACGCAGAACTAAAGCTTTTAGGTCGACAGTACCGCCATTATATATAGATTTATTTTGAAGAAAGAAAAAGAAGGAAAGTCAAAACGTGCCGCATCTACTCCTACATAACGATAATGCCATGGCTCATAGCTTGTCCCTGTAATCTCCTGTTTCCCTTGTGGGTACCGTAATATGAAACCATAATTATGTGCATTTGCGGCAAGCCACGTATATACCTCATCATTTGAGCTCTTTGATTCATCAGCATTAATATCAACTGCAATGCCTAATTGGTGTTCACTTGTTCCGGGCAAAGCTACCCATTCCTTAGCAGTTCTTTCTGCTCTTGACTGTGAATATCCTTCATTTATATAAGCCTTTATCTTATCATCTAATATTTTCTGCTATTCATCATAAGTTCGATAACCTTCCCGAACAACCGGATATATTCTATCTTTCTTTGCTGCATCAAACATTTCTTGTAAATACGTATATATCCTGCTATCCACCTTTTGACCATTCGATAACTCTGTTAATTCCACTCTATAATCTTCCGGTATTTCATTCCAACGGTTTATTACAATTAAATACCACTCCTCCGAAACTGGAATACTATGTAAATTCCCTAATCGAGAAGGAAATTCGTGAAATAGATTACATAGTATCAAAAGCAAGTAAACTATGATAATTCCTCTCAACCATTTCCCTCGCAACTTATTTTTTTTATCTCTTTTCTTTGCCATATTGTTATTTATGCCTTCATCCTTTTTGACCAGCTCTTTATAGCGAATGGCATACATAGAATACCAATCAAGACAGGAATAGTAATAAGTAGATATGGTGACCAGATAAGCTTCCCCAAAATACGAAAAGTATTAGTTCTGAAAATATCTGTTGAACTTCCTACCAATGGTATTAAATCCAATGCTTTTTGCATTTTATAAGGAAGATATTCTGCAATCATCATTGGTCCATATACAACAGCCAGACTAAGCAGTAAGGTAAGTACATTATTTTTTACAGCCGCTGATATAAACATAACAATTCCGGCAAAACCTATTGCTCCAAGCAGTACAAAGGCATATTCATAAATTTCTGCCTGCAGCATATTCATAGGTGCAACAGCAATCAGCTTGATATTCTGAATCGGCATATCCCATCCGGCAGTTCCCATAAAAAACAACTGTGATATAACATTTGAAACAGCAAGTAATGCAAATAACTCCACTGTAAACGCTAAACCAGTAAGAATTTTGGCAAGAGCGATTTTCCCCCAACCATTTCGAGTCGTCAATACTAGTGTGCTTGTATTATCATGCCATTCGCCCGCAAATAAAGAGGATAAAACAATACCGAGAAACAAAGCCATCACAACTCCTAGATCCGCAACCATACTACCAAGAAGCGTTGACCAGCCTTCTACCCACTCATAATGAAATGGTTTTTCTACCTTTCTCTCTATCTGATGTAAAAACTCTTTTTCAGCTCCTACCTGACCACTGACCTCCAAAAACTCATCAAGCACCTGCTGTCTTCTTTCATAGAAGCCTGTTAACTTATCCGGATCAACATAGCTTATCATCGTTTTATAATTACTGGTATCTCGAAGCTCCGGATACAATGTTCCGAGCCAACTATTAACTATCTGCCAGTCTGTCTTTTCCAGTTCTTCCTCCATACCGTCAGCTTCCATTTGCTGATAATCACTTACTATTTGCTGCAAGGTTTCATCCGTCAATTCTCCACCAAATGAAAGTGCATATTCCTGACTATCCTTTATTCCTGTATATCCATCAAAATTATTGCCAAAAGCACTTGTATAGTCACCTGAACTGCCAAAACCGAACCATTGAAACGAAAGTATGCTTCCAAAAATTACACAATAAACAAAACACAACAACACACATATTTTAACAATTTTCTTTCGCCATAACTTTTTATGCTCTAACCAAAATAATTCCATTCTATTTCACTCCTTCCTCTGTGGGAAAATAAAATAAATAAAGATCTTCCAATGTAGCTTCACAAGGCACCGCTCGCTCACCAGGCATATTGTCTGAAATAATACGCAATATAATTTCTTTTCCTTCGTGCCGTAAATTAGCAACCGTTGTTTTTGTCTGCCATTGTCTAGCTTCTTGTGGAGAAGCAGAAAGCTCCCAAACCTTACCATTTGCCTTGTGAATCAACTCAGGAACCGTACCCTGCAATATAAATTTTCCTTTTTTCATCAATAGCACTTCATCTGCTATTGCTTCTATATCCGATACAATATGTGTGGAAAGAATTACAATTTTATCGCCTGCATACTCTGAGAGCAGATTACGAAAACGGACACGCTCTTTCGGATCAAGTCCTGCAGTCGGCTCATCCAAAATCAAAATTTTCGGATTATTAAGTAACGCCTGTGCAATTCCTACTCTTTGTTTCATACCACCAGAAAAAGTTTTTACTTTTTTGTTTGCCACATGGCTTAAATCAACCACTTCCAACAATTCAGTCACACGTTTTTTTGCAACATTCTTCGGTATTCCTTTCAGTGCTGCAATATACATTAAGAACTCCACCGCAGTATGATTTGGATAATATCCAAAATCCTGTGGTAAATAACCCAACACATTCCGGTAATCTGCCCCCATCGAAGTTACTTCTTTTCCATCCAGCAGTACCTCCCCTGAGGTTGACTCCAAAACAGCACATAGCATACGCATCAATGTTGTTTTACCTGCACCGTTAGCCCCCAAAAGACCATATACTCCCGGCTTTAAGGTTGCACTAACACAATCTACCGCTATTTTCCTTCCATACTGTTTTGTTAAACGATCAAGCGACAATTCCATACATTTTTCCTTCCTTTCTCATCTCTGCAATATAATGAATTTCATTTATAAAGAACATAGCAAAAATCAAAAATGTAACAATCCACACCCCCACTGCTGATGTTTCATATAACCATGGCAATATTCTTGCTGACATCCCCCAACAAATGCAGGAACCCAGCATTACAATCGCACATGTCTGTAAACTCTGTTTCTTTTGCAAACGGATCAAACGCAGCAACGCAACCATACACACTAAGTACGGAACCAGGCAGTATAGAACCATCTGTCCAATCTCTTTATAAGAATTTTGCAAATAAACTTCCATACACAAAAGAATTGTTATACACACCAAATTAGCTGCCCCAGCCAAAACCAGCTTTGCTAACGTGATTTGGGCACCAGAAGCTCTTGTTACCGCTTCAATCTCGCTCATTCCATAATACTGGCTTTTAAAAATTGCTGGTATGATAGCCAATACAAACAGCGGCATAAAAATTGGTATATTCTTTGGCACGTCTGCAATGCTAGCAATTGTTAAACAAACTATAAATAACGTTACTGCCTGCAAACCAAATATTGGAATACCTTCAAAGCGAAATACATCTGAAAGATAGCGAAAGAAACCTGTCCTCGGTTCTGCCCTAGTCACTTCCTGTTCTCGCACAATTTCAGTGCAAAGCTTAATCGTTTCCTCTAATCTTTTAGGCTGTACTTCCTCTCCTAAAGATTGCTGTAAATAGCCCTTCAAATTTTTATCTTTCATTTTCCTGCTCCTTTCTCATAATTTTTAAAGCATTACGAACCCTGCTTTGTGCTGTTCGCATATTGCATCCCATCACTTTTGCAATCTCTCCAAAACTAAGTTGTTCTCCAAAGCGTAGAATGACTGCTTCCCTTTGTTCTGATGATAAAAAATTCAAAAAATAGCTTATCTCTGCCCTATCCTCTAGCCGAACTATGTCGTTATACTCATGCACTATATTTTCTTCATCTTCTAATGGATAAAACTCAACCTTCCTACTTTCATCAATACATAAATGATTTGCAATCGTGTATAGATAAGCCTTAAATTTCTTTTTCCCTTTATATCCGGATAAATTCTTAAACAACTTCAAAAATGTTTCCTGAGTCAGGTCTTCTGCTTTTTCCAGATTAGAGCAATGCCACCTACAGTAACGTAAAATAGATGTATAATAGCGTTTTATCAATTCTTCTGCTGCATTTTCATTTCCAAGTAGAATCTGTTCCACTAATTCGTCATCACTCAACACGCATCAGACTCCTTTCCATTGAATATCTGTATATATATAATAACGAGTTATGCACTTAAAATGATTAAAAGATTCCTCATTTTTTCTTAAAACGAATGAAACGATTAAACCAATATTTTATCTCAACCCCTTTCAGAAATATCAAATAAATCAAACACTACCTTTTTCTCCGCTTAGAGTAATACTTCCCACACCACACAATCCTGCACCGGAAGCACTGCCTGTGTCATGACACAGGCGAAATCCCCCACACTTTCCTATCGTCTGTGTGGTCGAATTTCCATAGGGAAGTATCTCTAACCCTCTCTCGATTTTTCTTCGGTTATTCTTCATTTTACCGTCGAAATGCATTGACCTTTCCTACCTTCTTTGCTACAATTTGCTGTGGGTGATTGCGCCTAAAACTGAATAAAACCTGAAACGAACTGTTGTAAAAATCGAACATTTTACAGCAGTTTTTTTGTACCCAAAATCAGAAAGGAAGTGGCAGAAATGACAAATCGAAACCGCACCAATCCGGTTCAATTTTATCTCAGCGCTGATGAGCAGTACATCCTCAACACCAAATTCAAAGCATCCGGCATGAAGAGTATGTCTGCGTTCCTGCGCAAGCTGATCTTATATGGATATGTGTATGATGTTGATTACAGTTACCTGCGAAATTATAATACGGAGTTGGGACGTATCAGCTCCAATTTAAACCAGATCGCAAAGAGGGTAAACAGCACCGGAAACATTTATCAAGAGGATATAAACGAAGTAAAGGAGTTGATGAATAAAGTATGGCGTACACAAAAATCCATGCTATCAAAGCAACCATTGGTACGGTAAAGGGGATTGGTGTCTTTCATCTTGTTCATATGAGCAATAATCACAATCGCACAGCTGGTATCTTTGGCAACTGCTATCAGATGATTAAACTCTGCTCGTGTTTCATTGGCATTATTCATTGAGCAACCCTCTCCGATATAGGAACTCATTGGGTCAAGAATGAGAAGTTTTGCGTGATACTTCTCGATTGCTTCAGCAATGTGGTTATAGACTTTTCATCTTCCTTGATGAAGATAAGGTTTTCTCCATTGCCACCGGCAGAATTAAATCGGGGTACTACCGTATCGTCTGCGTCATCTTCCGTTGTCTGATAGATGATAGTCATAGGCTCGGTTTCTTCTTCGTCAGTAAAAGGAAGTGGTTCTCCCTTTGAGAGCAGGGCGGCAATTGATAACATTAACTTGCTCTTCCCATTGCCGGGATCGCCCTGCAACAGAGTAACCTTGCCAAACGGAATATACGGATACCACAGCCATTTCACTTCTTTCGGCTCAATTTCGCTTGCCTTGATAATTTCAAGATGTACAGTTACATTCATTTCATTTTCAATCATTTTCATAGTTCTTTGTTCTCCTTTTCGATAAATATTTTGGGCAATGCACCACAACACAGCGAAAACTCTGCTTACATTCACTACTGCATTTTCTGCAAAGTCCGTTGTAGGTAATGCGATTTCTTTCATTCAGAAACAACGCCCACTCTTGTTTCCGCTTCTTGCTCATTCTCGGCATAGCAAGCAATCCTCCTTTCCTGCCGAAAATAAAAACCACAGGAAAGATACATTAAGCCTTGTTTGTGTCATTTCTCGGGGCGAAAATCAGGGAAAATTTCCTTTCTAAGCCTTTCAAAAAATCGCAAGGTGTTTGTACTAACCTGTGGTTGTGTATGAAATTGTGGGTTTGGAGTAACAAAAAACACCGTATTTCTACGGTGCGTTCTGTCAGATATATTCTGTTTTATAATAGCAGAAAACTGGAATTCACAGTTCTTCCATCCTTCCCATCTTCAGCGCCATAACAAGAGTTCCGGCTGCCATCACAAAGACACCAATTTCAATCACATAGATGGGAAGAAGCGCCGGACCTGCCACGGCAAAGAAGTCCACGATAAAATGAATCCCATATGCAAGAACCGCTGTAAAAGCCGCTGTCCTGCATTTGCCTGCCTTTACCGCCCGGTAGATCAGCAGTGACAACCCGATATGCAGAATGATGGCACTGATTCTTTCGATTCCGCTTACAAAAAAGAGTGGTGCCGGTGTTGTCCATAAGGCCGACAGCTGTGACACGGTCTGGTTTGCAGACTCAGCAGGAAGTGCCGCCAGCGTATTCTGCATGGCTCCGCTGTTGATCATCAGCATGGACACAAGATTGCTGATTCCGGAGAGTCCTCCGAGCAGAATGGCCTCCACACCGCCATGCCCGATTCCATACATCAGTGCATTTGGAAAATCCAGCCATTTCTTCATCCAGAACTTCATGGCAATCAGTCTTCCAGTCTCTTCAAAAACCGCTGCAGCCAAAGCCGCGTACACATAGTAAAGCCATGGCCTGCTCTGTGCGTTCAGTCCGCAGAACTGAATGACAAGAACATGCAGCAGCTGCTCCAACAGCATGGCAAACAGCAGATAGGTTCCTGCTCCGATAAAGAACGAAGAAATCCTTGCCTTAAGCTTCACCCTTCCTGCAATGAACAAAGCAATCGGTACCCCCATCGAGAGGACAACGGAGCAGATAACTCCCGCTATCGCCAGTCCTGATATTGTGTTCAATTCCATCTTTATACCTCCCTGATTCTTAAAAAATTCCTTTATTGTATTTGAACTGTCCATACAATATAAAGCCTAATCCGACAATAACTGCTGGAAGAATGATATAATCTATAATTATTTCACTCCAAAACGAAACAATAAAACCTAATACAAGAGATATTCCTATAATCAGCGTTCCTGTGCCGACTGTTTTTCCATACTTTGGTATATCTTCTTCCTTTACTTTTCGCCTGTTATAAGAGTGAATTGTGCTGATATTGCCTTTGATATTTACAATTCCCACAACAGATATGAACACTCCCAAAATCAACATTATAATATTTTCCATAATGACCTCCTAAAAATAAAATAGTTCCTCAAATTTTTTGTCCAATGCAATACAAAGAATTAGAGCCAATTTTGCAGTTGGATTAAACTGTCCTGTTTCAATAGAACTAATGGTATTTCTTGATACCCCTACCATTTCTGCAAGCTGAGCTTGAGAAAGATTTGCTTCTGTGCGAACTTCCTTTAAGTGATTTTTCAGTTGTAATTGTTCTTTCATATTCTCACCTCTAAAAGATGGCTAACAAATCCAACAAATGCCAAAATGGAAAACACAAAAAACAGAACAGTCAAGACCAAATCGCTCTTCCGCTTCATTTTGATAAAACGAACTAACCATTGTGTTGCAATAATGCTGAAGTATATAACCCACGGACTGTAAATCATAGTATGAGCAAGCACAGAAGATAACAGCGAAAGCAAACAACACACTAAAGCACCAACTCTGCTTGCGTGACTTCCGGCTTGATATACCACTTCCATTTCAGCCAAGTCCTTATTGCGATGTTCTTTTCTGCTTGCATTTAAGATTTCGTCCTTTTTCATAAAAACACCTCCATGCCAAGTTTTCTTTGCGTATTTTAATTATACACATACCAAGTTTTCTTATCAATAGAGTCATAAAAAAGTTACAACCGATATAAGAGATAACTTTTCTACCACTTCGATTATACTCACGACTTAATGACTTCTTGAATACTTGCCGAAAAAGAAAAACTGCCATCAGTTTGACAGCAGTTCTTCTTCGGTTGCTATCCGTCCGGCAATCTCCCGAATACGTCCCACAAACCCGGCTTCCCTGTCGGTGTCCCCATAAGTTTTTTCCAAACGGGAAATCACTGCTTCCATGTGTTCCTCACGCATCTCCCAAAGGTTAGGGAATTGTCCGATTTTTCTTGCCTTATGCACATCTGAAATATCAAAGACATACTTCAAACCGGAAAAACTATCCTCATCAATCAACGCAATGCCCTTTGCACCTTTGTTTACCCAGCAGTGCATCTTTTCATTCCATATCTCTATGGAAGCACAGGCGGTTGCATCCGGTCTTTGGGCATAGATTAAAAGCTGTTCCTTGAACGGATATTTGTACAGTCTGGAAGCAGTATTTAAGTACCGCCTCCAGCTTTCCTCATTCCGCACGACTTCTTTTGCTGTTTCCTCTGCCAGTGCGGAAATCAATTTATATTTTCTCATGGTAAACCTCCATTCTTATTTGATTTTCTGCAACAAAAAAGGTGGCTATGGTTCGTTCATGAGCCATTGCCACCAGTGACGGTAAACTTTATTCATTTTCTATCTGTACCTCCCAATAATAAAAGGCACCTAAGATTTCTCTCAGATGCCCCAAATAACACTATTTATTGGACTACTCTCACATTTACCTTTGTATCATGCTTTTTTGCTTCTGTCGCAGCTCTTCTAGATACAATAGGATTATTCCTACTTGAACAAATTGTAACTCGCTTCCCATTAACCTCTGCTATTGGTCCTTGCGCAACAACATCTGATACAATAACGGGTTTTCCTTCTGTTGTTTTTTCTTTAGTTGATACTGTTGCAACAACCACCTGTCCCCTCCTGTATTTTGCCTTATCTATTTCCACTTCAACTACTACTTTATTTCCATCAGCAGACACTATACGTGCAGGAGCACTTAAACTTCTTTTTTTCCTTTTAAACACTATCATTCGCCTCACTTTCATTCATAACAATTTCTGAAATACGAGAAAATTCGACATTAGGTTTTATATGGTATTTCTTGCAACTCTTATTACTTGAAAGGATGTTTCTTACTAATTTTTCATTTATCATATTAAAAATTTTAATCTGTATATCTGGATCGTTATCATCTATAAATACATAACCCAATGCCACTAACTCGTCATGTTCTTCTTCATGTTCTTCATATTTATAATAAATGCTTACAACTGATCCATCTACAAGATACTTATTCTTCTTTGTATAAACTCTAAACTCATTCTCCTTTTCCTTATAATGATATCTTTTTACCTTAATATCATATGCATCATGGGTTAAAACAACCATAACAATACCTATTACAATAGCTATTATTGTTATCACTATTTTTAGCCATAATGGGCTTTCTTCATTTATCCCCCATACAGATAATATTGTGAGAATATCCGCAAATATTGCCACCAGTGCAAGTATCTTTTGCATCATGTATGTAATTCACACCCTTCTCTTTTATCTAATATATTATACCATAATTTGCAACAAAATAATATTCAATATATGACTTTTTCAGTTACATAATTATGTTTCGATTTGACGCTAGGCATAAAAACCATGCTCCTCAATACCTTTTTCCAGAATACAATTAATCAGTTCCTCAAGTTCCACATTGTTGATCTCACTGACAACAATCAGCTTTGCAAGAGTATCTTTCGGAACAGATACCGCATAACGCTCCTCATCCGCACGAAGCTCATGGACACAGATGCCAAGTCCCTCTGCAATCTTGCACATTACACCAAGTTCTGGCTCATTAACCCCTGCCATAATGTCAAGAATTGTTCTCTCCGGCACACCGGAAATTCTAGCAAGCTCCGCAATCCCGATTTCTTCCTCTTTCATCACATTTAATAACTTATCTCCTGTTTTTCAGCCATCGTCTGCGCATACAGTTCGGAACACTGTTCTTTGACTGCACCAAATGGTCCACTTACAGCAATCGCTGGATATTTCCCAAATGCATTTTTCGGCTTATACAAATCTGCAGCAAGTGTGATTCCATAACGATTTACAAATGTCACTTTCTTATGGTCTACTTTTTCACTCTGTGGAAAAGTTTTATCCCATTCAGATACTAGCTTTAATTTTTCTGTTTTTAACATATTTAACATCCTCCATATGCAAAATTTCTTGTAATTACACTAACAATAGTATATGATATAAATATCTTACAACCTAAAGTTAACTTTAGGTCAAGCATAAATTTGAAAGAAGGTTTTTTATGTATACAATCGGTCAGGTCTCCGCAATGTTTAATCTTCCTGTTTCTACATTAAGGTATTATGACAAGGAAGGCTTTTTCCCTAATCTGGAACGTAAGGGAAATATCCGCTGTTTCAGCGACAATGAATTAGAGGCACTTCGTATCATTGAATGTCTGAAGAAGTCCGGCCTTGAAATCAAAGATATTAAACAATTTTTTATTTGGGTATCTGAAGGTAAATCCAGTTATGAAAAAAGGAAAAAATTATTTGAAGCCAGAAAATCAGCAGTTGAGGCT